>Ga0268283_1001625_pt1 | contig 10739 bp, 6 predicted proteins | sample saktaG_13_FD_190140 | JGI IMG/M metagenome (GOLD analysis project Ga0268283, IMG submission 190140) | Saline water microbial communities from Sakinaw Lake, British Columbia, Canada - sak_2013_06_06_36m | ecosystem: Environmental > Aquatic > Non-marine Saline and Alkaline > Saline ... | reverse complement strand
TAATTATTACCATGGTATGCAAAACAGGATTACCGAAGTGCGGACCATTCATGCAGGAACACCAGAAGGGATTGCCTTGCTGAAAGGATGGATATACGACCACCTTGATGGTTCATCCGCTGGCGGGGTAGCTAATTTCTATTCACAATATACCACACCTCCATCTACCTTCCCTCCGGGAACTCCTGAAGCCGGAAAACATGTAATTACGTCCTGGGGGTCTTCACCTAATCATGCAATGACTATTGTAGGCTACAACGATTCAATACGATGGGATTATAATGGCGACGGCCTTTATACTAACAATATTGATATTAATAACGATGGTTTGGTTGATGTTAAAGACTGGGAAATTGGAGGATTTAAAATGGCTAATACTTACGGTTCAATTTCTGGATGGGGAGATGAGGGATATAGCTACATGATGTATAAAACACTGGGTGATGATACCGGCAGCGGAGGAATCTGGGAACATGCCACAAGTGTGGTTAAGGTAAAAGAGACTTACACTCCCAAACTTACTATGAAAGTGACCTTAAAGCACACTTCACGAAATAAGCTCAGAGTTACAGCAGGCTTTTCAGCTGATACAACAGCCACTGAGCCTGATTATGTGCTGGGATTCCCCATTTTTGATTTTCAGGGTGGTGATCTTTTTATGCAGGGCGGCACAACTACAGCGGATAAAACTATTGAATTCGGGCTCGACTTAAACCCATTGCTTACATATGTAAATAGCGGACAACGTGTTAAATATTTCTTACAGGTACAGGAGAATGATCCGGGAAATTCGGCGCCAGGGACAATTATCGCATTCTCAATTATCAGCTACGAAGGCGGAATTCACGAAATAGTTTGTGAGGAAGCCAACTCCCCGATCATCAATAATGACATTACAAGGTTATCGGTAATAAGTTCTTGCAATTTCAGTAAGCCAGAGATCACAAATACTTCATTGCCACCTGCGATGCTGTACCAACCTTACTCCTGCCAGCTAAGTGCCAGCGGGGGAACTTCTCCCTACCGATGGAGTATTAAAAAAGATTACACCAGAACTGATAGTATTGTCCCATTTCCTGCAACTTCTACCAACCTGGTTCAGTTGTCTGATAATTACGATGGTAATATTCAGGTTCCACTTGGTTTTAACTTCCCTTTCTATGGAAAGTCCTATGACTCAATAGCTATATACGCTGATGGTTATCTGATGTTTAAAAATGAACGCTATCCATGGCCATATATTATTACGGAAAAAACAATGTTTACCAACACGCGTTCCATTTCACCTTACGCTTGTCATCCGATGATAATTGAACCCGGATCAGGTGGAGGTGTGTGGTTTAACAGCGAAGACAGTTCGGCTACAATTCGATGGAAAAGCATGATATCAGGCAGCCCTATGACAAACCTTAATTATGCTGTTCGCATCTACGCTTCCGGCAAGATCGAGTTCTATTACGGTCAAATGATAAACAACGACTATGTGAACCGTTTGGCGGGAATTTCGGATGGTGACGGGTTCAACTTCTTCTATACGGCGGATCCAGGATCCTTTACACCTTCTCCAAACACGATGGTTTCGCTTGTTCCTGAAAGCTTTCCTTCTGAACTTTCTTTCGATGCAAATGGATTACTTTCGGGGCAGCCTGAACATGTTTACAATAATAGCCCAATCACTTTTGCAGCAACCGACAACAACAATATCCGTTCTTTTGTCACACTACCTTTCTCAACGCAGGGTTTGGCAATTTCCTGCACTTCAGAAGCAGGAACTGACAACATTATAGAATTTGGAGAAACAGCTTACCTGAATGTTACTATTCAGAACCTGACACCTTCTCCCATTGCTTCAGCACAACTCTCTCTTAGCGGTAATAACCCATATATTACAGTCACAGATTCGCTGGAATCAGCAGGTACAATCCAGCCCGGGCAATTGGTTACTTTTAGTCATGCCTTTGCATTTGATGTTTCACCCGATGTTCCCAATGCCTCCCCACTGCATTTTACCATAACGTTAGATGGAAACAAGCAACTTTGGTCGCGCAGTTTCGATATGGCAGCCTATGCTCCCGTTTTGGAAATTAGCCATTTGTATGTGATCGACAATCAGAACGGTCGGTTAGATCCGGGAGAAACTGTTGGAATAAAAGCTTTGCTCCGCAACCGGGGTGGCGCGTTGGCTCGTGGTATTAATACAGCTATATCTACATGGGATCCATACCTGACCATAAATACCACCACTTCTTCAATTGATTCGTTGCAGGCCGGCAAGTCCGATACACTTTATTTTAACGTCACAGCCTCGCAAACAACTCCGGTGCCTCATCCTGCTATATGCACAGTTCATGTTTTAGCTGATAATAATTTTGCCGACACTTGTTACATTATTCTTATGATCGGCTCAATTGTTGAAGATTTTGAGACCAATAATTTTACAAAATTCAACTGGGCTTTCGGTGGGAATGAGCCTTGGATTATCGATATGATAAACAAGTGGGAAGGTAGTTATAGTGCTACTTCGGGCAATATCGACGACAACCAGAGCTCTTCAATGTCTCTTGTATGGGAAGCAGCACAGGACGACAGCATCTCATTCTATCGCAAAGTTTCCTCCGAGTTAAATTACGACTACCTCCGCTTTTCTATTGATAATACTGAATTGGATAAATGGTGCGGAGAGCAGGACTGGACTATGGTAAGTTACGCAATTCCCAAAGGAGGCCATATTATAAAATGGGATTATACCAAAGATTTCAGTGTTTCAAGTGGTGGTGATGCGGCTTGGGTGGATTATATCACGCTTCCGGCATTTGCTGTTCCGGTGGGAGAATCAAAGGTAAGTGTAGAAACCACTTCCCTGAAACTATTCCCCAATCCTTCAAACGACATAGCCTTTGTGGATTATACTTCTACAAAAACAGCGCATGTTAAAATCATTCTTTTTGATGGTGCCGGCAAACCTGTGAGTACTATAAACGATAAGGTTCTTATTCCTGGGAAACATCAGTTTTCCATGAATTTAAGAGGTTTGAATTCAGGTATATACTATTGTGTTCTCTCTACAACTGATGGTCATGTTATCAAGCCTTTAATTGTTACCGGCATGCGGTAATTGTATTTGTAAATGTCTGGATGTAATACACTAAAATCATATTGTTAAAGGATAAAAATCCAGTATTAATTGACTTCACCCGATCTGAAATATTATTCTTTACAGGGAATTAAAACAAAAAAATGAAACTCCAATACCCAATTCGTCTTTTTCTTCTGGCAATCTCGATTTCAACTTGCTTTTCCTCTGTTGCCCAGCAACCAGATCCTAATCATGGTCTCAAACACTGGCTTACCGCTGACGAAGCAAGGCGTATGAATGAAATAGGCCGGGACTTTGTGGAAACTGATCCACCAACCGGAATTGTTCGCAATATTGCTGAATTCGGCCCTATGGAGGCAGTACTCGTACGCTATCCTTTTGGTATTCCTATAAGCCTGATTAAAGATATGGCAGAAGATTGCCGGGTTACAACAATAGTTGAAACTTCCGGCGAAGAACAGACAGTTCGAAACCAATACATATCAAATGGTGTGAACCTGGCCCATTGCAATTTTGTTTATTCCTACACTGATACATATTGGACACGCGACTACGGCCCATGGTTCATTACGTATGGTAATCGTCAGATCGGAATAGTCGATTTCAAATATAACCGCCCTCGCCCTTATGATGATGATATTCCTAAAGTTGTGGCTGATTCCCTGAATATCAATTGGTTTGGAATGAATGTAATCCATACCGGTGGTAATTATATGAATACTGACCACGGAAAATCCTCATCAACCACACTGGTATGGGATGAGAACCCTTCGCAAACGCATCAGCAGGTTGCAAGCAAAGTACTGAGTTATTTAGGTGTAGATAATTACATGGTAGTAGCTGATCCAAACAATACTTATATTGACCACATCGATTGCTGGGGGAAATTTCTGGATGTTGATAAAGTTCTGATCCGTTCTGTGCCTGCTTCGCATCCGCAATATTCCGAAATCGAAGCTACTGCTGCTTACTATGCTGCTCAAATTTCATCCTATGGCACACCCTACCAGGTTTATCGGGTCAACACTCCAAATAACCAGCCATATACAAATTCGCTAATTCTTAACAAAAAAGTATTCGTACCAATCACAGGTTCTTCTTACGATAATGCCGCATTATTGTCTTACCAGGCAGCTATGCCAGGCTACGAAATTATTGGTGTTACTGGCGCCCCGGCAACCCCTTGGGAATCAACCGATGCTTTGCATTGTCGTGCCATTGGAATTGCCGACCGCCAAATGTTATTCATCGATCATATGCCTATAACAGGCGAAGTCCCTTCTCAAGACGCATTTACTGTGAATGCGGAAATTGTTCCGTTTAGTAATACCCCTGTATATACCGATTCAACCTGGCTGATTTACCGCGTGAATGGCGGCATTTATGACACTGTACAGATGGCCCAAATTGATAGTACGCATTGGAAAGGACTTATTCCCGGCCAAATTGAAGGCAACGAAATTGCATACTATATTTCAGCTACCGATGCATCAGGAAAACACGCTACTAACCCATATATTGGAGCGCCTGACCCTCACATATTTCAGGTTGCTGTTTCTCCGGTTGCCAATATTACCATGACCCCCGATTCGTTAATCTACAATACATACGAACAGATGATAAACGGCCAGACTGCTACCGTTTTCAACTACTCTCAGCAGGATATTACAATAGAATACATTAACAGCGAAGGCAATACACCTTTCTTTTGGTTCATCGACCCATTCACTATCAGCCTGCCTTATACTCTTGCTTCAGGAGAACAACTTGACCTCACGGTAAAAGTTGCTGTTCCTGCTACTAATCGTGATGAATTTCTGATTGATACACTTTTCGTTACAACTGCATCAGGAATAAGGCACTTAATTATAGCGGTTGACACGGCACTTTTTTCCGGACTAATGCCTATGATTCCAGCTAAAGCAGATTTGGTAAGTGTTAGCCCTAATCCTTTTAATCAACAGACATGTTTTTCATTTGAAACGAAAAAAGAAGGCTGTTTGCGTCTTGATATTCTATCAACTGAAGGGAAACTATTAAACACAATTTCCAACAGTTGTAAATCGGCCGGTGAACAAAAACTGATATGGAATGGCTGCGATAACAGTGGCAAAAAGTTGCCAACAGGTTTGTATATTTATCGCCTTCAAACTGGTGATTTTTACTGCCATGGCAAGGTAGCTCTGATACACTAAAGTTGTATAAACCGTAACTTCAGAACCCGGGCCATGTTCGGGTTTTTTATTTGGGAATATTTATTGGGATGGGTAGAATAGATTAAGAATAATAAGTTGATTATTGCAGTGGTGTAGTTATCTTTGAATATGTCTTTTGAGCATTGGACTTTCCTGAATCTTTGAGGGTTTACCTTCGGGGATGCGAAAGCTAAACCGCTTAGATTTAGTCAAACATAGCGATTAGGGTTGCGTTTTTCGCGAATCTAATTTTTCAATTAATTCACCATTCTGAAAATTAATTTATGAATTCTGATCAACAAATGCTTATGCTGTTAGTTAGTATGCAGATGCCTTTTGGCAAATATAAAGGAACATTTTTATGCAATCTTCCGGTTTCATACCTGGAATGGTTTAACCGAAAAGGTTTCCCGGATGGCAAACTTGGGATGCTGCTTCAAACAATGTACGAAATAAAATCAAATGGGTTGGAACATTTGCTTGGCCCGCTTAAGTCCATTAGTAAAACACGATGAAAACAGCCTCGGTAAGCATACTGAAAAAAGAATTAAGCACCCTGCCATATAGTGAGGTGTTGAAAATTTGCATGCAACTCGTAAAGTATAAGAAGGAAAATAAAGAGCTGCTGAATTACCTGCTTTTCGATGCCGGTAATGAACAGGAATATGTTAACACTATTAAAGGCGAAATTGACTTCTGTTTCCAGGAAATTAATACAAATCATTTATACTTTGCCAAAAAGAGTATCCGGAAAATCCTTAAAATTACCACTAAATATATTCGTTACTCCAGCCATAAGCGTACAGAAGTTGACCTTCTGATTTATTTTTGCATTAAACTTAAAAACTCAGGAATACCAATACGTACAAGCACTTCACTTAGTAATTTGTTTGACCGGCAGGTAGAGAAAATAAAAATTGCAATTACAACAATGCATGAAGATTTGCAATTCGACTATATGTCAGAACTAAAATTGTTAACTGAATGAATCAGTGTAAATTACATTCTGCTATTCCAGTAATTCTTCATTTCGCTTTTATAAATACCTCTAGACGTGAGCAGACTGTTTAAAGAACGACAAACTGTTACATCCCCGAAAGCTAACCCAACAGGGGAAAGAAGGAGGATAATTTACATGATCCTTATATTTATTGTTGTCTCGGTTGGACTTGGTTCACGCTATTATTCAAACCAATTGCCCGGTTGGGTGGAGTTGTACGTTGGAGATACGCTGTGGGCATTCAATGTGTTTCTTATGCTTGGATTTTTGTTTAGCAGAAAAACCAGTTTATGGGTAGCTGTTGTTGCATTCAGTTTTTCTTTGCTTATTGAAATCAGCCAATTATATCATGCAGCCTGGATTGATGGAATCCGTGCTTATAAGATAGGAGGAGTTGTCCTTGGGTTTGGCTTTCTGTGGAGCGACCTGATTTGTTACCTCGTTGGAATTTCCTTTGGGTTTCTATTTGAAAATAGTAAAATCGCGAATAGATTTTTCTTCAAATCAAAATGATTTATTACTTCTTACCTGAAAAATAAAAGCAAAGTCGGTTTAAAATAAATACCCAAGATTAATATACACTCCGCTGCTGCCATCACGCTTATCCCCGACAAGGCCATAATCTGCAGCTACAATAAAATTTTGATTCATCGCCACTCGCAACCCAAAGCCATAAGTATAATGCATTGTTTCAGAGTCCCGTACAAAGTAATTATCCTTTTCATTTATAGGCAAGGCTGGTAATGAGACAGACAACCGATCTACAACCTGCCCGGCATCAATAAATGCATTCAATCCGAAATAGAAATTCTGGTTTATAAAATATGTGCGGTAAAACTTCCAGCGCAGTTCGAGGTTGCCATAAGCTTCACCGTCACCTACCACCCGGTTGCGTAGCATTCCTCGCAATGTGCGAGCCCCTCCCATGCCATCAATGGTTGTGCTCTGGGAAAAAGAACTGATCAGGTATGGCTGCATATAAAATGGTGCCCTTCCGTTTAATGTTCCCTGATAAGCCAGCCTGTATGCAAGCGAGAGGTCATCTTTAATCAATGTAAAATACTGTCGGTGGGTTATAGAAAGCTTGGTGTATCCATAATTACCATTGATTAAGAAACGTGGAGCAGTACAGATAAGTACTTCGCTCCACATACCTTGCATTGGATTAGGCTCATTGTCGCGGCTATCATAAATAAACCCCATTTTAAGGTAATTAACCCCTCCTCCATCTTTTTCTCCTTCATCTATCAAGCCCCATTCCACATACTTGTCATATAAACCAGGAATATCAGGTAATTTTTTCGAATCACTTTTCCCTTTATTCAAACGTTGGATATCTACCGGTCCAATTCCAACTTGCAGATGTGATAGTCCTGCAAGCCAGTAAAAATGTCCATTCCCTATCTTCCCCTGGAAATCGACCATAAAGCGGAACAGTTTACGCTCATGCTTGTAAAATAACCTGGAACGATAGATTGAGGTATCTTTTGAATCGTCAGTCCAGTCAGCATTATAAACAGCATCAAAGCCATTGAAGCCATAAAAATCCAGGGCTTTTTCGGTAAGGAAACTCATGTCGGCAGTTATTCGTAACCCTTTCAGCAAATGTTCGGAATCATAGAATATCTGATTTATTCCACTTCCCTTCGTGGTGCGGGAAATTTCCATATATATGGAATGAAAATATTTAGGGTAGATAGAGCCGTTACCATAGTTGTAAAAGTTTGCTAATGCCCCATATTGGAATCCAATATCAGAATTATACCCAATCACAGGAAGAGCACCTAAGTTCCAGCCTTTTTTCACTTTTTCAACCTTCCTTTGGTCGAGCGTACTGTCACTTGGCTGGGCAAGCAAAAAACAAGGGCAAAGAATTGCAATTATAAGTAATCTGTCGTGTTTCATGAGTTTAAAGGTAGCTTATAAGGTTATTCAGGGAATCAACTTACTCTCTTTATGGTTTGGCTCATCAAATCCAAATGTAATCAAAAATCGGAAATTGATTACTTTAGCATTTCATAGTGTAAAGTTGACTGAATTGAGAACTCTGCCCACTCAGGTTATTATTGTGAAAGGCGACAAACGCGCCATTAAGGGTTGGGTAATGTACGACTGGGCCAACTCCGTTTACCAACTTACAATTGCCTCAACCATTTTTCCAATCTATTACAATGCTGTAACCCGCCATGGTGATGATTTTACAGTGACTTTTTTTGGACATCACTTAATAAACACAGTATTATATTCATGGGCTATTGCTGCTGCTTATCTTGCTGTAGCTTTAGTATCTCCTTTGTTTTCGTCAATAGCCGATTATACCGGAAGGCGAAAAACATTTATGCAGGTTTTCACCTGGATTGGTGCAGTATCATGTGGCATGTTGTACTTTTTTGATAGTTCTAATATTGAATTCGGAATCATATTCTTCACACTCGGAACCATAGGCTATGGGGGAAGTATCGTGTTTTACAATTCATTCCTGCCGGTTATTGTTGAGCCTGAAGATCAGGACAGGATAAGTGCCCGCGGCTATTCATATGGTTACTTAGGTGGAGTGATTCTGCTTTTGTTTAACCTCTTGATGATTGAGAAACCAGCCTTGTTCGGAATTCCTGAAGGTAGTACATTGGCAGCCCGGATTTCCTTTGTAACAGTGTTTCTTTGGTGGGTTGGCTTTTCGCAAATCACCTTCCGGCGTCTTCCCAGATATACTTACCGTAAACAATCGCAGCATACAAATATAATCACAAATGGATATTCCGAACTCAGGATTGTTTTTAACCAGGTGCGCAGATCACGAAAATTAAGCATCTACCTTACAGGGTTTTTCTTTATGACAATGGGTTTGCTCACTGTAATGTTTATGGCGGCTACATACGCAGAGAAGGAATTAGGACTTAAGGAAGATGTACTTATCCCAACTATTCTTGTTATTCAACTTGTAGGCATGTTTGGAGCATGGGTTTTTGCCCGGCTTTCGGGTAAATTTGGCAACCTGAAAGCACTAATGATTTCGACGATGGTGTGGGTGTTCGTTTGTATAGGAGCTTATTATATTACAGATGCAGCTGGTTTTATTGCAATTGCAATAGTTATTGGTATTGTAATGGGCGGTTCTCAATCTCTTGCCCGGAGTACTTACTCTAAGATGATTCCCGAACAAACGACCGATCATACTTCCTTCTTCAGTTTCTATGATGTAATGGAAAAACTCGCTACCGTTGCAGGAACATTCAGCTTCGGGATAATAGAAGCTATAACAGGTAGTATGCGCTATTCGGTGTTGGCCATTGCAATATTTTTTATTGTCGGGTTGGCGTTTCTTATCATCCTTATTAACGTGAACGAAAATGAACCTGCTACCAATGCCACGTAACCAATATAATAGTAATGAATCTTGGCGGGTTTCCTTTTTTGAGACTATATGGTTGCTAATGCAAAACCGCGTAGATACAATAGCACAAAGTAGTTCGGTGTCTGTATCTTACAAATCCATCTAGCCGAAGTATAAATAACATAAATTTGCTGACCTTTGTGAAACCGTTAATTATTTCCTAAAGCCCATATAACAATTACTATGAAAAAACAGCAACTACTGACGGTCATTTTTCTTGGTCTCATTGCTTCATCATCTCTTGCTCAGGTTACCTTTATAATCGATCAGGTGCCGGCATACACCCCAGTGCAGGATAGCCTCTACATTGCAGGGGATTTTAACGGGTGGAATCCAGGAGACACTGAATATGTATTGCATAAAAATGAACAAAGCAAATGGGAAATTACACTTGCCGCACAGCCCGACCTGACATCTATTTCTTTCAAATTTACCCGTGGTTCATGGGCTACCGTGGAAAAAGGCGCTTCGGGTGAGGAGATACCAAACCGTGCTTTCACATATGGGAACGGAGATGTCGTTCATATAATTATATACAATTGGGCGGATAATGGGGGTGGTGGATCTACTGCGGCAACCAATGTTATTGTGATGAGTACAGACTTCTTTATACCTCAATTGAATCGAAACCGCCGGATTTGGCTCTATTTTCCACCTGATTATGAAACTTCCGGACTGAATTACCCCGTGCTATATATGCACGATGGGCAAAATCTTTTTGATGCATTTACTTCGTTTGCCGGAGAATGGGAAGTGGATGAAACGTTGAATAGCCTGGCCACCCAAGGATATCAGGTTCCAATGGTGGTTGGTATCGATAATGGGGGTACTGACCGGATAGGCGAATATACGCCTTGGCTAAATTCTCAATACGGAGGCGGAGATGGCGAAAAATACATGCAATTTATAGTGGAAACACTCAAGCCCTATATAGATGAGCATTACCGAACCTTGCCCGGTCGCGGCAACACAGCACTGATGGGCAGTTCTCTCGGAGGATTAATATCGCACTTTGGCAGTCTGGCATACCAGGATGTCTTCAGTAAAACCGGA
>Ga0268283_1001624_pt1 | contig 10743 bp, 6 predicted proteins | sample saktaG_13_FD_190140 | JGI IMG/M metagenome (GOLD analysis project Ga0268283, IMG submission 190140) | Saline water microbial communities from Sakinaw Lake, British Columbia, Canada - sak_2013_06_06_36m | ecosystem: Environmental > Aquatic > Non-marine Saline and Alkaline > Saline ... | reverse complement strand
TGCCAATCAAGACCCGATGCCACAGACTGCTTCCCTGGTCCACGATGAGGAACACAACCAGTCAACCAGGCCCCGACAGTACCTGCAGCCTCTGGCAAATAGCCGATCTTAGAATCCGTCAACTCTACAAGCAAACCCGCAATCCTACGAAGATCCGCAAAACTCGCATGAGCCTGCGCCGAGTTCCCAAGCAAAACTAGAGAAGGGGAAGACTGAGAGAGGTAACGCGCCGTAGTTTGATGCAGGACACTAGGTTCTAAGTCTTTCCAAAGTGAGGACCACTCTTGCGAAACTGTACGGCCTGTAATTTCCTGAGCAGCTTTAGCTACCGACAACAGTTCTTGCAACCATTCCCCCGGGGACGCCACCATCACCGCATTGGGAGGATAATTATATTCCCTGTATTCCGCATCCAAGAATGTCGCGTATGCTCCCCGCAGGATTGCTTTCCGTAGGCGATGATTAATTAGAGGATGTTCTTTCCTGACATGGGCACCTACGACTAAAAAGGCACCTAAATCTTCCAAAGAAGCGATTGACTGCCCAAGCCAAGGAAATACAGGATCCTCTTCTTGACCAGAGAAATCAATTTGTCGTAGACGATGATCTATATTTGGGCTACCCAACCCTCGCATGAGCTTCTGAATCAAATAGCTCTCTTCTAGGGTAGCAGTAGGAGCAACCAATGCACCCAGTGCTTGAGGCCCTTCATTTTTAAGCACTACATTCAGGCCGTTGGCTACAAACTCTAGGGCAGTAGACCAATCCACGTCGCGCCATACACCATTTTCCCGAATTTTCGGGGACTCTAGGCGATCTGCACTATACAAGCCCTGATAACTAAACCGATCACGATCCGAAATCCATGTTTCGTTAATCTTTTCACATTCTCGCGCAACCACACGTATGACCCGACCATCCTTGGTATCTAATCGAAGATGAGATCCAAAAGAATCATGCGGCGCAATAGAAGAATAAGACTGAAGTTCCCAAGCACGGGATTTGTAACGAGCAGGTTTCGAAGTAAGAGCACCTACCGGGCATAAATCAATTACATTGCCAGAAAGTTCAGAATCGAGGGTGTAGCCAACATAGGTAGTAATCTTCGTATGTTCGCTGCGACCAATTGATCCCAAATCCATGACACCGGCGATCTCTCGACTGAAACGAACACACCGAGTGCAATGAATGCAACGGGTCATGTCTGCAGAAACTAAAGGCCCCAAATCCGGATCAGTGACTACACGCTTTCCTAATGAATAGCGAGAAATACCCGAACCGAAACCCATGGCAGTTTCCTGCAATGGACACTCGCCCCCTTGATCGCAAACCGGACAATCCAACGGATGATTGATTAACAAAAACTCCATAACACCACGTTGGGCACTCAGTGCTTTTGGCGACCGTGTGAACACCTTCATGCCTTCTGCTACCGGCGTGGCGCAAGCGGGCACAGGTTTGGCTACCTTTGCAACCTCGACCAGACACATTCGACAATTAGCAGCAGTCGATAACTTTTTGTGATAACAAAACCTTGGAATCGAGATCCCGATACTCTCAGCGGCATCAATCACCATGGTCCCGTGGCGCACCCGAATGTCAATGCCATTGATTTGGAGATTCAACATTGAAATCTTACCTCGCGCTCGTCGCAGACCACATTAGACCATGCACTTCTTGTGCTGAATGTGATATTCAAACTCAGGCCGAAAATGTTTTAGAAAACTAACTACCGGAATTGACGCAGCATCCCCTAAAGCACAAATAGTGCGCCCTTCAATCTTACGTGCCAAATCCAGTAGCAAATCTAAATCCCCTGGTTTTCCCTGACCATGTTCGATACTGTGCAGGATCCGCGCCAACCAACCGGTACCTTCTCGGCAGGGGGTACACTGCCCGCAAGATTCTTCCGCGTAAAAATGAGCCATACGCGCTAACAACTTAACCATGCAAGTGGTGTCATCAATGACAATAACAGCACCAGTACCCATTACAGAACCTACTTTACTTAAACCGCCGTAATCCATGGTAGCACTTCGCATATCGGCAGCAGGCACTACCGGGACAGATATGCCTCCCGGAATCACTGCTTTCAAGCGATGACCTTTCCAAACACCACCCGCAATGGCCAACAATTCCAAAAAGGGAGTACCCATCGGAATTTCATAGTTTCCAGGACGTGCCACATGTCCGGATACAGAAAAAATCTTAGTACCACCGCAAATCGGTTCACCAAGTGTATTAAACCAACTGCCACCATTGCGTACAATATTGGGGATAGAAGCTAATGTCTCAGCATTGTTGGTGCTAGTCGGTCTACCAAAGAGACCATAATTAGCAGGAAAAGGTGGCTTAAAGCGAGGCTGCCCTTTTTTACCTTCGATAGATTCGAGAAGTGCGCTTTCCTCTCCACAAACGTAGGCACCTGCGCCTAAGTGGGCGTGCACTTCAAAACTAATCCCTGTTCCCTGAATATCTTTACCAATTAGACCAGCGGCACGAGCCTCTTGGATAGCGTGTTCAAATCGCTCGTAAGGTTCCCAGAATTCACCACGGATATAGTTATAACCTACGGTTGCCCCTAAGGTATACCCTGCAATCGCCATTCCTTCAATAATGGAGTGTGGATTGTAACGGAGAATGTCGCGATCTTTGCAAGTGCCCGGTTCGCCTTCATCTGAATTACAAATAATGTACTTCTGGACGGGCAGGCCACGTGGCATGAAACTCCACTTTAGACCAGTTGGAAAACCCGCACCACCACGACCGCGCAGAGCACTCTTCTTAACCTCGGCAACGATGGAAGCTTGAGGTATTTTCTCGCGAAGGATCTTTTCCCACGCTTGATATCCTCCTACTTTTCGATAATTTTCTAAAGCCCAAGGCGGATCAAAACCAAGCGTGGTCAGGCAAACGCGGTCGCTTTCACTGCTGCTGCATGTTTCTTCGGCCATGTCGCTATTCCAAACTGTCCAAGATCCGATCGATGCGTTCCGGAGTCAGGTTCTCATGATACTGATGCCCTATCTGCATCATAGGAGCCCCTACGCAAGCACCGAGACACTCCACTTCTTTTATGGTGAAACGACCATCCGGTGTTGTCTCTCCCGCTTTAATCCCGAGCTTTTTTGTGAGATGTCCCATTACTTCGTCAGAACCCCTCAACATGCAGGAAACATTGGTACAAACACAAAGTTTATTACGTCCGACTGGTGCCAGCTCAAACATTGAGTAGAACTTAGCAACTTCGTAGGCTGCAATCGGAGGTACTCCTAAGTAAGCAGCCACCGCTTCGATATGTGCACTGGAGAGCCACCCGCCATTATCATCTTGCACAATGCGCAGCGCAGCTATGAGAGCAGATTGCCTACGTTCTGGCGGATACTTGGCAAGCCACTGATCAATTTCTTCGCAAACCACCGGAGATAAAATTACTGGAGTCTCTACTCTGGGTGCTTCGCTCACCGATCGACCTCCCCAAACACGATGTCCATAGATCCGATGACCGCCACCACATCCGCCAGCATATGACCCCGAGTCATTTCATCCATAGCGGCAAGGTGAGTAAAACCTGCGGCACGTACCTTGACACGATAGGGCTTATTAGCACCATCCGAAACCATGTACACCCCCAACTCCCCTTTGGGATGTTCAATCGCAGAATAAACCTCTCCCTCTGGTACTGAATACCCTTCCGAGAACAACTTGAAATGATGAATCAGGGATTCCATATCCTGTTTCATATCTTCACGTTTCGGAGATGCAACCTTTGGATTTGCTACCATGACCGGGCCAGGATGTGTCCGTAGCCACTCAATACACTGTCGGATGATCCTGTTCGATTGCCTAATCTCTTCGACGCGAACTAAGTAACGGTCATAACAATCGCCATTGACTCCAATAGGAATATCAAAATCAAGCTGATCGTAGACTTCGTATGGTTGCTTTTTCCGCAGATCCCAAGCTATTCCAGAACCGCGTAACATCGGACCAGAAAATCCTAACTGAAGAGCACGCTCTGGACTGACTACTGCAATCCCCACGGTACGCTGCTTCCAGATTCGGTTCTCTGTTAAAAGGGTCTCGTATTCGTCCACATACTTCGGAAAACGCTCAGTAAAATCCCATAAAAAATCTAGCATTGAACCCTGACGATTGGCATTGACAGAATCAACGTTTTTCCTCCAAACGGAGGGCTGATACTGAGACATCGTATCGGGCAAGTCACGGTACACGCCACCCGGCCGATAATACTGAGTGTGTACCCTGGCACCAGTGACTGCTTCATAGCAGTCAAATAAATCTTCACGTTCACGGAAACAATACAGGAACATAGTCATGGCACCGATGTCGAGGCCATGAGTCCCTAAAAAGAGTAAATGATTCAAAATTCGAGTAATTTCATCAAACATCACGCGAATGTATTGAGCACGAATCGGAACTTCAATGCCGAGCAACTTTTCTATAGCCAGAATATAAGGATGCTCATTACACATCGTGGCCATATAATCCATCCGATCCATAAACCCGATCCCTTGATTAAAGGTTCGAGTCTCCATCAACTTCTCACTACCACGGTGTAACAAACCAATGTGAGGATCGGCTCTCTGGACTACCTCTCCGTCAAGCTCCAAAATCAACCGCAGCACACCATGTGCAGCAGGATGTTGAGGTCCGAAGTTCAGCGTATAATTTCTGATCTCTGCCATAATGGCTTACCGTCCCTCCGTTCCTGAGTAGCGATTATCTTTTCGGATTACTTTCGGTGTCACAACGCGTGGTTCAATAGAAACAGGCTGATAGACCACTCGACCTTGCTCAGGGTCATATCGCATTTCCACGGTACCACTCACCGGAAAATCTTTTCGCAGAGGATGTCCTATAAAACCATAATCCGTGAGGATGCGACGCAAATCGGGATGGCCATCAAACAAAATGCCAAAAAGATCAAACGCTTCGCGTTCAGGCCAATTAGCCGATTCCCAAATCGAAATCACAGAATCCACTATGGGTGGATCACCGTCTACAAAAACTTTGAGTCGAATACGCTCGTTATGAGCGATTGAAAGAATTTGATAAACCACCGCGAATCGCTTGCCCTTCCAGCTACCGTCTCCGTAAGATAAATAATCCACTCCACATACATCTATCAGAGTGTCGAACCGGAAATCAGGCGCATCCCGAAGTTCGAGCGAAACCTCGAGTAAATTTTCCTTTGGTAACGTCAAAATCCACTGTCCGCGATCCTGGACAGAGGGCATCCCGTTAAAGTGCTTTTTTAGACGCTCCGCAAGACTCAATCGACTCATGAGAAGGATCGCTTAATTTGAAATTAGAAAGAACAACACCCTAGCGAGCAATGGTATTTGTGCGACGAATCTTCTTTTGAAGTTGCAAAATACCATACAACAACGCTTCTGCAGTGGGAGGACACCCTGGAATGTAAATATCCACAGGCACAATACGGTCACATCCCCTAACCACCGAATAAGAATAGTGGTAGTAACCACCGCCATTGGCGCAAGACCCCATGGAAATCACCCAACGAGGCTCTGCCATTTGGTCGTACACCTTGCGAAGTGCCGGTGCCATTTTGTTAGTTAACGTGCCCGCAACAATCATCAAATCAGACTGACGCGGACTGGGACGAAAAACAATCCCGAATCGATCCAAGTCATACCTAGAAGCACCTGCGTGCATCATTTCAATAGCACAACAAGCTAATCCGAAGGTCATTGGCCACATAGAACCAGTACGTGCCCAATTAATGACTGTATCCGCGGTGGTAGTTACGAAACCTTTTTCGAGAACACCTTCTATTCCCATTCTAAGGCTCCTTTCTTCCACTCATATACAAAACCCACTACCAGAATACCTAAGAAGATAGCCATAGCAACCAAACCAAAATTACCCACTTGGCGCAAAACCACACCCCATGGGAAAAGAAAGGCAATTTCGAGATCAAACAAGATGAACAAAATGGCGACGAGGTAATACCGAACATCAAACTTAAGGCGGGAATCTTCAAAAGCTTCAAAACCGCACTCGTAAGGAGAGCCTTTTTCGCGACCGGGGCGACGAGTACCTAAAAGCGAACCCATCGTGACGGAGACTATTCCCATCCCGAGGCCCATCATCATAAAAATCAGAACAGGAAGATAATTTTGCAACATGACCCGTTTCCAAAACTGTTTGCCGAAACGCCTATCACTAATGAGTAGCCTAGACTATCCCACATTGGGATGTCAAGTGTTTTCGAAAAATTATTCATTTAAGGGATAGCCACTGTGATGGTGGCACTTGCATCACCGGACGTGCAAGTGACCACACCAGTATCGCCACTTGCGTAACTTGTTCCACTAAGTGTCACGGTAACGCTAGTAACACCATTGATGTCTGTTTGTTCTAGCTGATTTTCTGAGTTCTGAGAGACGCTTGCACTAAGATCAAAAGTGCTCGGAGCGGTTCTGGCCGTCACCGTGGAGTAGCAATATACTCCCTGGAAGGGAAGGGTCATCTTATCCCCACCGTCTTGGAGCACTAAACCAACGGTACCTCCGCTGCTCAAAGCAGTAGCGGAAGGAGTGAATTTCCAACCAGAAATCGAAGAGAAGCAGAATTGGCCCTTATCAACCGCAATAGCACTGTCATCACTAGAGGCTGCAACAATGTATACCTGAGTAGATTGAGGCACGTCATAACGTTTGTCGTACAAGCTGTAGCTATTGCTGGAATATCCGAAGCAACCCACTAAGATAGTGCCATGACTCACTCCACTATTGTTGTTGTGGGCTGGATACGTTACTCGAAAATCTGCAATCCCGTCCTTCGTAGTGGCAATTCCTACCGTTGAATTCCCTGAAGAATCAACACCAGCAATCTCGGCACCAAGAAGTGAAGCACCTACTGTGTAGAGTGCACTCGTCTGATCCCCAAGATATTCAGATTGGACAGTCAAAGTGGTGTCACTGCTAATAGTATTTGCAAAACGATTCTTATCTTGTGCTTGCACATCTTCCAAAAACACCCGATCGTTCGTTTGTATTCCACGCATTGTGTTGTTTCGAATCATCTCACTATTGAAGTTGAAAGATTCGCTGACGCATGAACCTGCCCCAGTTACTGGCAACGTGCAACGCTTATCTAAAAGACTGCTAGTAGACGTCAAAATCGCAGACCCTGCGGAGACATCTCCAAAACCTTGAGCTAACACGGAATCCACCAAACCCAAGTTGATGACCGTGTTATCCGGTACGTTATTTCCATAGCGATCCGTAACCAATATCTTGCCTGCACGGCGATATATTCCACCACCAAGATTTGTAATGGCTCCCGTTACTCCACTGGTTAATGCAATGGTATGGGGAGATCCAGAGGCAATAACCACCTGAGGCATAGAAGCTGCCAACGGAGTAGATAAAGTGGTCCCATCTGATTTAAGTAAAACTTCGACCTTAACTTCTACTACTCCTGGTAAAGCACCCGCTTGCAGGTTTAGCGTAATTGCACCGTTATTGGTTCGAAGATAGATTGGACCGGCTGTTCCAGAACTTGGGCAAGTAACAAGATCAGGAAGAGTGGCATGCAAGGTTGTGCAAACATCCGCTGCTGCATCCACACCACTTACGTACTCTCCTCCATGGGGTTGGGTGAGCATTGAAACCCGTATGTTATTAACCGAAGTATTCCCATAGGTGTTCTCATCGATTGCATTTCCAGCATCATCCTTGATTTGCAAGCTGATGGTCGTATTTTCTGTTTTTCCGACTCCTGCCACGTAAATCCGAGTGGTACCTGCGGACAATGTAATGCTGGCAGGGTCCCCAGTAGAAGCAGAACCAAATTGCACTTGCGTACTGAGGGTAGGAAGCTGAGCAATGCTCAAATCTGTAGTAGAAGGAGACGTTGGTGCTTTTAAGGTAAAGGAAGCGCGTCCGGAAGCAGTAATGGTCGGATTCGTTGTTGTGATCGTCCCTGCAGTCGTCACCAAGAAAACGGAAGTACCATCTGCTACTAAGTTTCCGTTGACATCTGCCAAAACTACAGTCACGGTAGAAGTGGATACACCATCTGCAGCTAAACTACTAGGGTTAGCAGTCAACGTAGAGTTTGATATATCAGGTGTGCCTGCCACGAAACTCAAACTAGCAGTAGCCACTAAACCTGCAGTCGTGGCTTTTAGGGTTGCAGTAGAAGTTTGGGTCGGTGCTGTCAGGATTGCTTCTGCAAAACCATCACTGTCGGTAACTGCTGTTGCAGCACTCAACGTACCAGAAGTGGTTGTGAAGTTAACGGTCACACCAGGAGCCGCCGCGGTACCTCCTGTTGCTGTCCTCTTTTGAACGGTAGCTCTCAATCGCACAGTACTAGCCCCATCCGCAGTTAAGCTTGTGGTTCCATTGACGATCGCCAATGCTAATGAACTAAATGTAACGGTAGATGGATCCACAGTTACATCTGTAGTTGCGGGAGCGACCAATGCAGAGTCCGCAGCCAATGCTTCTGCTTTTAACGTATCCGTAACTACGCTTCCACTTCCTGACACCCCAGCAGTGTAGGTGGTAGTTGCTAGTCCATCCGAAGAGGTGGTCACTGTACTAGAAGTCAACGCACCTTGGCTTTGATTCGTGACTACTGAAAAACGAACAGCAGTGCTACCTACTCCGTTTCCATTTGCATCTATTACCTTTGTTGTCAAAGTCGTCGCAGAAGTAGGTGCTACCTTGACTGGAGAAGCTGCGAGTGTGATAGAAGCAGGTGAACCTGCAATAAATTGAATGGTAGCGTTTCCAAAAGCACCCCCAGCACTGGCAATCAAGTTCGTACTACCGATACGTGTTGGTGCTGTCAACGTAGCAGTGGCCGTCCCATCTGTACCCGTGATTGGGGAAGTTACCACTAATGTTCCGCTGCTAGATGAGAAACTAACAGTTACCCCGGAGGCCAAATTACCGTTTAGATCCCGCACGATGGCTCGTACGATGGTCTGTTGGGTACCATCCGCTACCAACGTAGCTGCAGAAAAGACCTGAACACTGCCCACGGAAATGGTATTGACATTCAACCTTACTTGACCAGTTTCACCGTTCGTAGTGGTAGCCGTGATTACGTCGCTTACGCCGCCACTGTTTCCTGCAGTGTACGTTACAGAGAGTGCACCATCTGTGTTGGTAACACCTGTGGTGGCACTCAACGTGGCACCGCTTGCGTTGGTTAACAAAGCAAATGTAACCGATGCACCCGTAATGGCATTGCCTTGGGCGTCCCGGACAGTCGCTTGAATCACAGAAGTAGCAAGTCGAGCTACGGTAGCAGGAGCAGCACTTACTGTGACAAAGCTTGGTTCTCCTGCGACAAATGTAAGATTTGCACTACTGCTAAACCCACTAACGCTAGCAATCACAGTTGCACTTCCAACGCGAATTGGCGCGGTGAGACTGACTTCAGCTATACCGTTGCTATCAGTAACTTTGCTTATCGCACTCAAGGCTCCAGCAGTTGTCGAAAAAACTACTGTAAGACCAGAAGCTGCTTTTCCGTCGATATCCTTAACTGTGGCGCGAAGCTTCACTTGGCTAGTTCCATCCGCTACGACACTCGAAGTACCAGTAGTTAGGACAATAGAACTAACAACAATAGCGGAAGCATTGACGGTGATCTCTACGGTAGCGGAAGAAACCCCACTTACTAAGGTAGCTTTAAGGGTATCTGTGCCTGCAGCAGCACCTGCGGTATAAGAAACGATGGCACGGCCATTGCCATCGGTGCTTATAGAAACCACACTGAAACTTCCACCACTTTGGTTAAGCGCGGCACTGAAATTGACAGTTTCACTAGGAACTGGATTGTCGTTTGTGTCTAAAACAGTAGCCGTGACGGTACTGGAACCATTGGGACGAATGGTCGTGGGAGTAGCCACTAACTCAATAGAGCTCGCAGATCCAGCAATGAAGGTGATGGTCTTGGTATCACTAAAGCCATTCACTTCGGTAGTGACAGTGGTTGTTCCAATGCGTGTTGGCGAGGTAAGACTAACCTCTGCAATACCCACTGAATCCGTAGTGCCGATTGAAGAAGTTAAAAGCCCAGCAGTGCTAGAGAAATTAACCTGCAGTCCTGCGGCCGGGTTGCCATCGACATCCTTGACGGTAGCCCGAAGTTTGACCTGGCTAACCCCGTCGGCCACCACGTTAAGTGCCCCAGTGCTGAGCACTACGGAACCCACGACCACCGCAGAAGCATTGACGGTGATCTCTACCGTAGCCGAGGAAACCCCGCTGGCCAAGGAAGCCTTGAGGGTATCCGTACCCGCCACGGCACCTGCGGTATAGGAAACGATGGCACGGCCATTGCCATCCGTCGTAGCCGAGGCAGCGGCGAAGGTGCCCCCGCTGCCATTTTGGCTGATATCAAAATTGAGGGTTTCACCGGGCACTGGGTTCTGATTGCTGTCTAACACCGTGGCCGTGACGCTACTAGAGCCATTGGGACGAATAGTCGTGGGAGTAGCCACCAACTCAATAGAGCTCGCGGATCCAGCAATGAAGGTGATGGTCTTGGTATCACTGAAACCACTCACCGTCGCAGTCACGGTGGCCGTTCCAACCCGCGTGGGCGAAGTGAGGCTTACCTCCGCGATACCAGCCGAATTCGTAATCTTGATTGAAGAAGTTAGGTTTCCAGCGGTATTCGAGAAATTAACCTGCAATCCTGCGGCCGGGTTGCCATCGACATCCTTGACGG
>Ga0268283_1001623_pt1 | contig 10744 bp, 6 predicted proteins | sample saktaG_13_FD_190140 | JGI IMG/M metagenome (GOLD analysis project Ga0268283, IMG submission 190140) | Saline water microbial communities from Sakinaw Lake, British Columbia, Canada - sak_2013_06_06_36m | ecosystem: Environmental > Aquatic > Non-marine Saline and Alkaline > Saline ... | reverse complement strand
AGCCTTTCACAATCTTCCCCTACTGGATCGAGATGTCCACGCGCCGATTGAGGGCGCGATGTTCCGGCGTGTCGTTGGGAACCAAACTATCTTCATCAGCCTTTCCCTTGGACTTCACGTTGCCGGCGTTGAGCCCGCCCGTCCCTATCAATTTGTCCGCCACATTCTTGGCGCGGGCAATCGACAAGTCATAGTTGGATGGGAACCTGACGCTACGGATGGGTTTGTCGTCTGTGTACCCGGTGACCAACACCCTATCTTGCCCAGCAGCCAATTCTGCGGCAATTTTTCTCAGCATCGGACCAAACTCCGGTTTGACTTGTTCACTCCCTGCGGGGAAAGAATTGCGAATACGCAGTGTCCGGTCATCAATGACTTCAACCATGTTTTTACCGATCTCATCTTTTAATAGCACTGTAAACCGTTCTTGCCTTCCGGGTACGGCGGCCTTGGTGATGGAGGGCGGCAGAGGTGCTGCGGTCTTGATTTTCTCCCTGCCCAATGCGGAAAGATGCGACAGGGTTTCGTCAGAGACACTGCTAATCGAAAACAAAAAGGCCATGTAAGCCAACAACAGGATGGCACCGGCAACCGCACCCACCACCCACAGTGGCACGAATTTCATCAAGGCATTGCGCACATCCTTAAGCCCTTGCCAGCGAGGTGACAATGTTCGCTCGAAATCGCCCCTAACCCGCTTGATCAACTGGTAAAGCTCCAAGCGGTATTTTTCCAATTCGTTGACACCGCCCGTCTTGGATTGACTGAATTTACCTTGGAATCCCAAGCTCAGGCATAAATAACACAGTTCGATCAGATATATATTCTGAGCGGGGCTGCGCATGATATGGTCAGCGATTTGGAAGAACTTTTCCCCCCCCCAAGCTTCCTTGTGGAACAGGATGAGCAGGCTCTGCTGCCCCCAGATGCTCTGCGCACCCCAAGGTGTATTAAGTATGGATTCGTCCAACAGTGAACACAGTGCATAACTGGCCATGCGGGTATGCTCTTGCGTCACTCCCTGCTGGAGGATACGGTTCTCGAAACCGCGCATTTCACCCACCAACTGATGCTGCAATCCGGCGATGTCACGATGCGATGCCGTGTTGCGCAGCCGGGAAGCCAAGGAAAGCAATGATAAAGCCGCAGCGGTTAAGGGATTTCCCCCAAACACCGAGCGAAGGCTCCCTTGGAGATTAAAGTCCTGCGGGGGCAATGCGGGGGCGGGCGTCCCGGGTGTGTATGAAGGTACATTGGTCGGATCTTCAGCGGGGTTGGGTCGCACACGCCCCCCCGGCGATGGCCGTCGGATCATAGTCCTGTCGTCATCCCCGAACGGGGTAAAGGGATCGTCTTGGCTCACAGGTTTATCCTTTTTTGATTGCCCAGAATTCAAGTTCAAGATCGGGGAAGTTGCCGCCTATGTGAAAGGCGAAGCCTCCCGCCGAGGACATCTTTTTCCACAAATCGTTCTGTTTGTTCATCTCGAAATATGAGAATCCCGCATGATAGGGAAGCTGCCTCGGTGCCACCGGCAAGGAACTGATGGGAATGCCCGGCAATGACGCACGGACCAGTTCATGAATCATCTCGACCGGCCCGATCTTTACCTGCGGCGGGAAATGGGATCGCAGCATTTCCGGCGTGACACTGGCTTTGACCGCCAGCACGAAAATGGCGCTGTCCAGCAAATTGACATCCGGTCGCCTGGCGGCATAAAGCCCGGGCCTAGGTTGCGTCAAAGGAATTTGAACCGCATTCTGCTCCAAGATCATGCCCAGCAGTTGGCGCAATTCTTCCATCAATGGCTCAAATGTCGCTTGCAGGTCGTCGTGGTTGTAGGCCGTAAAGTTGGCCGGCCTTTTGCTCGGTTTATAGAATGTCGCCAATTCCCCAGCCATTTGCAACCCTAGGCGAAAAAAATCCTCCGGGTGCAAGGCCGCAGTCACACCCAAATGCTCCAACAGCGGTTGATAGCGGTTGATGGCCTGAAGCAGCAAGAAATCGGCGATTTCCGATGCCCCGCCGCGCGCCGATTCGACCACCCTTCCGGCCAAGGCCTCGCCCCGGGTGTGCAACAACCCGTGCAATTCGCGCAGGAACCCATTCAGCACCGTCGTCGCCGAACACTTCAGTATGGGCGGGATAAACTTTTCGTCCAAAACCACCGTCTTGTCCGCCCGCACTTCCACTATCTTCGCCACCCCCAGGCAGACATACCCCGACCTTTCCTGTCGTTCGAGCATCAGTCGGGTGCGCAAGCCTCCAATTTGGACCGGATAACGTCCGTCCGCGCCGCTATTGTGGTCGCGCACCTCCCGTTCGCGCAAACGGTAACGGGCCAGGCTGTCGGAAAACGCCTCGCTATCGATCTCAGACGAATCGGGCCGCCGCTGCGGCAGTGCCAAGTAGACCCGGTTGTTCTGCACACCCTCGGGCACTTCCAAAGATAAGGGCAATTCGTCCTGATCAGGCAAATCGAACGGCGTGCCGTCCGGGAACGCGCCACGGCACTCCAGCAGGGCTAGACGACCTATGGCCAGTTGCCCATGGTCCAAGTTCAATGATCTAAAACCCCAGTCAAAGCCACGCAATCCCAAACAACGGCCATTGACCAAATTCTCGATGTATCGGTCATGCTGTTGGAAATGTTGTGGCCTGAGAAACATCCCCTCTGACCAGACAACCCTGCTGTATTCGGACATAAGCTCCCCAAGGTTAAGTGAATGGATTAACGCTTGTCGCGCGAGTCGCGCAACATCCTCATTTGATCTTCATAGGCCTTGCCGAAGGTGTCGCCCAATAAATTATCCATGGCCTCGACCACCAGGCTGGGATAAGCATTGCTGTAGGCATCCCAGCACTTGGTCTTTTTCTGAAAGACGATGCCTTCATCAAACCGCTTCTCGAAACCAGAGGGTTCAAATCGCTTTAAAATTTCGCCTACCGCAGCCTGCATGCCCGCACGCATCGCCATTTGGTGCTTCATGATGTCAGCAAAACCTTCCCTAACCGCCAGCGTCGCATCAATGTAGCTGGGATGTTTACGCGATATCATGATTTTCATGGCATCTTCCGCCAGCGGCAAGAACTTTAGCGGATTGTTTTTTTCCCTGTTAATGGTAGTCCTGTCGGCACGAATCTCACCTTTTTCTTCCGTGCGGGCCCTTAATATCATCATCATGCCTTCGACCATGCCGCGGTAAACCTCCCCCAGCGCCTTCATTGCACCCGCCTGTTCTTCCACCGTCATCTTGGGGAATTCAGCAAACCCCGCCCCCTCCAAGAAACATTGGAACATGTCCACCCTTGCGGTATCAGATGCCGGTGAAGGCGGCTGAGGCTGGACAACGGGCGGCGCAGGTTCGGCCTGTGCCGACAACACCGCAGGTGTGACTCTCGAAGGAGGCGTGGGGCGCACAGGCTTTGGCAGGTCGATTACCGGAGAAGATGCTTCGGAAAAAGCTTCCGATCCAGCCTCCAGGTCCTTGACACCCGATTCGACCTGTGCTGAGGGATGCTCGTCATCGTCAAATAATAAGTTGTGGTCAAATTGACCCATTTCGCCGGAAAACGGGGCCGGTTCGTCTTTGCCCTTCTCCAACACTAAAGGTTTCGGTTCCAATGCATCCAAACGGTTTGGAGTCCCATTGCCAATACCGGCACTGAATTGTGATTCGGGAAAAATGTCCGCCTGCGGCGGTTCTAGCGGAGTACTGGGATACGCTGGTGCAGGAGTTTGATTGCCTTCAGACCCACCCGGTTCACGCCCCAAATCGCCAAACCAGTCGTCGGGAAATTCGAAGCTGTCTGTTTTGGGGAAAGCGGCGGGAGGCAAAACCGGCCCATCCCGCAAACTACTGTCAAAAGAAAAATCCTCGGGAATCGATTGGATGCCAGGCGGTGTGAAATTCTGTTGGAATGGAGCCGCATCCGGTTGATCCATGTAGCTTCCCTGAAATTCTGGCCGAAGATTTGATGCATCCTGAGCCAATACCGACGGTGGCGGCTCCCTGTCGTTGAATATCGAGGAGATGTTGATGTCGAATGCATTTTCGGCAGCATGATTCCCAAATCCCTGAGGCTCTCCCAACCCCGTGAAAAGCACGGGGAACGGCTGCGCCTCCTGCTCAATCTTGACTTGCAGCTCATATTCGCCCACCTTCAGAAGATCGCCATCGGCCAAGGCCACGGAGTCGCCATGCCCCAACAAGCGGTTTTCATTGCACAGCAAAGTGCCGCCTGTGCTGGCATCGCAATAGACATACACCCCGTTTTCAAAACGGATGTCGCCATGGTGGCGGGAAATGACCTTTTCATCGTCGGGGAGCGCCAAATGATTGTCGAAGGAGCGCCCAATCGACCCGCCACTTTCGTCAAAACGGACACTTTTGGGACTGACAGGCGGAACCCCCTTGTAACTGATGACTTCAAGGATAACCGTCACGGGCTTTATTCCTTTGACATACTCAACATGCCCAAGCGTTATTCAGCCGATCGGCTCAGCTTTACCTCGACCCTGCGGTTGAGCTGCTGCGATACATCATCCATATCCCTATAGAGTGGCTGCTGCTTGCCCATGCCCCGTTCCGACAATTTATCCGCCAAGTCTGGATAAAGCTTGCTCAGATAAGCCTTGACGGCTGCGGCCCGGTTCTCGGAAAGTTGATTATTATATTCCTCACCGCCCTTAATATCGGTATGCCCCACCAGCACGGCATGTTGATTGCCGTCCTTTTGGAATATTTTTTGCAGGGCTTTGCCGAGTTCATCCGCTTGTGCTTTCCCCTCGGATGTCAAGTTCGCACTGTCCAATTCAAAATTAATGCGCAAGTCGAGCGAAGGCACTTCGGACGGGTGGCGTTTGGCTACCGTCGTGGGAGGAATGTATTTATGAGGTTTTTCCGCACGCTTTGGTTTGGTGAGATTCGCAACTTTCGGATTATCATCCGACCTTTGATTACTGGCTGTCACTATTTTTTCAGGCTGCTTTTCAGGTGTAACTAGACCGGGTCTAAATCCACGATCTTCTTTAACAACTCCCGGGGCTGTAAGATTCAAATCCTTAGGCGGTGTCCCTGCTTCGGTAGCATCAGCCGTATTTAGACTTCCTGATGAGCCACCCGTTGGGGCATTTTCCTGTGTATTCGGCGTGTTTTCCATCCCTTCAATTTCGTTATTCGGTTGAAGTGCGCGCTCAATGAATTCCTGCTTTACCACCGGTTGCGAGACAAGCAAATGCTTGTATTCCTTCTCTATCCAACCGATGCTTTGACCTGAGATGACAGATGCCTTTTTCAGATATCGCTCGGCCATTACCTTATCCGGCACCGAATCATAGGCAACACCCATGCAGCCATAGGCAATGCTTTTTTTGCGATCATCCAAGCCATTATCTTTCGATGCCTGTTCAAAGGCAATTACCGCTTGGGCTGAATCACCTCGTTGTAATAACTGCTGACCCAAGCCAATACATTCACTGTAGCTGCTACAGGAGTGATTATTAGTCCCTGATTGGGAAGATGGGGAACCCGATACGATATTTGCACAAGATTCCTCTGACATTGCTTGTTTGGCAAGGCCCATTTGGAGTAGTGCAAATAGGCCGATAACACCAAATATTTCATGTTTATTCAGTTTTAAAGTCTTCATCTTGATTCCCTCTTCAATTAAGCGAAAGGTCTGTTTTAAAAAACCACTTCTGGATTACATTACCAACCCCACGGAACCGCATCGAATCAGGTCGGTGCTTACACGCCTGTCATGTAATCCCTTATTAAAATAAAAAAATAATCACCACGCACCGACTAGAATGAATGCCGCCCAAAATTTTGGATGTTCAAGCGGCCTCTCACGCAGCATTGCCCTCTGTGCCAGATGCAATGATTTGATTGTATCACCATTGGTATTCATCAATTCCGTGTAATACACCTTCATAAAAAATTTGGTGGCATTGTCGCTGATTGCCCACAACGAACCCATGGCGTTTCGGGCACTCGCCTTGATTGCAAGCCCGGAAAAACCAAGCGGCGCACGCTCATCCCCTTGTGCAGTTTGGCAAGCACTGAACGTAACTAAATCAACCGGTTGCCCTTGGTTAATCCGCATGATCCTCTCAACTTCTCCGACATCAAGGTTTTTGTCATAGGTCATAATGAAACTGTCCTTCGCCGAATGCCCAAAATACCCATGGGATGAAATATGCACAAGCTGGTGATTGCCCGATTGTATACCCTTCTCAAGATTTCCGCTGGTGAAGGTTTGGTTGAGCAAGGTATCGTCATTGTTCGGCAATACTTTTTCCAAGGCATGGATTTCCTCGGTCACTCCCGGCAAAGAGAGCTTTTTGACGTTTCTCTCACGTTCTTCGGGAGATGACCATCTACTTCCCTTTTCAGCCCCGGCTTGTTTAGAGGCTGGTATCGCTTCGTTGTTTTGTTCCAAGCCAGACGCGTCTCTGCCTTTGCCGGTGTCGGATGGCAGCAATGACCTGGAAATCTGATCCAGTGAAGGTCCGTCTGGAACACTCAATCCGGCCAAAAGCACATTCCCAACCTGTTCCTTTGCATTCGGTGCCAATGTCGATTGAAGGACACTGTTGGTCACCACCTCATAGCGCTCCGCGACGAAAACCTTGCCATCATGGAATCCCGCCAGTGGCGCGAGCCTTAATGCACCATCGGGTATGTATACTATCCGGTTTATTTCTGTTGTTCGCAAGTCATCTTCAAACGGGGCAATGATCTCCTTGTAGAGCAGTCGGCTCGGAACCCAATAGTTCTCTCCTTTACGCAAAATCACGTTCAGTTCCAAGGCTTGCTGCATGATCTTTTTCTTGCTGACATCCACTGTTTTCAACTTGATCACTCCATTGTTGACAAGCAGGACTTCCAAGCGGTCATCAAAAACAATGGGGTAAAGAATTGCAGTCTTTCCCGTCGCCCTACTGAGGTTGGAGGTTAACGGGCCATATTTGACCGATTCTCCAGGTGGAGTGGAGCGTAAAAATAGGTTGGCCGTTGCTTTGGACGATCCGCCCATGGCCGATTGCGTATCCAACGCGCAACGATCATTGAAATAATCCTCCAATTCAGATTGCTTGAGCCTTTCCAAAGTGTTAATCGCTTCCAGCAATAGCCTTTGCCCGTCGGCGGGATTCTTCTTGCGGGATGCCGAGCGCAACAACAGCCCCGCCAAGCCGCGATAAATCGGTTCCAGCGTCTCGCTGTATGATGATTTGCCATCCTGGTAAACCATGGGAATGTCGTTGCGAACCTCGCCCACATGAAACACGGCAATCCGGTAAGCTTCGATGGCCTGTTCCTCCTGGCCCTGCCTTGCCAACAGACGACCCGAAGTGGACTGCAATGCCATCGCCAAATCCGGCGCCCCCGCACTATTGGCATGGCTGATGGCGAGACTGGTCATGCGTATGGCATCGTCCGCTTTTCCATCCTGTTCATATAAGCCGCCCAGATATCCTTCGATTTGGGCTTGTACACGCGGCAGGGTGTGTTTGGATGCCAGTCCGTCGGCGGTTTCCGCAACCGAGTAACCCAACTGCCTAATCGCAGCGCCAAGGGCTTTGTCCGGGTCATTCTCCTGCAGGTGTTTCAGTTGGTCAATGATGTTCAACAGCAAATTGACGCGGGCCTTGTCCTCCATTTGCGCCGACGGCAATTCTGACGCGATTTCACGCAGCTTATGCAATTGCTCCGCAGGGACGGTTTCGAGCCGGGCCAACTGTAGCCGGCCGGCATAAACCAGCGCCCAATCCCCGCTAGCTCGCGCCAGGGCCTGGCTGCGCCCAAACTCTTCCACCGCCTTGTTTTTGTTTTTTCCCGATGCCGCGTAAACCAAACCGAGATAGCTCCTCACCCGCGCTTCCAACCCAGGGTCATGGACTTTCAATGCCATATCCAATGCCTGTTGTAACTGGGTCGTAGCCTCTTCCGTGTGCTGCAACAAGTAGAATGTGTACCCTACCGCGCCATGGAGCTCCGCCATGCGGGCGGAATCAACTCCGCTGCCGTCAACCGCCAGCTCTTGGTTAAACTCCAGCAACGCCTGCCGATACTTTCCCGCTTCCAGATAGGCGTAACCCAGCCCCATGTGATTGTCATCGGACACGGGCTTGATGTCAACGGCATCGCCATTGGTTGCGCCAATCTCCACATTAGCCGAAACAACCATGCTCTGACTCGCCAGCACGGCCGCGAGACAACACCGGTGAACCCAGTGCAACGCTTTCGATTTGTTCAACGCTTTTCTCCCGATGAATCGGCTGGGTTTTCTGTTTTTGTGGAAAACCGGGCTAACCGGCCCGCCTTAAAAGACACGCCAGTTGGCCTGAAACGTGATCCCGTTGTCTTGCAGGTCATAGGGTGTGCCTTTGGTCAGTGCGTAGGAAGAGAGGCGCTGAGCCCAAAACAGCGAAGCGCCCAAGGTGGAATAATGCCAGTCAATCCCCACGCCGGTTGACCATAGATAGGTGGCCTTGGTCAACGGATTATTGGCCGCGGAACCATTATCCCAAGCAGCGCCGAAGTTGACAAACGGAATCAGAGACATACCATGGATGGAGCCAGGCTCATTGCCATATAGCGGATAGGACAATTCCAATGCCGTGTAGTAGCCCTCGTCGCGCACCAAGTAGTTCTGCCGGTAGCCGCGCACCGTGTAGACGCCGCCAATGGCAATTTTTTCCAACGGCAGCAGGGTGTCGTCAGCCAATTGCACGGCCCCGCTCAACGAGACGAAGGCCCCGTTATCTAAGAACCGGTAGCGGCCCACGGCCTGGCCCAGCCAGTCAAAAAAGCGCCCGTCGCCGACACGGGTGGAAATGTTGGCACCCAAGGCATCGACGCCAACCGACAGTGTCGAACGTAACGCCACATCGAACGCTTTGCCTTGATGGACGTAGTCTTGCCAGGTTCGCAACACGGTTTGTTGGTTTTGTCCATCGTGGGAACCTGGCCGATCAAGAGATTTGCCATCAATGGTCGTGACATCTTGGCGGACGTTGAAATTAAACCCCAAAGTCAGTTTCTGCTGGAGATTCCACAGGACCGGATGGCTCAATTGGCCATCGTAGCTGATGATTGTGCTGCGGATATTCAAATCGGTAAATGGCTGCTCGATTAGCTTAGTGTCGCTATAGGTGTAATGGAAGGCAAAACGGGTTCCGCTCGCCGTCAGCGGAATGTCTATCCCGGTGTTATAGATGCTAGCCCCCCCCAATGCGCTGAAGCCAAAATCGATCCGCTCCCCAAAACCAGTCAAATTGCTGACCCAAGCACCCATCCTGCCGGCATACCCGCCTATCGACGGGGGCGCGTAATTGTCAACGCCCAGATAACCGCCGTATGGCCGCGAACGCACCACCTTCAAATCCAAGATGGCATCGCCTGGATGCAGACCCGGCATGAGCGTGCCATTGATCCGCCCGATGAGCGGATCGTTAAGCAGCATCAGGTATCGTTGCTGCAAATCGTGAGTATTGAGTGGCTTCCCGGAATCGTCCAATAGGCGGTCACGGATGTATTCCTCTTTGAGCCGTTCTTGCCCCGTCATGCGGACATCGCTTAACCGTCCCTCAATGACCTTGATGCGCAACACGCCGTCTTTCACCGTTTGTTCGGGGATCACCGCGCCCGAATTGATATATCCTTTGTTCACATAGTACAGGGTGAGCTTATAGCGCAAGTCTTCCACTTCGTTGCCGTTCAAGCGCCGGTTTAGATAGGGGTTTGCCACCTCATCCAGTTCAGCGGTGGGGACGGCTTCATTGCCTTCGAATATGACTTGTTTCAACGCCAGCTTGGGGGTCTTGTCCCCCGGTTTTTCCGGTCTTCCCAACGGCTCGCCGGGTAGCTTGAGCGATTTCGACTTGGCCTTGGCGGTTTCATCCGATTCTGGTGCAGGGAGGGACAGCGGCCGGTTACTCGGTTTGCTCGGATCGCTCATGGGATCGAGTGGGAGCAACGACGGATCCGTCGGCCTCAATCTTTCGTCGGGCAAATTATTCGGGTTAAACGGAATCGCCGATTGATCCGCCTGGCTTGGTTGCCCCCACCCCAGCAAAACCGCAAGGCTTGCAGATAACAGCAGCTTGGGTTGGAACGTCGCTATAGTCGCCATATATGGTTTCCAGTTCATGCGTGACCCTCTCAATTACATTCCGGGCTGGATGGCAAGCCCAAGGATGCCAGCCTAAGCGGTTCCTCCAAGGCAAGCGCTTGCCCCCCCGTCAGCGAGGAGTAAGAAACCCCTCCCGCCGCCCCCTTATGGCCTTGTGCCGGCAAAGGCAGGGTCACGCTCGGTGCGGCGGCGAACCCTCCCGAACCAGACCCCGACAACGAACTCCCCTCTTTCCCGCAAGGGTTGGTGTACAGGGAATCCAAATCGATGTTGATATTCCAGCGGCCAATCACCGCCAAGATGGCCGCCTGCAACGAATCCGTGGCGCTTGAGCGGATGTTTTCCGCCAGTTTGTATTCACTGGTTGCTGCGAAGATGCTTTTATTGAAATTGTTACCGCTTTTGATGTCGGGTTCTATTAGTGGAACCACCCGCCAGTCGCCCCCCCCCCCTTCCTGGAAGGTGTCGCCCGACAAGGTGCCGAATATGATCTTGGTGTCTATTTGTTCACCATGCTTGAGGGAAATATTGCCTCCGCTGCCGCTCGGATTGGTCCGTGTCTCAATGACACTATCGGCCATTCTTAAGGTTGCCAAGTCGAGTG
>Ga0268283_1001622_pt1 | contig 10746 bp, 11 predicted proteins | sample saktaG_13_FD_190140 | JGI IMG/M metagenome (GOLD analysis project Ga0268283, IMG submission 190140) | Saline water microbial communities from Sakinaw Lake, British Columbia, Canada - sak_2013_06_06_36m | ecosystem: Environmental > Aquatic > Non-marine Saline and Alkaline > Saline ... | reverse complement strand
GTTTCATCATCAAAAGGAAGCATATCGCGCGAATTGGCATTCCAGGCATTCATAATAGGGACGAAAGGGTGGTTTTGCGAAACCATGAGTTTCATGAGTTTATTTCCAAAGCGTCCGTCAGCATTAAGGCGAATATTGGCTTCCCATGCAGCAATGGCGCCTGTTCCGCTGCCTATGGCCTGGAAATAGTAATCAGGGATTTCACCTATGTGAGTTGTTGCTGAGAGCATGGTAGTTCCCATCCCGTCGCGACGGGCAACATTTTTAGCTCCTCCTTCGGCAACAAAGCCTTCACACTGGCAAGCGAGATTAGAAAGGTGAATGGCATCAAAATAATCACTTCCGCTACGGGAGGCTATCAGCTTAACACAGTCATTTAGCGGTTTTTCGAACCACAAGGCATCGAGGTTATCTTTGGGAACACTTAAAAGCAAAGGGATATTGTTTTCGGAGCAAACTTTTGCAAAAGCACGAGCCGTATTTCCTGCCGAAGCAACCACGAGTATTTTTTTCTCCAAAGGGCCCAAACGGCCACAAACCGAATATGCTTCGGTTTCTTTGAATGAGCAGGTTGTCATTTCAACTCCTTTCTCGGGCCAGTAGCCGCTAAAAGTAATGTACAGGTTTTTCAATCCGAGATGTGAAGCTAGTCCGGAACTTTTATATGTAACCGGAGCAGATGATCCCAGCAACATTCTGCTTACAGGAAGCCAGTCAGCAAAGCGATAAATGCCATAGGATGTATCCTTAGGATTCATCTGTTTGTGTTTGTATATTGACCTGATTAAGCCTGGTTTTTCCTGATCGGGTGCATCGAGCAACCATCCGGAATCTTCAAAAAGTTTGCCTGTAACCAATGATTGCAAAGTGTATTCGGTAGCTTCAAAATCCATAAATAGTACTCTTATGCCTGTTTGTATAGTGCAAAGATAAATAAAAGGAATGCATTAGCGGGGTGCCATTCGGTTTATTCGGTTAGCATAACCTATATTTCTGCATGGCAGGACGGTAACAGGAAAAAAAAATCCCCCTGAAATAATTTTGATTTCAGGGGGATTGAGGTGCCTGTGCAGAAAAACTATTTCTTCAGAAATCCCTTTTTCTGCAATTCATACTTAAGGGTATAAATAATCTGATCCATAGTTTGATTGAGGCTTGTGGGATTCAGCGACGAAGTTGTGCCAGACCAGAGCAGTTTATTTTCCCTGATGGAATAGAGATTGGTTTCAACCATAAAGGTCTTATTTTCTGTATAATATCCAGGTGAGTAGCTGCCATACCCGTAGTATCCGCGGTACCCGTAGTAGCCCCCGTAAGATGTGCCGGGAACATATTCAGTCGATTTTTCAACTTCTTTCAGTCGCATTGTTATAACACCATCAAAACCATCCTTCAACAACCTTTCATCCACCACTTTTTTTACACTATCGGCAGTGGACAGGTATGTATAAGAAGGAACTCCGACACCCTGCTTAAGTTGTTTTGCAATTTTATCTTCAGCAATTCGCTGCGATGACGCATCTTTAAGGGGAGCTACAATAAGAATCTTTGTAAATGGTTGTATTGTTTTAGCATTGAATGAAGGATCTGACCAGCTTTTTTCGAGTTTGGTAGAAGGGCCACAGGCAAACATAAATGCGAGTAAGCTTAATGGTAAAATTGTTTTTAATCTCATAGTTTTTGGCTTTAGTACTATTTTCCTATTAAATTGAATCTCCTGATAAATAATCTGACATTACTTTATTTTGAAGGTTAAACCTCCACCAAGCACCCACTGGTACATGGTTGAGTACATACCAACACCTGCACCAGCTCCACCGGTACCAAAATACAAACTGCCACCTGCTGATTGAACACAGGATATTAAATCAGCCTGTAATTTTATTCCGATTTTATCAGTAGCCCAGATATTTGTTCCAAGTTTTACGCCCCAGGCAAATTTTGTTGCCTGGTTATCATTTCCGGCTTCCGCATTTTTGAGCGTGATAATACACATTCCTAAAGAAGCTCCGGCGTAAGGTTCTACTTTCCCTCCCGTTTGGAAATAATTACTTCCGCCAAGTAAAATATAATTAAGCGCTACGTCAAAATCTTTCTGTTGTTTAAATGCACTGTTTTTATAATAAGTCATTGGTGCAACACAATCACGGCGCAGGTATTTAATTTCAATTCCTTTGGATGGACCAACCAAATATTCAAGCCCGGCTCCCCATTGAAAACCTCCATTGATCTGTCCGTAATATTGATTGCTGGGGTCGTAATACGAATCAACTTTATCATCGAAAACATATGCGGCATAGCCGTTTAATCTTATGTTCTGTGCAATTGCCAGGCTAGTAAATCCGGCAAACAGAATAATTCCGAGAATGATTTTCTTTATACTCTTTGTTTCTTTTTTCATCTTATGTGAGTTTTAAAATTAAAATTGTTGTTCCGGTTATCAGTACTTAATTCTTAAATATCGTTATATCAATACATTGCTTATTTAATTGCTTTGTTTGCATTTTAATATTTATCCGTTTTAAAATAAAGAGGCAATGATAAGTTCCTCCTTTTACTTATTTATGTACAACATAAAAATCGGCGTTCTTGAAAAGGTTTGTTGTTAATGAAAAATACCATATCTTGGAATTCAGACCGGCATATGGTTTTACTCCATTTGCTTCAAAGTTCTGGTTGTGAAATTCAGTAAAGTAATATTTAAATTTCAGATTGAGACCATATGGAAACTGAATGCCTACAAGCCAGGCCTGTTGTAAAGTCTTAGCCCTGTTTCCAAACCAGTAGACCTCGGTATTTGCTTTTTCACCGGCTGTGTTAAAGGTCTTTTCTTTATAAACAAAAGGAAGTTCGAGTTCATAGCCACCGTAAAAGAACAGCCCGTTCAGGTCACCGATTTTTATGCCGGCCGGGATGCCAACATTGTAGGTGCGGAATTTCTTTTTAATTGGTGGATTTGTTTCCGACTGGGGATCCCTGGGTGTAAAATCATCATAAATATAGCCAACGTTACGAATTGCCAGACCGGTGAAAATACCGATATTCTTACTCAGATCAACATTCAGCATACTTTGTGGGTTGATAATCGGGGCAAAACGCAAAGTAGAAGTTGCATCAGGATTTTGAGAATCATTGATGGTCGCTTCTGAAAAGATGATTTCGAAACCTGAGGTTACATAGGATTTCGACTGGCTGAAAGCAGAGACTGCAAATAATGTGCAAAAAAATAGTAAGGAATAGATTTTTTTCATAGGGTTTTTGGTTTAGTTAAAAATTACGCATCGGAATATTTAAATGCCGGTTTGTGTTTTGTTTTTGGTTTTAGAGTATAAAATTAATTATTATTTTAAAATCTGCAAATTTCAGTTGACTTCTCATTGAAATATTCTTTTTCACTTTTGCATAGAAAAAAATGTATACTCCGGCTGTTTAACGGTTTAATAAGTGTGCTCCTAGTAAACAAAGGATCTTATTGAATTGTTTTGTTTGATCTACAATGATTTCAAATTGCATTCCAGCTATTGTATTTGTTATTTCGGGAATACAAAAAACAAAGCAGTGCGTACACCAAAATCGGCTTTGCTGCCTTCGGCTGCTGCAACCTGGAAACGTGGCCCGATAACAAGTTGCACAGTTTGTTTTCCAATTTTAGTTACGCCAGAAATGACGGGGTTAATAAATGCCGAAGTAGTGTTTCCTTCCCAGTTTTGGGTTATTTCAGCATTGATGCCAAGCCCGGCCCCGCTTTTCCAGTTGAACGAAAGAAATGGCTGTACAAACATCTGATTAACATCTGCCCTGTCGGAAGCACCTGCAACAGACCATATTTGATTAACGAGCGCCCCGAATGTCCAGCCATGGGTTTGTTTCAATACCAGGGCAGTGGGACCTACACCAAATTTCTTTTTTCCCAGTAAGTCATTTGTCGCAATAGGGACAAGGAATACCGGTCCGACACCCCAGGTTAGCCCGTTCTTTGCTTCGGCCGGGGAAACCCATGCGCTTATAACTGCATCCGATAATCCACTTTGACTGGTTCCTTCACCCGTAATATCATGTTGCGATACAATTGGAAATATAAACCTTGTAATCAGGTTATAGTTAGTTGTCATGCTAATAGGGATTACCGGCTGAAAGTTTAAAGTATTCTTCGAACCGTTATACTGGCCGATTCCCACATCCATATTGTTTTGAAACGGAACGCTGATCAATGAAGCTACCGGGTTACTGAGTTTTTTAGCCAGTTCTTCGGCGCTTACGGGAGGTTTGGTTTCCTGGGCGTTTACAAGCCCAATAATCAGGCACAGGGAAAGTGTTAAAATGCTTGCTTTGTTATGTAGTTTCATGATTACGATTTTAGTTTCCTGTGTGTTTAGTTTCATTTATTAAAATCCGAATTTTTATGCTATACTATTCATCCAGATCAGGGTTTTGAAGTGCACCGATAATTCCTTTATTCAACCCGATTTTTATATTAAGCCGGTAAATATTGTCGGTAAATTCCAAGCCATCACTTCCCGAAGGATGCGTGAATTGTGCATGGTAAATGAATTCGATCCGCAAAGGAGCGGACTTCATGATATAGCCTAAGCCACCACGGATACGGAAAGGATCAACCTGGTTTCGGTCGAAGCGGTAATAGGGCTCCACATCTGCCATTCCGTAAAAGTTTCCAGGCTTCCAGGCTTTTTCGAGTGAAGAAAACGGGATTTCGACACCGAACCGGCTACGCAGACGGCTGGTATTTGTCCATTCGTGGGTGGTACGGTCCTGGGTTGCCCGAAATTCATAACGTGTGAAGTTATAAATATTCCACTTCATTTTGTTCGGTAGGAAGAACTTTGGTCCTATAAACGGGCGCAATTCCAGTTTGTCGGCAGAGTTTTCGTTGTTGGTATAAAGCCCTACTATACCACCCCAAACTTGCAACCATGGTTTAGCAGTATAACAGGCTGCAGGCCAGCCCAGGTAATAGGTCTGGTAATTCTTTTCAGGATTCCAAACATACCCAAGGTAGGCAAAACCGGTGATTTTGTCAGTTATCCTGGCGCTGGGGAAGAGTGTGATGCGGTACTCATTTCCTTTGTCCTGCTGTGCTTTAAGCGAAATGGACATAAACCCCAGGAGAAACAGAAGTAAAAACAACTTCAGAAGGTTTGCCAGGCTAGTTCGCTTTGTAGTATTAAAATTTCTTGATTCCCAGGAGTGCATTGTATATTTTTAGCTAATTAGTGATACGATCAGAAAAATCATTTATCATGTGATTTTTCTGAATGAGGTTTGAAATCCGGTTTGATTTATTTAAAACCCGAATCCAATTCGGTAGGTCCAGGCACCATAATAGGGAGAAGTGGTTTTATTATAAAGTACATCGTATAAAGCTTGCAAATTAATGCCGTGCCGTTTGGTAATCCTGAGATTTATCCCCAAACTTAAAAACCAGCTATCTACATATTCTTTGCTTTTTGTTGCTTCATTCGTAGACGAATTAATACCGGAAACATATTGGTTGTTGATGCCCTGGTATTCAGTGTAAGCATAAAACCATCGGGTTAACTGAGCCCTGCTGAAAACTTTTCCACCCCAACCGCTCAGATTAACCTGCTGAATACGGTCGCGGTTATAGACGTAGGTGGGACCAGCACCAATAGAAATTATCCTTGGAAACATGTAAGCAACCACAGGAGAAAATTCGAAAAAGGTGCTTGAAGGATTTATCCAGAAACAAGTGGTTATATTAAAATCAATCCGCTGGGAAATGGGTCTTGTATCACGCTGCTTTGGTACAGATGTTTGTGGTGTGAAGGTTGCAGCCTTTTGCTTTGCTGCTTCCAGGCTGTCGTTCTTTATTTTCAGCTGGTTTGCCTCGTAAAGCGAATCGGATTTTGAGGATGTCCCTTTATTTTGAGCTTGACCAATAACAGAAGTACACATTACTACTAAAAAAATTACTGGCATGTAAATTCCTTTTTTGAAATTCGATTTAACCTGTATGAATTCTTTTGTCATTTATTTCGTTTTTAAATCTGATAATCAATGTTATGTGAGATGTAAATATATTTTATACTTAGTGTTTTTTATCAGCTGTACTCCATAGTTTTATTTGGGCTGTTCCAAAATCACCAAGATGGTAAATACTCACTGAGGAACATTTGAATGAGAATGTATTGAATGGCTTTGAAATCAAAGCCTTCAAAAAATCTTCATGAGCCAGTCCGATGGTAACATATGGATTGTATTTATCCCCGCTGTGATCGGGTACAAAAGTGTTCACATACTCGGAAGTTCCGGTTGCGATCTCTTTTTCGTCTGCATTCTTTACAAATGCTGCATTTGATCCCTTTATCATAAAAGGTTTTAGGACTTCAATAATTTTTGACTGAAAACTCAATAGTTTAGGAGTTGGCTTTGCAGTAATACCTGCCAAACCCAAGCCGTTTAACGGGATATAATAGAATGCGCTGGCGGTTAATTTATCAGCCTCAGGTTTTTCGCTTTTAACTACTTTTGCGACGGCAGCCTTCACTTTTTCAAGGTCGGAAGCCGCAATAAAGCATTGCAGAACCGAAATGTGCGGCGAGTGTGTGGCGTCAAGGGCAAAACTTCCGGGCCCTGAATAATCATGCTGTATAAGGTTATTATAAACTTTAGCGGAATCGAGCATGGTCTGATCCGGATCAAGCAGTACGTCGATGGCTAAAAGTTTTGATTGTGCCTTTACAGAATTAAATGCGAATAAAATCAGCAGCAATGCAATAATTCTGTTTAATGATTTCTGTTTCATATTTCGAAAGTTTATATTATTTATCAAACGGGTAAATCCTTTTCCAATCAGTCTTCATATCCACGATCAGCCAGTTGTATTTGGCGGCATCGTCCAATCCTTTTTCCAAATTCCCAATGGGCGATTTGCGGTCGTAGTCATATTCACGCACAGCATCGGTATGGTGAACGATTAGTCCGAATCGGGGATAGATGCTTCCGGTTGAAGTCCATTGCAGCATGGCATAATCACCATCCGAATTTCCTGCGGTAAATACCGGACGTTTGCCAATGTACTGCTGTATACCAACAGGCTTGCCTTCTTTATCGTCGTTGAAATTGATTTCCGGAAGTTTGACCAAAAAAGATTTTCCATCAATAACTTCATACTTCACTTTGCCTGAACTTCCGATTACCTGGTATGGAGGAATTCCATAAGTCTGCTCGGTCCATGTCCGCATAAATTCAACCCCTCCGCCAGAAACTATAAACGTTTTATAATCATTTGCACGCAGATATTTCAGCAATTCGAGCATGGGTTCGAATATCATTTCATTATAGTGTTTCCCTGTTTTTGGATGTGTTGCGGTTGCCATCCAATCGGCAACTGTTTTTTCAAATTCCTCAGTAGTCATTCCGGCATGTGTTGCCATCACAATTTGCAGCAGCGCATGTTCGCCACCTGCCATTGCAGTTTTCAAGTCACCTTCAAGAAGCGCTTTAAAAGGTTGGGTCGTTTTCCATTCAGGATGTTTTGGCGCCATTGCTTTTATACGATCGATGGCAAAAGCCAATTGAAAATACATGGGTTGTTCGCTCCACAATGTGCCATCGTTATCGAAGCAGGCAATGCGGTCGGCAACAGGGATAAAATCGGCAGTGCCTTCTTTGGTTGTTTTTGTTACAAAATCAATAATGGATTGTTTGCTTGTTCCTTCATTCCATGATGGAAGCGGATCTTTGGAAACGGCTGCTTCCTGTCCAGTGCTGTCAGTTTTTGTTTGTGGCTGTTTACAGCCGAAAACAATAACGGTAAGAATGGCGAAAAATACTGCTGTGTATTTGAAAGACTGTTTCATAAATTTAATTTTAAAAATAAAACAACGGCCACCCTACGATGACCGTTGTTTTAATAATTATTACAAATTAATCGTTTCCGCCGCCTTCCGACATCTTCTTCATAACATCATCCAGGTTAAACGCAGCAGGACTCTGACTGGGCGGATAATCCTTAAAGGTGGCAATAAATTTACCAACATAAGGTTGTGCCGCTAAGAATAAAAAGACACGATCAATCTCCCAATCCCAATAGGTGTTGGAGGTTACATCAGCTCTTTCGTACGGATCGGTACGAAGATTAAATAGTTTTGGCATACGAAGTGATACAAAAGGTTCAGCCCAAAGTCCCATGGTTCCTTTCATCCGTTGTTCCATAAAAACAACCTTCCAGTTATCGTAGCGAAGTGCTGTTAGTTGAGCATCGTCATTAAAGTATAGGAATTCTTTCCGGGGATCTTCTTTGGTTTGCCCGGTTAGTAATGGCAGCATATTGTATCCATCCAGATGTACTTTATACGTTTTGTTCCCAACGGTGTAACCGGTCAGTAATTTTTCTTTTACATCAGGTACACCGGCAGCAGCCAACAAGGTTGGCATCATATCCAAATGTGAGATGATATCATTTGAAACTGTTCCGGCAGGAATATGCCCCGGCCAGCTGATCATAGCAGGTATGCGGTAAGCGCCTTCCCAGTTGGTATTTTTTTCGGAGCGGAACGGTGTAGTTCCTGCATCGGGCCAGCTGTTCTGGTGAGGGCCGTTATCGGTGGCATACATGATAATGGTATTGTCAGCAATCCCAAGTTTTTCAATCATATCCAATACGGTTCCTACATTTTTGTCATGATCAATCATAGCATCAGCATATTCGCTCATCCATCGGCCTGACTGGCCTTCGCTTTCAGGCTTAACATGGGTGCGGAAATGCATGTGTGTGAAGTTCACCCAAAGGAAAACCGGTTTGCCTGCTTTAACTTGTTGTTCAAGAAAATCTGCACCTTTTTGTGCGAATTCATCATCAACGGTTTCCATACGTTTTTTTGTAAGCGGGCCAAGGTTTTCTATTTTTTGTGAGCCATCTGCATTTGCAAAGCAGTGCAGCATTCCACGGGGACCGTATTTTTCTTTGAAACCGGGAAAATCCTTTTCGGTTGGGTAATCACGATTTTCCGGTTCTTCTTCTGCATTCAGGTGATACAGGCTGCCATAAAACTCGTCAAAGCCATGCATGGTAGGCAAAAATTCATCGCGGTCGCCTAAGTGGTTTTTACCAAACTGACCGGTTGCATACCCCTGGCCTTTCAATAGCTGGGCAATGGTTACATCCCTGTCCTGGAGTCCTGCACTGGCACCGGGTGCGCCAACCTTGGTTAATCCTGTACGTAACCCGCATTGTCCGGTAATAAACGAAGCACGGCCGGCAGTACAACTTTGTTCGGCATAATAATCGGTGAATAAAACACCTGCCTTGGCAACCCTGTCAATATTCGGTGTTTTGTAACCCATCACGCCCATGGAGTAGGCGCTGATATTGGTTTGGCCAATATCATCGCCCCAAATGATGATGATGTTGGGCTTTTTGGTTTGGGCTGCAGCGGCAGGTTTTTTATCCGTTGTGGATTTTTTCGTCTGTGCCTGTACTAAGCTGCTCATAGTAATGAGCACTGCAACCAGCATAATGCTTAATAAGCGACATTGTTTTGTGTTCATGTTCATCCTTTTTTAGTTAATAATTGCTTTTGTGATTTTTAAAAAAAATTAAGTAGTTTGTTATAATAGATTGAATTTAATCACATCGAGTAAAGCCTCTCCGTCAACAGGTTTGCGGAAATAGTTTTTAACTCCATGGTCCAGGCAGAATTCGCGGCTACCGGGTTCATCGTAAGCTGTAGTAACAATTATTTTCAAATTCAGTTCGTTCTTATTAATGTTTTCTAATAAATCATATCCGCTGATGCCAGGCAGGTTAAGATCAAGAATTAAAATATCATCAGTATTGGTAGTAATCCCGGACAGGAATTCCCCGGCACTACCAAAGGATTGAGATTTAAGCCCCTTACATTTGAGAAATGCCCCTATTGAATCTCTTACAGAAACATCATCTTCAATAATATAAATCATGAAAGCCTCCTTTCAGAAAGGTAATAATTTAAAATATGCAGTATTTTGATTATGCAAAATTAAATCATTGAAAATGCTAAAGAAATAGCACTTTAGTGATATATAAAAATGATGTTCATGAATTTGAGAGGTAGATTTTCCGGGATATCCTTTTATCAGGAGAAGAGAAAAAACAAAGGGGAGAAATTTCCTCATCCACTTAGTCCTGGTTCTTCAGACTTGGGATTTGGGACTTGGATTTGGAACTTGGGACTTGGTCCTTTTTTTGAAAGCGTGATTTTCTCCCACCCTTAGCAGAACAGGGAAATAAGCTATTTCTTTTCAGGAAATCAGATTCCTGCCTTGTAAACAATCTGTATAATTTCGGGAACTGATTTTACTCCTAATTTATGGCAAATACTGCGCCTGTGCAATTTCACCGTATGCTCAACAATATTGAGTTCTCCTGCTATCTGCTTATTCAAAAATCCTTTTAAAATATAGGATAGAATTTCATTTTCTCTGGGGGTAAGTTTGCTTATTAATTGTTGAGCTTTCTGAATTTCCTGGTTTTCGGATACTAATTTTTGACTAAGTAACAGCGCCTCGGCTACTGAGCTAAGAATAACATCCTCGTTGAAAGGTTTTTCCAGGTAATTTACTGCTCCTTTTTTCAGGGCATGAACACTCATACGGATATTAGCATAACCGGTTACGAAAATAACAGGCAATAGCGAATTACGATTGATAAGTTCCTGCTGAAGCTCAATACCTGATTTGCCTGAAAGATTTACATCAAGGATAATGCATCCGGTTCCCTGGTAC
>Ga0268283_1001617_pt1 | contig 10776 bp, 3 predicted proteins | sample saktaG_13_FD_190140 | JGI IMG/M metagenome (GOLD analysis project Ga0268283, IMG submission 190140) | Saline water microbial communities from Sakinaw Lake, British Columbia, Canada - sak_2013_06_06_36m | ecosystem: Environmental > Aquatic > Non-marine Saline and Alkaline > Saline ... | reverse complement strand
CGGATATTTATAAAATCATTGAAGGAGCCAGTTTCACACTGCAAACCACTCCCGATCCAAACCTCGCACTTTCAATTGATACTCTCATTTATTACATAAGCCTTGCCCAGGAACCTGACGGTTATCTTTTTACCAACCGGACTATCGATTCAACCCATCTTCATGATTGGGTCGGGAAAAAACGTTGGGAAAAAGACCCGGAACTCAGCCACGAATTGTATAATCTCGGCCATTTATACGAAGCAGCCGTTGCTCATTACCTTGCTACCGGCAAACGTTCACTTCTCGATATCGCCATTAAAAGTGCCAACCTGGTTTACAACGATTTTATTGGTCAACAATTACCATATTATCCTGGTCACCAGGTTATTGAAATGGGTTTGGTAAAACTGTATGGTGTTACCGGTGAGAAAAAATACCTGGAACTGGCTCAGTATATGCTCGATATCCGCCATGGCGGTGACGAATATAACCAGGCTAATAAACCAGTTGTTGAACAGAATAAAATTGTCGGACATGCAGTAAGGGCAACGTACATGTATTCAGGCATGGCCGACCTGGCTGCAATTAACAACAATACTGCGTATACTAATGTTTTGACCAAAATCTGGGATGATCTGATCACAACCAAGTATTATATTACAGGTGGAATTGGTTCGGGCGGAAACAACGAAGGATTTGGTGAGCCATACTATCTGCCGAATATGTCGGCCTATTGCGAAACCTGCGCTTCCATTGGAAATGTATACTGGAACTACCGTATGTTTTTGCTTAAAGGCGAATCGAAATACATGGATGTGCTTGAGCGCAGCCTCTATAATGGATTGCTTTCGGGAGTTTCGCTGAGCGGCGATCATTTCTTTTATCCTAATGTGCTTGAGTCGCGCGGTCAGCACGAGCGCTCAGCGTGGTTCGGGTGTGCCTGTTGCCCGAGCAATGTCTGCCGGTTTCTGCCGTCCATTCCGGGATACATTTATGCACATGATAAATCTGCCATCTATCTGAATTTATACATCCAGAATCAATCCGACATTGATTTCAACGGCAGTAAAACTCAGATCATTCAAACTACTGATTATCCCTGGAGCGGTAAAATCAACGTAACAGTTAATCCAACCGAAATTAAGGACTTTTCCGTTGCTCTTCGTATTCCGGGTTGGGCCAGCGGCGAAGCGGTTCCCAGTGATTTATATCATTTTCTGCCGGATTTAAACGCACCCTTCACCATTACTGTAAACGGAGTTCCTGCAAAATATGTGCTGAAAAAAGGATATGCCGTTATTGAAAACACCTGGAAATCCGGCGACAAAATAGAGCTTAACCTGCCAATGCCAGTAAGGAAAATTGGCTCAAATCCATTGGTTGCAGCCGATCGCGATAAAGTTGCTTTGCAGCGGGGCCCATTGGTTTATTGCCTCGAATGGCCTGATAACAAAGACGGGCATGTTCTGAACCTGGTATTTGATCCAAAATCTGAGCCTGAAGCTTCCTTTAAACCACAACTATTAAATGGCGTTGAAGTAATAACAGGGCAGGCAACCTCTTTAAAACAGGCTGACAACGGAACTCAGATTGCCGGAAATGAAACATTCACAGCAATTCCATATTATGCCTGGGCAAACCGGGGAGCTGGCGAAATGGAGGTTTGGCTGGCAACAAAAGCAACTGCTGCCCGTCCTTTATCAAAACCAACAATTGCAAGTAAAAGCAAAGTTAGCGGCTCATTGGATGGCAATCTCCTGACCTCAGTTAACGATCTTGATCTTCCATCCAGTTCCAATGATCATGATGTACTTTATTTCCATTGGTGGCCTAAAAAAGATACAACCGAATGGATTAAATATGATTTTGATGTAAAAACACAGGTTTCGGAATGTTCTGTTTACTGGTTCGATGATGGCCCATGGGGTGGTTGCCGGATACCGGAATCGTGGAGAATACTTTATAAATCAGGGAATAAGTGGATTCCGGTTAAAGCAGCCGGTAATTATACGGTAAATAAAGATGTACTGAATACGGTGAAGTTCAAAACAGTTACCACAAAAACACTCCGACTTGAAGTTAAATTACCCAAAGAGTTTTCTGCCGGTATTTTTGAATGGTCTGTAAAATAAATTGAAAAACCGAAGTAAAGCCATTATGCATGTAATACCAGTATGGCAGGAATAAATGTTGAATAAGTATTAAAACATAAAAACATGAAAAAACAATCCTTATTGCTGCTGATCCTTTACCTGGTTTTACAATCAGGTTTCGCACAGGTTCTTGCACCTGCTATAAAACTTCATACAGGCTTTGATTATAACCGCTTAGCGCAGATCGATTCTATTTCAAATCAATATGTGAAAAATAACTGGCTGGTTGGGTCAGTTGTTCTGGTTGTCAAGGATAACCAGGTAGTCTATTACAAAGGACAAGGATATGCTGATGCTGCCAGTAAAAAGGCCATGCCGGCTGATGCCATTTTCCGGATTATGAGCCAAACCAAGGCAATTACCAGTTTGGGAATTCTGCAATTATTTGAAAAGGGGAAATTTAGCCTCGACCAGAATATTTCCGATTTTATTCCTGAGTTTAAGAATCCTAAAGTCCTTAAGGATTTCAATCCGGCAGATTCAAGTTATACCACCGAACCGGCGAAACGGGAAATTACATTCCGGGATTTGCTGACCCATACTTCGGGTATTGACTATGCAGCAATTGGCTCCGATAAAATGAAAGCCATTTATGCAAAGGCTGGAATTCCATCGGGCTTAGGCATTTTTAATATCAGCCTGCTTGATGCAATGAAAAAATTGGGAACGCTTCCGCTTGTTCACCAGCCAGGCGAAAAATGGACGTATGGTCTGAATTGTGACCTTTTAGGGTGTCTGATCGAGGTAATTAGTGGAAAGACCTTGGAAGCTTACTGTAACGAAAATATCTTTAAACCGCTTGGCATGAAAGATACTTACTTCAATGTGCCAATGGCAAAAGCAGACAGGCTTCCTACTGTTTACACCGAAAACGAGCAGAATAAGATTATTCCATGGTCGCCGACATTCCGGAATCTGGATCCAAATTATCCGCTTATTCCTAAAACCTTTTTCTCTGGCGGTGCCGGTTTGTCTTCCACAGCTTATGATTATGCTATTTTCCTGCAAATGATTCTGAATGGCGGCAGCTATAACGGCAAGCAAATCCTGGGACGTCGCACCGCCGAACTTATGATAAGCCCTCAATTGGAGGATAAAATGTTTGGTGAAGATAATTTTGGCCTTGGATTTTCTATAACCTCCGAAAAATCGGCCAATCAGAAAATGAGGAATAAAGGATCTTTTTCATGGGGCGGATATTACGGAACTACCTATTGGGCAGATTCGAAAGAGAAACTAATTTGCCTGATCATGACCCAGCAAACACCAAATTCGCATGGTGATTATGGCGGGAAGATTGAAAACATAATTTATGGCAGCCTGAAAGCTGAATCTTTTAAAAAGTAAAAGTAATAAGATCAGAATAATAGGATGAAGTGTTTAACCAAACCACAACATATAAAGTTATAATCAAGTAACAGTCGGAATAACAATTAGTTAGAAAAAATCTAATTTTCTCTAACAGCTAGAATTATGCCTATTAATGACTATAAGTACTCAAACCAGTAATTAACCTAACCCAAAGATCTATGGCAAAAATCAAATAAGGTATCATCTAAATCACAATAAAATTAAACAACAAATCTTGATTCAAATTACTATTAACCAAAACAAAAACAAACATGAAAAAAGACAAACCTCAAAACCACAGGCAGAAATGGTCAAGGTGCTTAAGTATTGCACTTGTTTCCGTTTTTTTGCTCATGTGTAATCTATTCGCACTTGCCCAAACACAAAAAGTGACGGGTAAAGTTACTGATGCAATAACCGGTGAATTACTGGTTGGCGTTTCGGTTTATGAAAAAGGAACGCAGAATGCGACCACAACGGATGTAAATGGCGTATACACGCTGAATGCTGTTAAAACTGGACAAGTCCTTGTATTCTCATTTATTGGAATGAAAACTACTGAAATTACAACTGATGCACGATCAACCTACGATGTTCTTTTGCAATCGGAAGCTACAGGCCTTAATGAGGTTGTGGTAATTGGTTATGGTACGCAGAAAAAGGGAGATGTTACCAGTGCTGTATCAACTGTTAAATCGGATAAATTTCTCCAGGGAGCTACCAAGGATGCTGCTCAACTTATACAGGGAAAAGTAGCCGGACTTACAGTTTCTTCTTCTTCAGGGGACCCGACTCAAGGTACTCAGATCATGCTTCGTGGTATCTCCACTCTTATGGCTTCGGCTGAACCATTGGTAATTGTTGATGGTGTTCCTGGCAATCTCAATTCGGTAGCACCGGAAGATATTGCTTCAATAGACGTGTTGAAAGATGGTTCTGCAGCAGCTATTTATGGAACCAGGGGAAATAATGGGGTTATTTTTGTAACAACAAAACGAGCCACAACAAATACTCCTTTAACACTCGAATACTCAGGATACATGAGTACACAGGCAATAGCAAGAAAGATGGATTTTCTTACAACTTCGGAATACAGGCAAAAAATTGCAGAGGGTGTTGGATTTGAAGATCTAGGTGGTTCAACAGATTGGTTCAAAGAAGTAACGCGTACTCCGATTAGCCAGTCTCATAACTTAACTTTCAAAGGAGGTAATTCCACATCCAGTTATACCGCATCACTCAACTACAGAAAATTTCAAGGTATTTTCCAGCGATCAGATAATGATCAGTTTATAGGACGATTGAATCTTACCCATGCAATGTTTAATAATAGGTTGAAATTTAATTTTGACATGTCGAGCAGGAATATGAGTTACTGGGCAGGTGGCGATGGATATAGTTTTAATCCTGAAATATACCGTCAAGTCATTATCCGTAATCCAACAGATGTAATTAAGGATGCCGATGGTTTATGGCAGGAAAGGGACACTTATATGTATAATAATCCTGTAGCTCTGTTAAACGAAGCCGATGGACTCAATAAAGAAAAAGAGTTGCGTTATTCGGGAAGCGTGTTATATACCCCAATAACTGATTTGCATGTTAAGTTGATGGTATCAAGGGTGGAAAATTCAGCTATGAGAGGATATTATGAAACCAAGCAACATGTTTCTACAACCAAGTATGGAAAGAACGGTTACGCTTCACGTTCAGCCTCTGATAACTTTGATAATCTGCTTGAATTTACTACAGATTACACAAAGAATATTGAAAAGCATAATTATACTTTATTGGGTGGTTATAGTTATGAATATTATGAGACGGAAAATTTCTGGGAGCAAAACTGGGATTTCCCAACTGATTTATACACATACAACAATATGGGAACAGGCGATGCCTTGATTAGAGGAGAAGCCGGAATGGGTAGCGGAAAAAGTTCGTCAACACTTATAGGTTTCTTTGGTCGGTTCAATTATAACTACGACAACAAATATCTCTTGATGGCCAGTTTAAGAAGAGAAGGATCGAGCAAGTTTGGCGACAACTACAAATGGGGTAATTTCCCTGCTGTTTCATTAGGATGGAGGATATCAAGAGAGTCATTTATGAGTGATTTAAGTTTTATACATGAACTTAAATTAAGAGCGGGTTACGGAGTTACCGGTACCGCGCCTACCGATCCTTATCAATCTCAAATCAGCCTTAACTATGGCGATCGGTTCCTATATAACGGTAAATTTATCCAGACTATATCACCTGAAAGAAATCCCAATCCCGATTTACGTTGGGAAAAAAAGGAAGAGTTGAACCTTGGTCTTGACTTTGCATTTTTAAAGGGTATAGTTTCGGGAAGTGTTGATTTATACCAGAGAACAACAAGGGATATGCTTTATGATTATCCTGTTCCTAGACCACCTTACTTGTTTGGTCAGATTTTGGCAAATGCCGCTGAAATGGAGAATAAGGGAGTCGAAGTAATGTTGGCTGCCAATAATCCTTTTCAGTCCGAAACTTTCCAATGGACAACAAGTTTGACTTATTCAAAGAATAAGAATAAACTACTCTCTCTTTCAAGTGATCCGAAGTATCAGTTGACCAATGATTTTATTAACGAAGGCTATACCGGCGAACCTATACAAACTTCAACGCACCGTATTCAGGTTGGCCAACCTATCGGGAACTTCTGGGGATATAAATCTGTTGGCGTTGGCGATGATGGAGAATGGATAATTGAAGGGAAAGATGGTGTTCAGAAAAGTATAGTTGATGCAAATGATGCTGATAAACAGTATTTGGGAAATGGTTTGCCAAAATCATATCTTGGCTTCAACAATACCTTCAATTATAAGAATTTCGATCTGACGGTTAACTTACGCGGTGCTTTTGGTTTCCAGATTCTGAATTTCTCGAGGATGTATTATGAAAATACATATGATTTATCTTATAATAAGCTTGCTTCAGCATTCGACCAGGTTTATGGAAAGGAACTTAAAAGTCAGCTTTGTTATGTAAGCTATTATATTGAGAAGGGGGATTATTTGAAACTTGATAACGTAACCCTGGGATATACTTTCGATGTAAAAAATTCAAAATCCTTTAAAGCAGCAAGAATCTATGCTTCAGGGCTCAATCTGTTGACCATAACTGGCTATAAAGGCATCGATCCTGAAGTTAACAGGTCGGGTCTGGCTCCCGGAAATGATGACCGTGATAAGTATCCGACAACCAGAACATTCTCCGTTGGTGTAAATGTAACATTCTAAAAAACTACAATTATGAAAAAATCATATATAAGCGTATTGTTTGCGGCTGCTATACTAATAGTTAGTGGTTGTACCAAACTTGATGAGAAAGTGTACAGTGAAGTTCTGGCAAAGGATTTCGTTCCTACCCAGAATGATATTCCGGCAATTGTAGGGCCGGTTTATACGGTAATGCGTCCAATGATGATGGACTGGCAAGGTTACTTTGATGTTGAGGAAGAATCGGCTGACCAGATAGTAACCCCGGGCCGCCCTAATGGATGGGTTGACGGCGGAACTTACCAACGCATGCACAAACATGAGTGGACCCCTGAAGAATGGCAACCCTGGAATTTATATCTAAATTGCTACACAGGAATAACCACAGCAAACAGAGTCATTTATCAGATCGAGTCAGGTGAAATTGCTATGACTGAAGGGAAAGCAGAACTACTGGCAGAACTCAGAACTGTCAGGGCATTTTACTATTTCCTGCTTTGTGATAATCATGGAAATGTTCCTATATCAACTAATTATAAGGATGAAGAACTTCCGGCACAGAAAACCCAACTCGAAGTATATAACTTTGTAGTGAGTGAATTAAAGGCAAGTATACCTTTGCTCAGCGAAGAAGTAGGTACAATAACTTATGGCCGCTTTACAAAGTATGCTGCTCAAACATTATTGGCTAGAATATATCTGAATGCTATTACTTATACAGGAAGCGGGAAATGGGCTGAATGTGAGGCGTACTGTGATTCAGTTCTTACAAGTAATAAATATACAATGACACCTAACTACAAAGATTCATTTGTAACTAATAATGAAAGTTCCCCTGAAATCATCTTTGCTGTTCCCTATGATGAAACTAAGGCTGGTGGGAATATAAACCATATGAAAACTTTGGATCCTTTGATGCGCAAGGTATTTAAAATGGAGGCTCAACCATGGGGCGGAAGCTGCGCAGTACCTCAATTCATTAACACTTACGATCCTGACGACAGCAGGTTAAAAGACACATGGATCATGGGCGACCAGAAAGATCCGGCAACCGGCGAAGTAGTTATTTCATTTCCCAATACGTGTACAAGTATTTATGCCACAGCACGAAACGAGGGATACAGAATTGGGAAGTACGAAATAAAACAGGGTATGAAGAGCAGCTCAAGTGTTGATTTTCCCATATTCAGGTTAGCTGAAGTGAAGATGATGAAAGCAGAGTGTTTGCTAAGAACAGGCCGTGCCGATGCTGCTGCTGCCATCGTTTCCGAAGTCAGAGCCAGGGCATTTAAATCTAATCCGTCTAAGGCCGTAGTAACAGCGTCTACACTACTTGGAAACAGCAAATATATTTATGGTAATGCCAATGAACTAGGTATAGTGACAGGTGATAATGGTGTAACTATACAATATGGTGGATTCCTTGACGAGCTTGGATGGGAATTTGCTGCTGAAGCACATCGCAGGATGGATCTTATCCGTTTTGGCGTATATTCTACAAAAAAATGGCTCAACCATGTACCTAATGGGAATGATAAGAAAATATTCCCGATTCCTTTGGAAGAGTTGAACAAGAATTCCAAATTAACTCAAAACCCCGGATATTAATCCGTTCTTGTTCTAATTAGTCTTCATGGCGTAAACCGGTGTTTCCCGGTTTACGCCGAATGAAGGCTATAAAAGATGCGGCTTTCTGATGTTTAGCGTAGTTTCTCTTTTATGATTACTGTGCAAAATAACAATTGAAAAAATTAAAAATATCCATAACAAAGTTTTTAAACAAGTTATAATGCAATATTGAAATGAAAAAAAACAGGATTTTGCTAATTGCTATTCTCACATTCTTTGGAATGACATTGACACTTTACAGTGCAATTCAGAACGACAAGAGCCAGTCTGAAAAGGCCAATATTGCTATACTTGCTCAAGTAACCGGCTCCGATCAGGATGTTGCTTCGCTTGCAGTACTGAATGACGGACTAACACCCAATACGGTGCCTGATGATCTGCGCCTTTGGTCACAAAGTCCTGACTTTCAAAAGTGGTCCCAACATCTTAGCAATCAATGGCTTCAGTATGATTGGGGTCAACCCGTAACAATAAATGAGATTTCTATATTTTTCTATAATTTTGACAACCTGGCAGAATTGCCTCAAACATACAGGCTTAAATACTGGGACGGAAAAGAGTTTAAGCCGGTTTCTGGTTCTAAAGGATCCGGTCTGCTTAATGACCAATTTAATACAACAACTTTTAAAGAAGTCACGACGACTAAACTGAGACTTGAAATCGACTCTGTACAACGTTTTATTTCACCGATTCTCGAATGGAAAGTGATGAAAACAGTTAATTCACCTGACCCGGCTCCTTTCATAACCGCGGGTGGTGATCGTAATGTTATGGTTGGCGGGAAAACATATCTGGCTGCTACCATTAAATCAATCAGTCCGCTGAATAATACAAAATGGGATGCTAAAGGACCCGGCAAAGTTGAATTTGCCGACCCCACAAACCTAACAACGACCGCTACTTTTACTGTTCCCGGCGATTATGTCCTTACACTCTCATCACAGGCCGGCAAGAAGAAAGCATTTTCTTCACTTAATGTGATAGTTAGTTCACAACCCAAAGAAAAAAGGCTTGATGTGGTTTATACCAAAAGATACAAGATTGACAATCCACTATGGAATAATCGTGCTAAAGTTCTGATTACAAATTGGATACCCTGGTGCATCAACCAGATTGAACGCACCGATCTTACTGTTGGTGAGGGTGGCCTTGATAACTTTATCGAAGCCGGTAAAGCACTTCGTGGTGAGCCTCACGGGAAACATCTTGGATACGTTTTTTCGAATGCATGGGTTCACCAGACTATCGAATCAATTTGTATAGCACTTATGGTTGATCCGCAAGGAGATCCGGAGATAATTGCTGCTCAGGAAAGCATGAAGAAGACACTTGAAAAGTGGATCCCTATCATTCTTTCTGCCCAGGAACCAGACGGATATTTGCAAACCGCATACACTTTGCGCGATACTACCCGGTGGAAAGAGAGATGGTCACCCGATAACCGGGGTAATCATGAAGGTTATGTTGCCGGTTATTTTATCGAATCAGCCATTAACCATTATACGTTGACCGAAGGCAAAGATAAAAGACTATATAATGCTGCCAAAAAGCTGGCTGATTGCTGGGTTGCAAATATCGGACCTGATAAGAATCACTGGTTTGACGGTCACCAGGAAATGGAGCAGGCCCTTGTTCGTTTTGGCCGCTTCGTTGATGATATGGAGGGCAATGGAAAGGGACAGAATTACATTGCACTCGCAAAATTTCTGCTCGACAACCGTGCAAACGGAAACGAATATGATCAGAGTCTTGTTCCAGTTCAGCAACAGTACGAAGCTGTTGGCCACGCAGTTCGTGCAGTTTATACGTACTCGGGAATGGCTGATATAGCTGCTGAAACCGGCGACATTGATTACCAGAGCGCGGTTATGTCTCTTTGGAATAACATGGTGAATAAGAAATATTATGTTACCGGTGGTGTCGGGAGTGGAGAAACCTCCGAAGGATTCGGAGGCAATTATTCTTTGCCAAATGATGCTTATTGTGAATCCTGTTCGAGTTGCGGACTTATATTTTTCCAGTATAAGATGAATATAGCGTATCACGATGCAAAATATGCTGACTTATATGAAGAAACAATGTATAATGCTTTACTTGGTTCAATTGATAATGAAGGCAGGAACTTTTACTATACTAATCCTCTCTCAAGTTCGGAACCACGCGACGCATGGCATGTATGTCCATGTTGTGTTGGCAATATTCCCCGTACTTTGCTAATGGTCCCGACCTGGACCTATGTTAAAAGTGATGATGGTATTTATGTGAACCTTTATATTGGCAGCACAATCCAGGTCGAAAAAGTAGCTGGAACTGATGTTGAGATGGTTCAGAAAACTGATTATCCTTGGAAAGGTGATGTTTCAATAACGGTTAATCCAAAAGAACCGAAGCAGTTTACAGTATATGTCCGTGTTCCTGAT
>Ga0268283_1001616_pt1 | contig 10780 bp, 16 predicted proteins | sample saktaG_13_FD_190140 | JGI IMG/M metagenome (GOLD analysis project Ga0268283, IMG submission 190140) | Saline water microbial communities from Sakinaw Lake, British Columbia, Canada - sak_2013_06_06_36m | ecosystem: Environmental > Aquatic > Non-marine Saline and Alkaline > Saline ... | reverse complement strand
TGCGCGATACGCCATTGTTTTACATTGCGACCCTTAAACACAACTACAAGTGGAGCTGAAAATGATAGTAACCACAGGCAAGGTCAGGCATGGAACTGTTGAAATCGATGCCAGAGTAATAAGCGAGGGTGCCATGGTGGCAATTTTAGCTTTGGAAGACGATGAAACATTTGAGTTAGATGCTAAAGACGAAGCAAATTTATTAGCCGCAATGGTCGAGGCTGAACGCGGGGAAACACTTAGCGCAGCAGAGGTTTTGGCAGGAATCCATGGCAGATGAGCCAAAACTGCCCATCCGCATTGTCCGCAGCGCAGCAAAAGCTATCGCTGAAGCGGCGGATTGGTGGCAAGTTAATCGAACAAAAGCACCAGAGGCGTTCATGGAAGACCTTGATAGTGCTTTGCATTTAATCGCGTTGCAGCCTAACATCGGGGCAAAAGCGAAAAATATGAAACTAGTGGATGTGCGGCGTATCCATCTTTCCCGTGTACATTACTATTTATATTATCGTATTAAGCATACATCATCGTCTATTGAAATACTGGCTCTTTGGCATTCAAGCCGAGGTTCTGAGCCTAACTTATAGTGTTCATTCGGCGCAATACGCGAGTACGCTATTGCGCCTTAAGGATTTAGTGGCTTGAATTCCGTATTATGGGAACGGGCAATTCATTCGCTAGGATATCGATTGGGGTTTGTATGGACAAGACTAACCCGGTTATCATGACTCAATTCAACGCCAATCTCAAATTAGGGAGGTCAGCATAATGCTCTCATCGGTCACCGAACTTTTTGAAGAAGCTTGCCTTCTGGGTGAAGGCGACCGCGCTGCATTGGCGGGTCTGTTATTGGAAAGCTTGGATCAACCCCCTGGCCCCGGTGTCGAGGCGGCATGGATCAAGGAAATCGAGCGTCGAGTCCACGAATTGGACTCGGGCGAAATCGAAGCCGTGCCGTGGGAAGATGTCGAAAAACGGCTGTTAGCCCAAGAGCAGCATTGGCATGAAAGTTAAATTTCACCCCGAGGCGGAGGCTGACGCAAGCGAAGCGCATTGGAAAAATCGCCATTAAAGGCGCAAAAAGATAGACTGTAGGTCGTGCGCGTATCTTTGCGTTGCGCCCGACATTCCGGTTTGTCGGGCAACAAAAAAGACGTTGGCCGACCTACAATACTGTTTATTTATCTTGATAAACACAACAGATTTGTTACTTTATCTCCATGAATTCTAAACAATTGAAAAAATGGCTGGAACAACAAGGGGCGATCTTTAAACAAGGCAAAGGCTCGCACTTAAAGGTGTTCCTTAACGGCAAGCAATCCACACTACCGATGCACGGCACTGATGAACTTGGCAAGGGTATTGAAGCCGCCATCAAACGTCAACTTGGCTTGAAATAGGAGGGCATCATGTTCAATTACCCCGTTACGCTGACTCAGGACGGCGATTCCTTCATGGCGACATTCCCCGACGTTCCCGAGGCCATCACCTTTGGACACACTGAACAGGAGGCGCTGGAAATGGCAGTGGACGCACTGGAAACCGCCCTGTCGTTTTATGTCGATGACCGCAAACCCTTGCCGGTCCCATCCGCCATCCCCGGCTTGCCCTGCGTCCGCCCGTCCGCTTTGGAAAGCATCAAGCTGGCAGTTTATCAGGAAATGCTGGCTCAGGGTGTCCGCAAAGCCGAGCTTGCGCGTCGGCTAGGCTGGAATGCCCCGCAAGTGGATAGGTTGTTTGACTTGGGCCACGCATCGCGGCTTGACCAGCTGGAGGCGGCGGCAAAGGCGCTGGGTCGGCATATTGAAGTCATACTGGCTTAACATTTTAAGTGGGCGGGTTTCGCTGGTTCTCGAATTCTCTGCTTGGGAACGAGCCCAAAAAACAGGAATTCATATAGATAGTGTCAATCAGCCCGCGTTGAAAAAAGTATTTATGCACCAACGCCCCGCCGAATGTGATTAACCGGACATCTCCATTCGGCTGAAACCGTCCTTAGGCTCCGCCCTTACGGTCCTAGCCATGAAGCCCGGATGGAGCCGCTCTGCGGCGCAATCCGGGGGCTATCCGAAAACCCGGATTGCGCCCGGAGGGCTTCATCCGGGCTACGCTGGCTCGCGCTTCGTTACACATACGGCGCAATACGCGGCGGAACCGTTATTGTGCCCTTGTATTGCTCCTTACAGCATTGGTTCAAGTAGAATGATTTCACCATCATTATTTCTCCACATGAAAGAACCGCCCGCTATTAAGCTGTTAACCTGGCGTACAAATTCTTCAGACCGTTCTTTAATTCCATATTCATCCATTGCATCTAATTCTCTTGCCTTGTTTGCTTCAGAAATTGCCAGATTTGTTTTGTCGTCCTCATTGGACATCATGAAGGCAAAAGCCAAAGCAATATGATGAAAAGGGTGATTCGGTTCTTTTTCAATTAATTTCTTCCAAGATAAAATGGCCTCGCTCCATTGGTTGTTTCTTTCCAAGCAAAAATTATAAATTAAGTGTGTCTTAATATGATCATTGTCATTTTTTATAAAAATTTTACCGCCATATTTCTGTTGCTGTGATACTGCTAATCCAAAGTTTTCTATTGCCTCGCCCAGTTTTCCGAGATCGTTATAAATATAACCAATTTTGCGGTAGACGGCTGGTGCAATCGGCTCACAAATCAAGGAAGCCTTCAATGCGTCTAAAGCACCAAATATGTTATCAACAGATTTGTAGGCGATTCCAAGGTTATATAATGAAAATGATGATATAGGGTTAATATCAAGCTGATGTTCTAATTCAACAATAGCAAGAGCAAAGTTTGACTCCCTTAAAAATTTATTAGCTTGTTCTTCGTAATCCTTTGATTTTATATTTTTTCCGTCCGTAAGAGTAGAGGAATCAAAGGAACTAACTTTCTTCTGCCAATAATCATTGGTTCTCTTCTTTACATCTGACTGATAAAATCTCTTCAACCACTTCATTTTTATCCCCCTATTAACTAGTAACTGTATTCTCTTGAGTCAAAAAAATGGCGATTAACCGCTTTGCCTAATGCAAAAGCTTACCCGTACACTACGGTCTTCATCCATGATCCCTCCTTACGGCCTTGCCGGGCAACAGAAACGACGTTGTCCGACCTGCCATAATTTCCCATCATTCACTGGAGTTGAGGTTTCGTTCCGCTACAAAGCTTACTGATTTGTATGGATGATTTTATTAAACTTCTCAACAACTAGGTTATCCGTTATTTTTTCTCCTTCTCCTAATTCCTCATATATTTCAAACAGAATATTTTCCATAATCTTAAATTTTGCTTCCTCAACTGCATCAATTGACGGTGGCGAGACTTCTATACCTTTCAACTTATTTACAACAACCAGATATACAAGTGGAATAAATAACATAAATTTTGATACTGGCAATTCGACATAATGGTCAATCGCATCGAATGCTAATTTGCTTGTATATTCGTCGAATCCAATTTTACCTACACCGATCAAATACGAAGCTACTGAAACTATTTTTGCATCATTCTCTGGGTAACCAATACGATTGAGCTTCCCATTTATGCAGTTGTATCTCGGATACACAACTGTCATTCCCAACGATTTTTCTGCACTACTCTGTGGATTGGGCATGATTTCATATTGCTGGAGTTTCATTGCCAAAGAAGGCATTATTGATTCAGAGAAATCGTTTTTATTTAACCCTGTTGGCCATCCTCCCTGCCCACGTTCAATAATTCCCAAGATTTCATTTTTTATTAATAATGTAATTGGTCCATCTGGAAGTGTTCCAAAAACACTATTTTGTTTATTCGGTGTTATATTGACAGATTTTGACTGAAAAAACTTTTTTAACCATTTCATTTTATTCCCCATTATTGTTTGTTCAGCTTAACGCTTGCATTCATCGACAAGCACACAGTTGGTTTTAAAATTGAAACATTATAACTGTACCAGAACCGCATCGAGGACATTTGTAGTCCACCCAATCTTTTGCAGTTCCAACATTCACAGCATCTATACCCATCAGCCTCATTTTAACGAAATTTGGGACTACCAAGCCACATTTAATGGAAGCAATGTCCATGCTTTTGTTTCTTTCAAGAAAATTGATAGATTTGCGCTTAGAAACATCATTAAGTTGTTTCATCAGTTGCAAATAATCTTTTAATTGAAATACGATAGCTTGTTGCTTGCCGCCTGATAATCCTTCAACAAATTCTTGTGGATCACTAACAATGATATATTCTTTGCCACCAATTTTAATTGTTCCTGTTTCAGCAACCACCTTGCTTAATGGTATTAATGATAAAGTGCTTATTGCCAAAAATATCAGTTGCTTTATTATCTGTCTACGAGATACTTCAATATCTTTGTGATGAATAAGCCCATCATTGTTACAATTCTTACACATTGATCTTCTCCTGTATTAGTTGCAGCCAATTCAAGTAGGGCGCAAACGTTTTTTGGATGGTTCCCACGTTCCGGCGTGGGAACCGATTATTTAACGCTCCGCGTTGCAGTTCAATACCTGCATGAGACCGCAGAGCGGCTAACATCCCATTCCCACGCCGGAGCGTGGGAACGATCAAAAAATCTACCGTCATTCCGTCAGGGACGACGGAATCCAGCGTCCAAGGATGGCAATCCATGAGTTGTGTGGATGCTTAATCAAACACTTACACACAGACAAGTTACCGTCCATGGCTCTGGATTCCGGCATCCATGCCGGAATGACGATATTTCTGCCAAAATGAGAATTGCTGCTGTCATGCCGAGAGGTTCGCACTTCAACCTAAGAGATTTAAGCTTCATCCACAGAGGATATCCGTTGAACCTTCTAGCTTGACCGTTCATCCTTGATGGTTCATCGTTGAACCACGTTAGGTAGATCACTGAACCTCTGCGATACACCGATGAACCTAACCGATAGATCGTTCATCTTCCAAGGTTGAAGCCTGATCCATGACGGGTTCGTCAATCATCCATAAAGGTACATCGTTGAACCTCCGAAGCTCATGGATGAACCTATCCCCATTCATCCGTGATGCAAAAAGGTTCACCGCTGATCTTGCCGGGTTGTCAGTTCATGCGCGAAGGTCCGTGCGTCATGCGATGAGGTTCGGGGTTTATGTTTCATCCGTAGGAGCGGGCCATGCCCGCGATGATTGATCTACGGAGTAACGGACATGGCCCAATCCTATTCGCCTTGTTTCGCGGGCATGGCCCACCCTCACGGCTGGTTTCGCGGGCATGGCCCGCTCCTACGGCTCAACCGCTTGGAGATTCGGGAGGACTGGTCTTGGGGTGCTTGACAAAACGATGGCCGAGATCGTTAAGCGCATCTTCCAACACGCCGGAAGCAACATTGGCGGTTTTGGCATATTGGTAGACCAACAATGCGGCGGTGTAGGCTTCGCTGCCGGCGGCGAAATGGGTGTCTTCCAACTTGCCGAGTAGATTGGTGACGGCGGCGATCAGTGGATAAAGGTCTTCGACCAGCGACACATGCGCTTGCATATCCTCAAGGCTGAAAGATCGGGGCAGGATGTCGGGGTTCTGTCCGGCGATGGCGGCGGCTTTGCTGACGAAAGTCCGGTTCTTTTCGCCGAACTTCAACATGCCTTGGCGCTCTTCGGGCTTGAGGTCGATCAGGAAGGGGAGGTTTTCATAGATGACGGCTAACGCACCCCGGACTGCTTCGAGTTGGGCGGGGGCAAGCGTGGCATTGACGCGATTGACGGGCATGGCAGTTTCCTTCAGCATTCCATAAGACAGCAACGAACAAGCTCCGTCGCCGCTCTCATCATCAACCAAACCCTGCGGCAACGAATTGCGGGGAATTGTGAATCATGGGGGGGGGGGCTGTCAAGAGATTTTTTTCGCTTATCTACTATTCAGACTGTTTACCAATGGAAAACAAGGGTCTAGCCGCAAACATTCGCATCGTTGCCCTTGCCCGAACCTTATTAACAGCTAGTGTTACGGGCATCGGTTGCGGGCTGTCGAAGACCGGAATAAGCCCGTTCACGGGCGTTTCCGGCAAGAGTACCCGTGCAAGTGCGGCTTACTTCGCCGGAAACGCCCGCTCAGGCGGGCTTATTCCGGCCTACATCTGAGCTTCAACGGCTCAATGCGTAACATCAGTTAACAGGTTGTTTCAGCTAAGTCCAAAATACGGTCGTTTCGGTGTAAACGGAAAACAGAAACCGTCACAGGCTCAATCGCGCCTCCAGCCCCAGCCTTTGGATGTTTGCTGCGAAGGCTTCCATCCATTCAGCGGGCAATGCGGAAAGGCGCGGGGCTTCGGCTTGCATGGAGGGACGTGCAAGGCCATAGAGCAGGACACCACACAGGTCTATGTTTTGCCGTTGGGTCCGCTGGAGAAAAGCCAGATAAGCCTCGCGCTCTTCCAGGGAGGGTGGCTGTCCGTCAACAGCAAATAGGCAGGTTTGCAGCCAAGTGGTGCAAAGTTGCGCGGAAGTTTCCAAATTACGCAGCACACTGTCCATTGTGTGATGGACGTTATTGATGCGCTGGATGCCCGCTTCCGTGGCGCTGTCGAGTTTGAACCAGACTTCGCCGCCGAGTTCGCCCCAATGCGCCAATCCTTTCTGCACGATTTCACGGCGAATGAGGCTGCCGTTGGTGATGAGTACGAGCTTGATCTTGCCAAGCAAGTCATGGTCAGCGGCGACAGAACCGATCAATCCGATGACCCGGTCAAATTCCGCCGAACTGGTGGGTTCGCCATTGCCGGAAATGGCTATGTCGCGGATTATTTGTTGATCCGCCGGTATTGCAAAACGCTGGAAGAAATCACCCTCCAACACGTCACCCAGAAAACCACGCAATTCAGTTTCCAACAAGTTCAAATCCGTTTTCGTGGCACTACCGCGCTGGAGGTTCGCCACTTGGCAATAGACGCAACGCCAATTGCAGGCATTATTGGGGTTGAGATTGACACCGACGGACAACCCCCCGCTACGGCGGGAGATGACGGGGTAGATGTAGGTTAAGCCGGCGCTGTCTCGATTGTGGTTGGTGGTGGTTAGCATGGGGTGGGGTAGGGTAGGGGATTGTCCATGCGCTGCATGTAGGTTCGGCAATCTACACTCCGAAACCATCGGTGTAGTGATGCACTGCCTCAATCAATGCCACTCCGGCAAGGATCAGTGCCATTTGCTGGACCACCGCTGCGGCGTGGGTTTTCTTGTGCAAGGTGGGGATAAGATCGGCGACGGCCACATAGATGAAGCTGGAGGCGGCCAAGGCGAGGAAATAGGGAAGCGAGTCATGCACACGCTCCAGGCCAAAATAGGCCAGCACCCCGCCTGCCACCGTGCCCAGGCTGGACAACAAGTTGTAAAAAAACGCCTTCGCCTTTGGGTAGCCGCTTTGCAGCAGGATGGCGAAATCCCCCACTTCCTGTGGAATTTCATGGGCGGCGACGGCTAGGCTGGTGACGACGCCTAAGTGCAGGTCGGTCAGAAACGCTGCCGCGATCAACACGCCATCGACGAAGTTGTGAATGCCGTCGCCCACCACGATGAGAGTGCCGGCCGGTTGGTGGTAGTGTTCTTCGCCATCGTTGTGGGCTTCACAGTCGTGGGTATGGCAGTGCCGCCACAACAGCAGCTTTTCCAACATAAAAAACACCAGTATGCCGATAAGCACGGTGGCAAAAAGTCCTTGGACATTTTCGACCCCGGCGTTTTCAACCGCATGAGGCAACAGGTCAAGGAAGGCCACGCTGAGCAGCGCCCCCAAGGCAAAGCTGACCCCATGCGGCAGGATGCTGGAATAGTGGCGGTCCGGCACCAGCAGGAACAAAGACGCGGCGATGACGCTCAAAATTCCGCCAATCAGGGTGAACAGGATGATCCAAAGGAGTAAATGCATGTGGGTTTATTGAAATTATTAGCCCGCGATTTTTCGTAATGAGACGTTTCGAGTCGAGGAAAAAAGATCAGTTTGGCTTTCTTCAAGCCTATCTAGAGCCATTTTGCAATAGTCGATATTGCAATCAATACCAAGGAAATGCCGGTTTAATCGCAAAGCAACTACTAGGGTAGTTCCGCTGCCACAGAAAGGGTCTAAAATGAGACTATTGTCACTTGAACCAGCTAATAGACAAGTTTCAACTAACTTTTCTGGAAAAACGGCAAAATGAACCCCCCGATATTTAGAGAGCGGAATAGACCAAACAGAGCGCTTATTTCTTCCAAGCGGGTGAAATGCTTGATCCCATCGACCTCTATGGAGATTTGGATTCCCTGAATTTTTTCCTTCCTCAGGTGTACCATTAGCCTTCCCAAAATGATTTCGCCCACCTTTCATTTTGCTGTTTTCAGAGAACGTGACATGTGGTTCCCGTATTGCGTCTGCATTATAATAATAATCTGAATCCTTGGAGAACATGAAAATATACTCATGGTCTATCGTTGGGCGACTTTTTACAGATGATGGCATAGCATTTGGTTTATGCCAAATAATATCTGAGCGAAGAATCCAACCATCAGTGACTAACGCAAGTGCAACTCGCCATGGCATTCCTAAAAGCCTACCATTAGAATACTTGTCGCCAAGGTTTAGCCATAACGTGCCATCGTTCCTAAGTACACGGCGGCATTCTCGAAATATATTAGTTAGGTTTAATATGTATTGCTCTGGGGTTTCCTCTTGCCCAAGTTGCCCAAATGCTCCATAGTCTCGTTGGCAATAATACGGCGGACTAGTCACTATGCACTGAATGGAAGCACTTGGAATTGCTGTTAAAGCAATACCAGCATCTCCATGGAGTATAGTTTCATAAAATGTGTTCTCTTCCGGCCTTAGCGTGTAGGAACCCTCTTGTTCTTTTATTATGTGAATAACTTCGTGGGTTTTTATAGTAAATATTTCTGTCATTTTTCCTCCGAGAATTTCTTCCAAATGGGCAGCAATGCCTCAAGTTCATTTGCCAGCTTCAAGGCAATTTCGTCTATTTGATTTGGATTTGCTTGAATATAGACAAAATGTTTACAGTTAAGAGAATTAAGATCACCCCCCCAAGATTCAGCAATAACAACTGGAATGCATGAAAATCCATTTTCTTGTGCCACAGATATGGATTTATAAATATCCCTTGTAAATAGGTTAGCGTGTCCACCACCCATTGTTTCTCGTGTTTTAACAGGAATCAGAATTTTCGATGACTGTGAAATAACTTGAACGTCATATGTTTCGTCACCCAATGTAATCTGTTTTTCTCCTACGGTGAGCGTTAGTCCTTTAGCCAAAAATAATTCTATTAGTAAACGACGGACAAGAGATTCAAAGCGTGCACCTTTCAATGAGCGTCTACTTCCCTCTAGCCGAGCAAGCATAATCTCCGATACAACAGGCCACGTCCATTTCTCAGAATCTGGGAACAGCGGGCCTACAAACTCACGAATATGATTTATCAATTCTACCTTTTTTTCTTCAATTGTAGCACCAATTACAGAACGTAACAGTGGCTCTAACCTCTGAGCGGGTGCATCACGTAACATCCACGCAAGAAAGTACCATTTGGCTTTTCCATTAGTGTATGGCCTACTTAACCCATCATATAATATATCACCCGCTGGATTGGCAAGATAGGATTCAATCACTGTACGAGCTTTATTGGAATCCTCATCATGAATAAAGGATGCTACATCATAATAATCATATTGTTGTAAAAATTGTAGAAAAGCATCATAAAAAGGTTTATTTAAGTTTACAATCGCCGTTAGTTCTAGCAATCGCAAATTATCAACAACGAATTTAGAAATTTTGTTCTGAGACATGAAGTAATTCTTACAAACTAAAGGTTTTAATAGGTGTTAAACAGTAGATTTTATCGGAAACCAAGTTGGATACTTGCCACTGCTGCAGCAGAAAATGGTTTCCGATAAAGTCTAGCTTATTCGCGCCAGATCAAGGTGGCCATGCGCCCGGTCTGGCTGTCGCGCCGGTAGGAAAAAAACCGCTCCGGGTTGGAAAAGGTGCATTCGTCGCCACCATAGACCTCGGTGACGCCGACTCGGGCCAGGGTCATGCGGGCCAGGCTATAAAGATCGGCCAACCAGTGGTGTTCGTCGACTTGCAGGAAAGCCTCATGGCAATCACCCAACCGCTCCAGGAAAGTTTGATGGACTGCCGCACCGACTTCGAATGCTTTTGGCCCGATGGCCGGGCCTAGCCATGCCATCAGTCCGCCGTTGCCAAGACTCTGCACAGTCGATTCCAGCACGCCCCCTGCCAACCCGCGCCAGCCGGCGTGGGAAGCCGCCACGCGGTCGCCCTTGCGGTTACAGAACAATACTGGCAGGCAGTCGGCGGTCATCACCGCACACACCACGCCGGACTTGTCGCTGAATGAAGCATCGGCTTCCGGGGGCTGGCTCGGCTTCGCTTTTGCCCTGACCGCCTTATTGCCATGGACCTGGGTTAGCCAGTAGGGTTCGGCGGGCAGTTGCAGGCTATTATGCAACTGGTGCCGGTTGGCGTTTACATGACTTGGATCATCGCCCACATGCGCCGCAAGGTTGAGACTGTCATAAGCCCCTTGGCTCACGCCGCCCCCGCGCAAAGTGCTGTAGGCGCGGATGCCCGGGGGGGTGGGCCAGTCCGGTTCCATGCACAGGTTCTTCATGCGGCTTGTCTCAATGCGTCGAGGAGCAATTGCAAATCCTCGGGGATATCCACCCTCCATTCACACCATTCTCCCGAGCTTGGGTGTTCCATGCCTAGCTTCTCGGCATGCAGCGCTTGGC
>Ga0268283_1001615_pt1 | contig 10784 bp, 12 predicted proteins | sample saktaG_13_FD_190140 | JGI IMG/M metagenome (GOLD analysis project Ga0268283, IMG submission 190140) | Saline water microbial communities from Sakinaw Lake, British Columbia, Canada - sak_2013_06_06_36m | ecosystem: Environmental > Aquatic > Non-marine Saline and Alkaline > Saline ... | reverse complement strand
TGAGTTCCTTCTTAGTGCACGAGCGCTGAACTGGACACCTGATGTGGATGGGGAAATCTATGTCAATGACCGTGAGATTGATAATGAGCTGACGTATGGGAAAATGTACCGTGCCCGCATCTCAGAACTCTCAGGAACTCATTTATTAGCGACCATCACAGGCGATGCGTGAACTTTTACATCTTGACCGCCTAAAAGAGGGGAAAGTTCTCTTAGCCTTCTCGGGCGGAGTTGATTCTAGTGCCCTCTTTCATCTTTTACTCGAAAACTCTATTGCCTTTGATATTGCTCACGTAAACTACCATACCCGCCCCACCAGCGACGAGGAAGCCTCCAGTGCTGAAGTACTCGCACAAGCACATGGCTTACACTGCTATGTCCACTCTTGTCATCTAAGCGGCAGTAATTTTGAACATCATGCACGTACCCAACGGTATCAATTCTTTGAGTATCTGATAAAAAAGCACCACTACACTTATCTCCTCACCGCCCATCAACTTAATGACCGTTTAGAGTGGCTCATGATGCAGTTGTGTCGTGGCTGTGGATTACCTGAGCTGCTCGGTGTTAAATCGATGGATAAACGAGGAGACATTACTCTTATTCGTCCTCTTCTCCAACACGATCGTCAAGAAATTGAAGAATACTTGAGCGAACATCAACTCTCTCATTTTATTGATGAAAGCAATCATGATGAGAAATACACTCGAAACCGTTTTCGCCATCAATTTAGCACCCCCCTTATGCGTGAACATACCGATGCACTGCGCCGAAGCTTTCGTTATCTCGAAGAAGACAACGAAAATCTTATTGAAACAATCCATTTTGAAGAGTGTGATGGATTGTATTGGAGTGAAAATCCCATCAATCTGCGTTCTCTGATTTACGGAATCGATCAACAGCTAAAAACTCTGGGGATACTCATGAGCAGCAGTGAAAAAGAGGATTTAAAAAAAGAAAAAAGCTGTGTTATCTCACGAAAATACATCGTATCCATAGAAGATAACCTAACGTTTATCTCCCCCTATCATCCCAATGTCATCATGGATAAAGGATTCAAAGAAGAGTGCAGAAAACTAAAAATTAACCCAAAACTACGTGGGTTTCTCTATGGTGAACCCAAAGCCTATACGGCTATACGTCGATTAAAAGAGCCGCTAAAACCTCTTCAATGCGACTAACACCACGGATTTCAAGAACACTTTTGACCTCATCGGGAATGTCTACTAAATCACGCTCATAATTTTTTTGTGGAATAAGCGCTAACTTCATCCCTGCACGGTGAGCAGCAATTAGCTTCTCTTTGAGTCCGCCAATAGGGAGAACATTTCCGGTCAAAGATACTTCGCCCGTCATTGCAATGTCGGCACGCACTTTTTTCTCCGTCAAAATAGAGGCGATAACCGTACACATTGCGATTCCCGCACTTGGTCCGTCTTTGGGCGTTGCTCCATCAGGGACGTGAACGTGCAAATCAAAACGCTTGTACACTTCACTCGCATCCACAGGGGTATTATTCTCACGCTCTGTGACACTTAGAGGGATGATCGAGTGGTCAACGGTAATCTTACCCGTGTCGATAAGAGTTTTCACCACCGAGAGGGCAATACGTGCAGATTCTTTCATCACATCGCCCAAACTTCCCGTGAGTTGCAATGTCCCTTTTCCATTGATTCGAATGGCTTCGATTTTGAGAACATCACCGCCAACCGCCGTCCATGCCAAACCGTTCACCACACCGACACGGTTGATATGATCGGTTTTTTCGATTTCAAATACCGTTTTTTCCAAAAAGTCTTTGAGATTTTTGAGCGTTACACTCACTTTTAAAACACTGGGGTCTTCGAGAATCTTTTTGGCTGTTTTACGGACAATATCCGCCACACGTCGGCGTAGATTTCGCACTCCCGCTTCTCTCGTATGTTTTTCGATGACATCCATCAATGCTGTTTTAGAGATGGAAAGTTCCGAAGGTTTAAGTCCGTGTTTTTTAAGCTCTTGCGGGATGAGATACTGTTTGGCAATTTCATATTTTTCCTGAGGCGTGTACGAACTCACAGCAATAAACTCCATACGATCGCGCAACGGTCCGGGGATTTGTCCTACGTCATTTGCCGTGGCAATAAAAATAGCCTTGCTCAAATCGAGATTAAAATTGAGATAATAATCTCTAAAATGGGTATTTTGCTCAGGATCTAAAATCTCCAACAATACCGCAGTTGGATCACCGCGATGCGATTTTGACACTTTATCGATCTCATCAAGGACGATGATTGGATTCATCTTTTTGGCTTCAATCACCCCTTGGACAATACGTCCCGGCATCGCACCCACATAAGTACGACGATGACCTCGAAGCTCATTGACATCTTCAAGCCCGCCCAGTGCAATTCGCACCAATGGACGCTTAAGCGCTGTAGCAATAGAGTTGGCAAGAGAAGTTTTACCCACACCCGGAGGACCCGCAAAACACAAAATTGCTCCACGACCCTCTTTGTCAGCATATCCTCGAAGTTCCAACAACTCACGCACGGAAAAATACTCTGAAATCCGTTGCTTAGGCTTTTTAAGTGAAAAATGGTCTTTATTGAGCTGCGCTTCAACATCATGTACATTGAGCGCTTTTTTCGCCTCTTCCCCAAACGGAATTTCAAGAACGTACTCTAAATACGTTTGCAACATCCCAGCGTCCCCGCTATCAGGGTGCATACGGGCAAAGCGCTCCAGCTGTTTAGAGGTCTCTTTGTACGCATCTGCATGCATTTTGTCTTTTTTGGCTTCAAGCTTTTTACGAAACTCTTCGATCTCTTCTTCACGGTGAGTGTCTGTACCCAGCTCTTTTTGAATCTGCTTGAGCTGTTCTTTGAGGAAATACTCTTTATTCACTTTTTCAATACGGGTATGCACTTTGGAGCGTATCTCTTTTTGGAGCTTATTGGCCTCAGTCTCTTCGATGAGCTCATCGATAAGCATCAAAAACCGTTTTTCAGGATCACGTTCAACAAAAAGTTTATACGCATTCTCTTTTTTCATTTTAATAGAGCTGGAAATCAAATCAACAATACGATTGTATTCGTGGTTTTCCTCTATGGTGCGCAATAAATCGGGAGGAAAATAGTTACTCACCTGAGATAAAGCACGCACTTTTTCGCGTAAAATCTCTAAAATAGCATCCATTTTCAGTGGATTAACGCTCGAAGATTGAATAAGATCGACGTGTGCACGCAAGGGATTATCATGCATCATATCAGTAATATGTCCGCGAGCTAACCCTTGAAACAGTACTTTAATACGTCCATCAGGGAGAACCACTTTGCGCATAATCGATCCAATAACTCCAGCATCGTAAATAGCATCCGCCTCGCGTGACCCTTCATGCTCCGGTTTTACAGGACACACAATGATCAATGAATTGTTTTCAATCGCTTCAGCGGCAGCGGCTATGTTTTTTTCATCGCTCAAAAAGAGGGGTGAAATCATAAAAGGGTATAAAAAAAGCTCGTCTTCGGCAATTACGGGCAAAGTAGTTGGAAAAGCGGCATAGTTACTGAGTTGCATAAATATTTATTTCCTTAAAAATTATTGTGTAATATTATCATCCATAGAGACAACACTGCGAGTCTGTGGAATCATAAATGCATACCAGCTGCTGGATCCATCTCCCTCAAACATCTCTCTATACCATGAAACATTTGCCGGAATAATGGTAGAGTGATCGATCCATGTCACAGGAGCAATGTTGGAATAATACGCAGTCCCCTTTGGTTTTCCCAATCGCTTATACAGTTGTGCAATTTGTTCATTTAAGGTGGCACGTGCGAGCTGCAATTGCGTTTCCATCGTATTGACAAGTGGCATATAAGTCGAATAAGGATAATTTGCTTTAAACACATTTACCCCTTTTAATGTCTCGTCTATCAGTCCTTGATCCCGTCCAGGATTGGGTAATGCTAAAAATTTTGATTTGATTTTCAAAAATTCAGCGTATTCACGACCCTCACGCGAAGCATAACGACGATTGTATTCATCCAAGAAATGCTCACTCAGTAAATATTCTTCATACGCCATGTGCGCTTGCGCCATAATCAAGGTTGCTTCAACCAGCAATGGCGAACCGATATGCTCACTTTGCAATGAACTAAAATAACTGTCTGCTTTCTCAAGGTTCCCGGTTGATACCGCTGAAATCATTTTTTCGTACCAATAATCAGCAGGTTTGTTGTACTCATCCAACTCTTTGCCACCGCATCCACTCATAAAAAAAATCACGGCAACCGCCGCTATCACACCTCGAATCATATTCATCGCTTATCCATTTTTTATTAAAGTAGTGACAATTTTACCAAAAAGAGATTAATACTACATTGTTGAACCTTTTTTGTGTTAAAATCAAACTAATTCCTAACCACAAGAGGTCCTAATGCAATTTGAATTAAAACTCCCCCTACTTGGATTTGAGTCCATCCAACACATGGAACTCAAAAAGATTGATGATATTTTTATGCGTTTAGAAAGCGTCGGAGAAGGTCCGTCATTTACCCTCATTAATCCCTATGTTTTACGTGAGTACGCTTTTGATATTCCTGCTTCACTGCAAGCGCTTATGGAGATTAATGAAAACAGCAATCTTCTTATCTATGCAATTGTTATTCTTACGACACCTATTGAAAACTCTAACATCAACTTTGCCGCACCTGTGATTTTTAATACAGATAATGGACAAATGGCTCAAATTATCATCGATAACAGTTCTGAATTTAGTATTGCAGAACCTATTAAAAACTACCTCAAAGATCGAACCGATGACTAAAACATCCATCACCCTCATCGGAAATGGAAAAATGGCACTTGCACTTGCACAAGGATTAAAAAAGAACTATCCCCTCGAAGTAATCGGACGGAGCAAACAGAAATTAGAGGAATTTGAAGCCCAGTTAGGGGTAAAAATTGAAAAAACTCTTTACATTGATGCAACCATTCAGGATAAGAACATCATTCTTTGCATTAAGCCCTCAAATCTTACGGAAGTTGCCCCATTACTAAAAGATAAAGCCCGTGCACTCTATTCGGTACTTGCAGGAGCATCACTCGAATCACTTCATACAATTGATGCACATCACTACGTACGTGCAATGCCCAATCTTGCTGCAGAAAAAGCTCTTTCGATGACCGCATTGGTGGGTGACAGTGAGTTAAAATCTTTTGCAATGTCTATATTTGAAACAATTGGTAATGCACTATGGCTTTCCAGTGAAAAAGAACTTGACATTGCGACCGCACTTAGCGGAAGCGGACCTGCCTATCTCGCACTTATTGCAGAAGCTTTGAGTGATGGAGCAGTGCGTGAAGGGTTAAAACGTGAGGATGCAATGGTTTTGATGCGTGGTCTTTTTAAAGGCTTCGGGGAACTGATCCAAACCATTCACCCTGCGCTGCTCAAAGACAACGTCATGAGTCCAGGAGGAACCACTGCTGCTGGATATGGAGCATTGGAAGCCTGTGGGGTGCGTGAGGGGTGTATGCAGGCAATACAAGCGGCACATACACGAGCCAAAGAGATGAAATAAAGAGAATTACTTCTCTTCTTTCCCCTCAGACACATGATGTACTTTCATCGTAAAAGAGAGTCGAATTAAATCTTTATCCCGCTCAAAATGAACCGGGAAATGAACCCCTATAATCCATCCGCTGTGATTGACTTTTTCTAAAAATTGGTAGAACACTTCAGGAGAAGTAATTTTAGTCGTTGCATTGACTTCATACACCTTAAATGATTTATTTTGATCCGTAAGATGAATCTCAGTTAAAAAAAGATCTTGCAGTTGTGTACGATTCAGTCGCATAAACTTTTCAGGATTAAAAACCGTCCGATACGCTTTAATCGTATCTTTGTTCTTCTCCTCAAGCTTTTTTAATTTTTCCTCCGTCAGATCATGATCTTCGTGTGCAGTATCAATAACCGCTTGCTCTTTTTTATTCTCAAGACGCAATGAGCGATATTCCTTCCCTTTCGGAATTAAAGCAAACGTCGAAAATGCAATAATACTCACCATGAGCAATAAAGAGAGAAGAATTACATAAAAAGTTCGATAATTAAGACGAAAATTCATTCAACAACCTCCGTAGAATTCTCATCATCCAGATAATTTGTTGATACAAAATGATACCATCCGTTTTCAATCGGATAAAAGCTCGTATACGTTCGATGAAAAATCGATTTCAAAGGGGCCTCGAGCATAAAATTATAGGTATCTTTATTGGGAGAAATCCCATACAGGATAAGCGATTTTTCCTCTAATTCGGCACGCATCAGTGTAATACTGTCAGGCGCCAAATCAAAAATGTTATGAATGCTCTCTGCCATAACCGTATTGTCCGTTGAAATTTGCTCATGCTTTTTTATTTCAGCTTCAATGGTTACTATTTTTTCTTCCAGCATACGTGTCGAAGTATCAAGCTGCTTTATATCCGTGGCATACAATGCGTGTTTTTCTTTAAATATGGTAGTTTTATACTCCAAAAAAAGATACGCAGCACTCATCATTGCAATATTTACACCAAAGAAGAAAAGAGCCAATCGCATATCACTGCCGATAATTCGCTTGGTACGAGGAACAATAAAGCTGTACTTCATAACCCCTCCACTTCAGCTTGTGCTAAGGCATTGATACCTTCACGCACATCCACTTTACGAATCAATACATTTAAAAACAGCTCTTCTTCTAAATACCGCTTCAACTCATCACCACCGCTGCTTGTATCGGCGATGCAAACCGTTTCAATAAAACGATTATGGCAATGCGCACTGGCATAAAAACGCTCCAATGTTTTTTTGATAAACCCAAAACGTTCATACTCTTCGCTTGAAGCATCAAGTTCATCTTTAACCACACCGGTATTACGATCTCGTTCTTGCCGTTTTTCTTCTAACGTAAGGACGTCTTCACTAAATTCATCGACCTCTTCAAGATCATCCAGATTGGCAATTTCACCAAAATCATCCAACAAATCAAGATCTTCAAGATCCCCTATGTCGTCCAATAAAATAGTCCCTTCTGTATTTTCCTCTTCTAATAAAGGAGAGGTAAGCTCCATCGCAGAGACTTCTTTGTCGATATTGACGCTTTTAGAACTTCCGCGTGCATAATGATGAGCGTATTCAAGTTTTTCACCATCAAAAATGGCAATACTAAAAAGCTCCGGCATACCAAAAGCATACAAGGCAAAAGAACTTTTAATCTTATCGGCAAAATAATACTCAATCATCGAAAAAGGGGAAAAAATAAAATCAAGCCCTACGGTACTGTAATGAGAGCGCAACTGATAAAGTGCATCGTGTGCCGCATATTGTGTCCACTTTTCATCACGACAAAGAGTTTGAATTCCGACAGTATCTTGATTTTGGAGATGGTCTGAGGGCTTTGAACATCCATCGTATGCCCCTTGATTGGCATGAACATTGAGAGTACTGATGTAAAAAAATGGGGAGGGATCAATAACATCATTAATATAACGAATCATTACGGCAGAAGGGACATCCCCCTCAAAATGGCAAAACTCTTTATGGAGTGTTTTTTTGTTTTTCACCACTACACTTTGTATATCATATCCATCTTTACCGGAAATAATAGCAACAAATATTTTTTTAAACAGTCGTTCTAGCACTCAGGAATCCTCTGCTTTAGTACACAAGGGATGCGAATGTAAATAATTTTCCATTTTTAATGCATTCCCCAATTGTGTATAAATCTGTGTCGTTGCCATACTTGAATGACCGAGCAATTCGCTAACATCGGCGATTCGAGCTCCATTGTTTAATAACTCCGTCGCATACGCATGTCGAAGCTGATGCGGGGTCGCCCGTAGACCCACCCCTGCAAATGCCTTGGTAAGGGTATATCTTAGACTATTTTCGCTTAATTTTTCTCCTCTTTCCTCAAAAACATACTCTTTGCTAGGAACCAAAGCTTGCGCCTCCCGAAACAATGTGTACACTTCGCGCAGCATTGGAATATCTCTCTCTTTTTTTCCCTTACCTAAAACGCGGCACCACTCTTCCCCAATATTGGCAACTTTGAGATTAGAGAGCTCAGAAATCCGTAATCCCATCGAATACAACAGTAAAATAATTAATTTTTCCAAAGAGCTCGCATGCACCAATGCATCCATAATATGCTCATGAGAGATCGGCTTAGGAAGCGTCTTAGGAACTTTGATACTCTCATCGCCTCGCAGCTCAACGCGTTTGCCCTTAGATTCTAAATATTTTATAAAACTGCGAATAGCACTGAGTTTAGAGGAGATTGTTTTGGGTTTTAAAGAGGCAATATGAAGTCGCAAAGGGGTAAGATTAATCTGCAGTATCCCCTCCTCTTCATAAATATTAGCCCTATCCAGCATCTGATTGATTGAGTCATGATAACTGAGTATCGTTAAAGGTGAATAGCCTCTTATCCCATCAAGATATTTTAAAAATGCCTCTTTATCCTGATGCAATGCCGTCATCATCATAATGCGTGCTTCATTAAATGTTCTTTGATGAGACGCTTTGCCTCTTCCATCTCCAATCCCACTAAATCAATGGGTTCGGAGGCATAAAAATCAAGCACACCAAACGGCTTTGGAACCACAAAACGATCCCAGCTTGAGAGTTGCCAGTAACGCGATGGACGACAATGAAAGACGACCACTTTCGCTTGACGTTTCTGAGCCATTATAACCACACCATCTCCAACACTGTAGCGAGGGCCCTTAGGACCATCGGGGGTGATTCCGATGTCATATCCTTCCGAGAGAGCTTTCAACCCTTGGATAAGCACCTTTGCTCCCCCCCTCGTTGTTGAGCCGTGAATCGTCCCAAGCTTAAAAAAACGGATCACACCCGCTATGATTTTCCCATCAAAATGTTCACTGATAAGGACTTTTGCTTTGGGGGTAGATCGAAACTGATAATACGCATACGCCTGCATCAAAAGATCGGCATGCCAAAATGCAAAAATGACACTCTCATTGGGTATAACAGAAGGGAGATGAAAACGTTTTTTAGAAGTTAGGTAGATCAATCGGATAAGTAACGAGCCTACAAGGGGGAGTACAAAAAGGGCGAAGGAACGGAGAAATTTCTTAAGCAATAATTTCCCCGTATTGAACTGTTCTGGAAACCTCCGTTATTTTCACTCGGGCTATTTTACCCAGCCACTCTTCGCTCCCCTTAACCTTGACCCCGATATTATTATCGGTACGTCCTGCAATGTACCCATCATTGCGAAGTTCTTCGAAATAGACTTCAACGATATTACCTTTGTTCGTGAGAGAAATCTCATCAAGAATACTATCATGATGCGCTTGCAGCGTATGCAGCCGCTGCGATGCTACCTCGGAATCGACCGCATTCGTAAACGCTTCAGCTTCCGTATGCGGGCGTGGAGAGTATTTAAAACTAAACACTTGCTCGAAACGAACCTTGGATAAAACATCCATCGTTTCGGCAAAATCTTCATCGCTCTCACCGGGAAACGCCACAATAATATCGGTACTGATACTGACATTGGGGACCATCTCGCGAAGCTTCGCCGCGCGGTTCAAAAACCACTCTTTGGAGTATCCGCGCTTCATTGCTTTGAGTATCTCACTTGAACCGCTTTGCAATGGCATGTGCATGGATTTACAGATTTTAGGATTGCGGGCAAACTCTTCGATAAACTCATCGTCCATGTGAAGCGGATGAGGAGAGGTAAAACGGATACGCTCCAACCCTTCTATGGCACTAACACGACGGAGAAGCTCACTAAAGTTCACCTTATCATGCTCTCCTGAAAAACGACGACCGTAGTTGTTGACGTTTTGACCCAGTAAAAAAACTTCTTTTGCCCCATTTTCAACCGCACGACGTGCTTCACCGACGATCAAATCCGCAGGAATAGAGATTTCATCCCCCCGCGTTTTAGGGACAATACAAAACGTACACTGCTTGTCACATCCAATAGAGATATTGATGTACGCTTTGTAGGTACTGGCACGAAAATCTTTAAACGCAAACTGAGACTCGTCATAATCGATCTCAACCTCAACGGCTTTGTCTTTGTGAATAATATCACCGATTTTTGAGACATTACGAGCACCGAGGACGAAATTGACGTAGGGAGCTCTTTTTATGATCTCTTTACCCAGATGAGACGCAGTACAACCACAAACGCCGATTTTAGCATCCGCTTTTTTCAATCTCTTAAAAACCCCAAGCTCCGAAAAAAGCTTATGAACCGGCTTTTCACGAACCGAACAGGTGTTGATAAGAATCAAATCTGCCTCGCGTGCATCGGTGGTGATTTCATACCCCTCACGAGCATTAAGCTCCGCGATCATGTGCTCAGAATCGCGCACGTTCATCGCACATCCGAGCGTCTCGATAAATAATTTTTTAGACATAGGTTATAAAATATGTACTTCGTACATGTATTCACTTGCAGAAAGTCCAAATTTTACTTCGCGCATGTAAAAACTTTTTCCTTCACCCTCGAAATGATCTTGCAAAGCAAGAAGATCTTTGTGTGAGTTTTCACGGTCAAAATAGAGAATAAGCGAGTTATTTTTTTCAACCATTTCAGTAATTTTTTTCAAATCAACTTTTTTTGGTTTTGCGTCAAGCTCAGTGCGTGCAAATTTCAGTTCCATTGGTGTATCCCTTGAATAGAGTTCTTTATATGATTTTGGATTATATCGGTGTTTCAATAAATATCCTATTAAGCGTTTTTTTTGTATACTGTTTGTTCTTCATAAAAAAGCTC
>Ga0268283_1001614_pt1 | contig 10786 bp, 12 predicted proteins | sample saktaG_13_FD_190140 | JGI IMG/M metagenome (GOLD analysis project Ga0268283, IMG submission 190140) | Saline water microbial communities from Sakinaw Lake, British Columbia, Canada - sak_2013_06_06_36m | ecosystem: Environmental > Aquatic > Non-marine Saline and Alkaline > Saline ... | reverse complement strand
AAAATTGCGTGAAGTACGCCGCAGGATCGATGAAAGTGGACGTGAAATCAGGTTAGAAGTCGACGGCGGAGTAAAAGTAGACAACATTCGATTGATCGCGGAAGCAGGTGCTGATACTTTTGTAGCTGGTTCCGCTGTTTTCAACGCAGGACGTTTAGACGATCCATACCGCTATGATACTGTTGTGGCGGCAATGCGTGCTGAGTTGGCTTTTGTGGGAGGAGTTTATGAGCATTGAAGAAGAATCAATTTCCAAGGAAGAGACCATTCTTAATGCCGTTAGGAAGGTCCTAACGCAAGTTATCCGGGACACTGCCGTGAGGCCCGGGATGCTTCATCCCCTGAGCAGTATCACTCGAGACCAAATCCGAAACTGCTTTCTCCAAATCACGGAACGAGAGCGAGAACTTGCAGTGCTCGCAGGTAGGCCTGCGACAGCCCGCCCACGTTTCAAAGACGAGGCAAACTCTGTTTCGGAGACAGTAGTCCCTGTTGCTGCGATCCAACGACAGAAGTAGGGCGCGTAAGTTTACTGCCAAGGGCGATGGTAAGCACCCAGAGTAGTTTGAGAGCCTTCGCTAACTTTAGCTAACTCTGCCATCCACTCTGGTTTTGGAGCGAAGCGAGTTGGGTCTCGACGGCACGCGTCCATGGCAGCGCGCCACACCCGCGTCACCTGAGCTACATACGCGGGACTACGCTGGCGACCTTCGATTTTGATGGCTTCAACCCCAATAGATTGCAATTCTGGAAGAATTTCTAAAGTGTTGAGGCTCGTAGGTTCTTCAATAGCGTAGTAGGTCTGCTCTTCCACCTTAAATCTACCTTTGCATAAGGTAGGATAACCTGCAGACTCGCCAGCTTGGTATCGATCAATGAGCACACCACCGAGTCTCGTGCTCCGACCTTCTAGTGTTTCCTCCCAACGAACGTGACTCGCGGGAGAACAGGCACCGAAGGTATTAGGAGATCGACCTGTCGCGTAAGAAGAAAGGATACAACGCCCTTCTACCATTACACAAAGGCTACCAAATCCAAAAACTTCGACCGGCACCGGAGAGTTTTCAATTACATGCGCCACTTGCGCTACCGATAAAACCCTAGGCAGCACGACCCTACGAATACCAAAGGTACGGTGGTAGAACCCGATGGACTCATAATTAGTCGAAGAGGCCTGCACTGATAAGTGGCGCGGAAGATTTGGGTATTTCTCAGTAGCATATTGAAGCAAGCCCAAGTCTGCCAAAATGAGCGCATCCACACCCAGTGCTGCTGCTTGATCTACTGCTTCCGTCCAACGTCTCCAGCCTGAAGGTTGCGGATATGTGTTGATTGCTAAAAACAAGCGACGGCGACGACTGTGGGCGTATCGAATGCCCTCTGTGGCAGTTCGAAGATCAAAATTCAGACCTGCGAAATGCCGGGCATTAGTATCGTCGCGAAAGCCCATGTACACTGCGTCGGCGCCATTGTCCACTGCGGCCTTGAGTGAAGGAAGGTTTCCTGCAGGACACACGAGCTCCATGATCTATCTCCACGACTTATCCGGAGGATATTACCCTCTTCTAGCGTAATTTGTCTTGGTCGGGGAAAAATCTTGTCCCCTACGTTTAGATGCTTTGAACTGCTGGAGAAGCGATCGCATCTTTTCAATGTTTTGGACAATCAACACGCTAGAGCTGGCGGTCTGATGCGCACCCGTGGCAGTTTCGTCGGCAACATTTCCGATATTCACGATGTTGCGATTCATTTCCTCAGCTACGGCACTTTGTTCCTCGGCGGCACTGGCAATCTGGGTATTCATGTCCGTGATGGCGAGCACGGCTTGAGTAATGGCAGAAAGGGAAGAACCAGCACTTGCTGCTTGCTGAACACTGGCTTCTGCCTGACGACGACCTTCCTTCATGGCATTAGCCGCTTCTTGAGCACCGGTTTGGAGCCTTTGAATCATAGACTGGATTTCCGCAGTGGACTGCTGGGTACGGCTTGCCAAGGTGCGTACTTCGTCGGCAACCACGGCAAAACCTCTCCCCTGTTCACCAGCGCGAGCTGCTTCGATGGCAGCATTCAAAGCCAATAAGTTGGTTTGTTCCGCAATGCCACGAATGACATCTAAAATGGAACCAATGTTGTCACTGTCTGTTTCTAGGCGTTGAATGACACCGGCTACTTGTTCAACAGCACGTGCCAGTTGGCCAATCGTATCGATGGTTTTTGAAACCACTTGTTGTCCGCTGGCTGCTTCGGCTTTGGCGCGGTTGGCTGTCTCCGCTGCAGTAGCTGTGTTTCTTGCTACCTCATGTACTGTGGCAGAGACTTCGTGCATTGCATTCGCTGCTTGGGCGATCTCGTTTCTTTGACGTTGCACACCATGGCTGGTCTGCTCGGCTACCGTAGATAACTGTGAAATTTCTGTCACTAACTTTCCAGCTTCTGCATGAACGCGATCCATTATTTCTTGAAGGCTTTCCATCAGTGTGTTGAATACATGGTTCATTTCTGCAAGGGCGAAACTACCAGCCTCCGGAATGCGAACTGTGAGATCATGACCTTCGGAAACCTGCAACATAGCATGTTCAAGCTGGGAAACGGCCTGCTGGAGTGTGCGACCGAACCAAACCATGCCTATCATGACCGAAACCAAAATAGCTCCTGAGAGGAGCTCAAAGATCCATCGGGCACTACCTACTAGATCAAACCCGACTAAAAAGGACAGCACCACTGATACACCCACCCCGGTAACCATCGGGAGACACTTAGACTGAATAGACGCCATGGAGATTCCTATCAATATTGTTTGGGATAATTTTACACAATCACAAAAAACCGCAGGAACATTTTCCTAAATTGGGAATTCTTCCTGTGAAGACCGTTTATACTATGGCTAAGTTTTTCAACATAGAGGCATTCTGCAGTGGAATCCGGCCCCCGCGAGATTGTTACCCCTTATCGACCCATCCCGTTGGTTGTGCCTGAAGGCATGAAACCCAACGAGTTCTTCAATAGTGCAGAGAACCTCAACGATCTCTCGCACAACAATGGTCTTCTCGTCAATCCAGAGAACCTGTTGCTTTACCGAAAGGCACTAGGCCATAGTAACGAATTTGATACCTCCATTATTTATAACACTTCACAGACGATCCTAGATCCTCTAGGCCGTCCCGTGCGTCGGACACAAGTACCTGATCAGGTCAAACGTGTCTGGAACCGCATGAACCTTATTCTAATCGAATACATGCTGGAAAAGTATCCAGATCCCAACGAATTTTTGGTTCTCGCTGGAGAAGCTAGTTTAGACGCCACTTGGCCACTGACTGCACCAGGAGTACCCAGCATACGGATGCTGCACAACCACTTCATTGTATTCCCAATGGAAGTGATACGAAATGCGGCATTTGCGGATCCTTCCAATCCCAACTTAACGGACGGCGGACAACACAGCTTATTTCAAGAACACATGAGTGATGTTTATCGAAACTTCTTTGATCGAACGATGCAATTTAAAATTCTTACGCCACTCGATTCAGAGTCTTCTCGTGTGCAGTGGACTGGTTATCCACAAGGTTTGCCTTGTTGGGAGATTCGAGGCGGTGTAGGAGCCTTGAAAGAAGTGCAATTCTGGAAGGAATATGATGCACTCTTAATGGGCTTTTTAGATTTTTATCGGACATTTTTTGCGCAAGTCTCGACCCGCAACTCCTTTCTACCAAAGAACATCTACTTCCCAGAACAGGTCGAAAACCTCCTGCTCTTCAACAACGACTTTTTGAAGACCGCTAAAAAAGTTCGGGATCGTTGCATCGTCGATGCACGTTATGCCAACTCGATCCGCTGGCAACCTGCTTTTAAGCAGTTGATCTATCGAAACGAAAAAGGGAAGCTCATTGTCACGATCAGCCAAAACTCAATCGGCAATGCGATCACTGAGCTTCTGGGTGTTGTAGTCAAACGCGTTTCGGATGCTGCTGGGTACGAGAGATCCGAACCTGGTTTAATCCAGAGGCTGCTCGAAGTGCGTGGAAGACTGATCGAAGCTGACCTGGGCCGTGGAATCGCCACGACCCATTGGTCTAGTTAGCAGGTCACTCTACTTTTTCATTTTAGCAAGCCGCGCAGCCGCAAGTTGCGCGGCGGTGGTTTGGGGAAAAGAGGAGACTACCTGTTCCAAGAGTTGCCGAGCCTCCGTAATTTGGTTAAGTTCTACGAGGATATAACCACATTTTAGGAGCGCGTCGGCTATTTTAGGGGCATTTGGGTAATCACTGGCCACCTTTTGGAACTCAGAATACGCTTCTCGAAAGCGTCGTGTGACATACAAAGCCTCCCCAATCCAGTACTGCGCGTTCGAAGCCAGCGGGCTTCTTGCGTAGTTGGCTAGGAAATTCTGAAAAGCAGCGATTGCCTCATTATAGCTTCCTGCGCGCAACAAACCAAAAGCATTGTCATATGCTCCTTGTTCAGAAGTAGCTGGCGCGGTGGACTGAGGGATACCTGGAAGTGGTGGGATCACTGGAACAGTGGCAGACCTCGGAGCTGTTTGCGTCGTCACCAACTCCGGTGGTAGAGATTCTACGGCAGCCCCCGGGGGTCGTTGAAGTTCCGCTCCTCCAACAACAGAGGATGGAGGCACTTCATTTTGGACACGCGTCTTCATGGCTTCTAGTGCGCGGGAGTGGTTGTCAACCTCACCGCGAAGTTGCTGAATCTCTTGTTGTAAAGTTTGTAACTGACGGTATAGCTCAGTGACCGTTTGCTTTAGCCCTTCGTTTCCTTCTTCCGGTGCCACAGGAGCAGAAGAAGAAAACAAGCCTATGCCTTGTGCAAAAATAGGTTGTAAAACAAGTGCTACGACTAATGCTGCCTTCTTGTAGAACATGTCTATCTCCTATACAAGATTTCAACGCGGCGATTCAATTGCCAAGAGGCCTCTTCTTGACCCACCTTTGCTGGCCGTTCTTCCCCGTAACTAACTACTTCAATCTGAGCAGTAATAGCACCGTTCAACTGTAGAAACTGTCGTACAGTTTGGGAACGTTTTTCTCCCAACGCGAGGTTATATTCTCGCGAGCCTTGCTCGTCGGTATGACCTTCTAAGATCACCAGCGCATTTGTGTGTTTTGAAAGGTACTTCCCGTGTGCGGCCAAAACCGCTTGATACTCTGGTCGGATCTTAGTCTGATCTCGATCAAAGTATAAAACCCGTTTAGACAGTGGGCTGGCAGAGTTGTCAAACTCATCCGTCATTTTATCTGTAGGCCGATAGACATCCGCACCCAAAGGTTGCTCTGCTGCAGTGATTCCTGGATTAGAAAATTCTGTCCCATCGTTTGCAGGTTTCGCATTTTCCAACGTGGATTTGATCTGTTCAACAGTGCACCCAGACAATACAACCAACAGTGGCAGTAATATCCAAATGTTCATATTCTTTACTCCGTAGCAATCTTTTTGAAAGCCGACCAAGCAGGATCTCTCATGTTTCCACCGGATACTCCCAATGGTTGAGATGTCCGACCAGAAGCAGGCACCACTTGGAGTGCGCCTTTCCCCCCACCTTCAGATGCGTAGATAATCAATTCACCGTTGGGAGAAAAATTCGGGGATTCGTCCAATCGGCCCGAAGTAACCTCACGCACCGACTTAGCTGCTATATCAAAAATTGCGATATGGTTGATGTTCCCATCTCCACGAACAAAAGCGATTTTTCTCCCATCTGGGGAGAACCTAGGGTGTGCATTATACTTCCCTTCAAAAGTCAGTGATTTCTCAGCTCCACCGGAGCTTGGCACTAAGTACAACTGAGGAGAGCCAACCCGGTCCGAAGTGAACGCAATCGATTTACCATCAGGAGACCAAGTAGGTTCGGTGTCAATGGCCGTATTCGTGGTAATGCGGCGTGCGGATTTGGTTGCTAAATCAATGATATAAATCTCTGGGTTCCCATCCTTTGACAAAGATACCGCCATTTGAGTTCCATCTGGCGACCAAGCAGGAGCACTGTTAATTCCCGGATAAGAAGCAATCGCCTCCCGTGTTCCAGCCGTCAAATTTTGGATATAAACCAACGGTTTGCGGTTTTCAAAAGATACGTAGGCAATCGAATTGTTATCAGGTGACCAAGTGGGAGAAAGGATCGGTTCTTTGGAGGTTAAAATGGTTTTTTGGTTATACCCGTCTGCATCTGCAATCTGCAGTAAGTAAGGAGTAGACGAAGAACCAGAGATAACATAAGTGATTTGCGTATCAAAAATTCCTTTCTGCCCAGTGAGACGTTCATAAACAATATCGGCAATTTGATGGCCGATACGACGCGCATTCTTGTTGTTTACCAAAGAAAAAGTGAAGCCTGAAAGCCCAGCACCTTTGAATACGTCAAGCAATTCAAACCGCACATTGTATGAATCGTTGCCTGTGGCTTCAACAGCCCCTACAACCAAATTTTCTACTCCCAATAAACGCCAATCTTCAAAATGCACTTCTGCGGAGGCATGAGGTTGGGATATTAAACTCTTCTCATCCAAGGGGATAAATCGGCCACTTCTTTTTAAATCTGCAGTAATCACTGCAGAAAAATCCGGAAGCCCTATACCAGGCCCATCGAATCCAAAAGGAATTACTGCAATCGGTAGGGCACCTTCTTGTCCTCCAGCAATCTCGATATTGATCGCGCCAACGACAGGTGATAGCAGGAGTCCTGCAGAAAATAAAAGTTGACTTAGATAAGTTTGCACGGGTTGTTTACTCATCAGGTTTAAAGGTAAAGGTAAGGTTCTTAACAAAGGTTTCTGCCAATCTTGGGTCAGAAGGCAACGGCAAAGGAGAGGATTTTCGAACTGCATTCTCTATGGATCTTTGGTAAGCACTATTTTCGGAACCTCTAACACTGACATCCAATACAGTACCATTTGATCCTATGTGTACATAGACTGTGTAGCTTCCGGACCGTTCAAACCCGGAAGGGCGGAGCCAGTTGCGTCTTACCTTGTCTCGGATGGCCGCTTTGTAGTGTTCTGTAGTTTGTCGATCTCGACGTGCTCGATCGTCTGAGTCACTGCCCCGAGACTCGCGTTCCATTAGTAATTTTTGTTCTGCTTCAGAAACCCGTTGTGCTTCTTCGGCACGAGCAAGCTCCTCAGCTTTTCCTTCTTCTGCGATGCGTGTCCGTTCTTGGCGCATCTCCTCTTCTCTGCGCTTTTCTTCGACCTTCTTTCTTTCTGCCTCTATTTTACGTCTTTTTTCGGATTCTGCTCTCTGTCGAGACTCTAATTCTGCTTTACGCTTACTGGCCTTAGCTTCTTCTTCGGCCTTGCGTTCTGCTTCTGCTTTTTGTTCAGCAGCGCGACGCTCTTCGACACGTTGCTCCTCTTCAGCGGCACGCCTACGTGTGGCTTCCCATTCGGCCTGCCGTTTTGTCTCCTGCTCTACAGATTTTCGTCTAGCTTCGGTTTCTAGCTTTTTACGGGCTTCTGCTCTGCGTTCAGTAGCTCGCATTTCCTCTTCGGCTATACGACGCATTTCTGCTTGTTGTTGCTCTTCCAAGCGTTGTTGTTCTTCTGCACGTTTTCGTTTTAAGTCTGCCATCTGCGCTTGCTGAAATTCGGCTTTTCGAGTCTCTTCGAGCATTCGAAGACGCTCCTCTTCGGCAAGACGCCGTGTCTCTTCCGCTTGGCGGACTATTTCTTCCGCTTTTTCACGGGCTTCTACAACCCGTTGTTGCTCCTCGGCTAGCCGGGCCCGGGCTTCCTCTGTTCTTCGCTCCTGTACCTCGCGAGCCTGTTTAGTGACTTCTAATTGACGAGCATCCTCTTCTGCTCGTCTAGCCAATTCTTCAGCTGCCCGACGAACTTCGGTTTGTTTTTCCTCTTGTAGACGACGTGCTTCCTCTACCGCTGCCGCTTGCTGCTCACGACGTAGGCGAGCAGCACGTTCCTCTGCTGCTCTTCTACGGCTAAGCTCTGCTTGGATGGCGGGGTCTTCTGCGATAGAGGCTTGAATAGTCTCTGGTTCTTCCGGATGCTCTAGTTTTGGCATCCAATTAAAGTAGCCAAGTAACGTAACGAACAAAGCAGCGTGAACCAGTAGCGATAGGAGAGAAGACAGCAGATTATCCAAAACTCTACGAAACTTTCTCCTAGCCATATCAACCGTGCTACCTCTTGGTGGTTTCAAGAGGATTGGTAATGAGGCCTACACTGGGTGCACCTGCTTGGCGAAGCAAGCCCATCAATTCGATGATAGCTCCGTAATCAACAGATCGATCCCCTTTGATTAGTACTGGGGTACTGGGTGATCTTTTCAAGATTTCGGCTACTGCTAGAGATAAAGTTTCGCCGCTTATAGGCCCCTGGTCTAAAAAATATAGTCTCTCTCGATTGACCGTGACGACTACTGGTTCTTGAGGTTTTGTCTGTACGGGATCTGATTTTGCAGCCATGGGTAAATCAACCTTTACCCCTTCCGTCAAAAGGGGAGCAGTCATCATAAAAACTACTAACATCACTAAGGTTACATCAATATAGGGAACGACGTTGATTTGTGAAATGGGACGTTTTCTAGTGCGTGGACGGGACATGCCAACTATCTCCTTTCTAAACTAGAGATGTACTTGGCGTTGAAGGATCGTAGAGAACTCCTCCAAAAAAGTGTCGTAGCGGTTAATGAGCCGCTCCGCAACATCAGAATAGCGGTTGTAAGCCAATACTGCTGGAATGGCAGCAAATAGTCCCATGGCAGTAGCTACCAATGCTTCAGCGATGCCCGGGGCGACTAGTGAAATCGTGGCTTGATGCACATTGCCCAATGCTCGAAAAGAATTCATGATTCCCCAAACGGTACCAAACAATCCAATGTAAGGGCTAGTAGAACCAACACTGGCAAGAAAGGAAAGATGCAACTCTAGTTCTTCAATTTCTCTGGAAAGAGCAACGCGCATGGCACGCTGTGCGCCTTCCAAAACAGCCATGGGTTGGATAGTAGGTTGTTTTCGTAAACGTGCAAATTCTCGAAATCCAGCTTCAAATAAATTTTCCATTCCACTAACATTGTATTTGCGCGAGGTAATCTGGTTGTATAACGCGGTGAGTTCTGTGCCAGACCAAAAACGTTGTTCAAACTGATCTGCCGCCCGGCGTGCTCGTCTCAGCATGAAGCTTTTGCCAAAAATCCGAGTCCAAGAAACCACCGAAATAGCTACCAACAACCCCATGACAACTTGCACCACGAGGCTAGCATTCAGGACAAGGCTTAAAACAGATAACTCATTGGACACGACGGATCTCCGAAACGAGATTAGCAGGTGGCCGTCGAGGACGGAAAGTAACCGCATCTACACAGACCACTCCGATCTTTCCAACACAAAGCGGAGAGGCTTCCGATCTTGGGTAGCGTACCTCTTGGGCAAAGAGAAAGCTTGCGGGGTTAAATTTTTCAAGAAAACAGGTCACTTCAAGAAGATCATTAAAATGTGCTGGTTTCAGGTACTCTATCGTGATAGTACGTACTGCAAAGACGATCCCTGCCTCATGTTTGAGTACATCTTGTTCGAATCCGAGGAATCGCAACCACTCTGATCGTGCCCTTTCCATAAATCTTAGATAATTAGCGTAATATACGACGTTGCTGGCGTCCGTGTCTTCGTAGTACACGCGCACGGGCCAAACGAACGGTGCATCCATATTGTGTACCTCGGTGAAATTCGTGTACTAATGATAGCATCCTAGACACGTAGTATCACGGTCATTGGAGAACGCTGATGCAGCGGGCCATTTTTTTAATTTCAGATCGTACTGGCATTACCGCAGAAGCTTTGGGAAATAGTCTGTTGTCACAGTTTCAGAGTGTCAGTGTAAGACGCTTCAATCTTCCTTTTATTGATACCGTCGAAAAAGCGAACCACGTCGTAGAAGAAATTAACAAGACTGCGCAAAATTCCGAAAATCGCCCAATTGTGTTTAGCACTTTAGTAGATCCAGAATTACGTCGTATTATAGGATCCGCAAACGCAGCCTTTTTTGATCTTTTTGAAGATTTTGTGTTGAAATTAGAAAAAGAATTGGGAGTTGCTTCTTCTCGTGTATTGGGATATACCCATGGTCTTGGGGATAGCCTTGCCTACGGGATTCGTATGAATGCAGTGAATTTTGCATTGGCCAATGATGATGGGGCTATCACAAAGAATTATCCAAGCGCAGATATCATTCTCACTGGGGTTTCTCGCTCTGGAAAAACGCCAACTTGTTTGTATTTAGGGCTACAATTTGGTGTTCGGGCGGCGAATTATCCAATCACGGAGGAGGATTTGGGAGAAGTACGATTGCCAAATGCTTTAATTCCGCATCGAAAAAAGCTTTACGGACTTACTATCGATCCGGAAAGGCTCCAAAAAATCCGTCATGAGCGTCGCCCCAATAGTCCCTATTCTTCTATCAGGCAGTGTCGTTATGAAACCGAACGTGCAGAAACACTTTTCCAAGCAGAGCATATCCCTTATTTGTCTACCACGACACTTTCAGTAGAGGAGATTGCTGCTACTCTTTTATCAAACACCGGATTGAGATGGTGTCCCTTGGCATAATTTGAAAAATCTTTGGTGAATCGTAGATGGTTACAGAAAACGACGTCCTTGCCTCTCCAAACGAACCCACTTTAGCACAACGTGCCCGTCGCCAACCTAGGTGGTTGCGTGCTGTCCTTATTGCTATTTCGCTTGGGTATCTCGGCTTGTTTTTAGTTTTTCCGCTGGTGGTTGTGTTTATCCAAGCGTTTCAAGAAGGCTGGCAAGTGTACCTGA
>Ga0268283_1001613_pt1 | contig 10788 bp, 10 predicted proteins | sample saktaG_13_FD_190140 | JGI IMG/M metagenome (GOLD analysis project Ga0268283, IMG submission 190140) | Saline water microbial communities from Sakinaw Lake, British Columbia, Canada - sak_2013_06_06_36m | ecosystem: Environmental > Aquatic > Non-marine Saline and Alkaline > Saline ... | reverse complement strand
GAAAAAGTGGTTATTATTTTATAATCTGCCAAGTGATTAATAGGAATATCATATTGTTTTTTAAGTATTTTATTGATCACGCCAAAGTCAGAAGAGCCATTTAATTAGTACATTGACTTACATTATTGGTGTTGTGTGATGCTGTTGGAGTGACCAAGGTTGAATAGCGCTTTTTGCAAGCCAACAGTCCATGGGTCAACTGCAATAGAAAATCGGTTTTTTGATTGCCGCGAAGGTCTGCTATAGGTAAAGGATCTGACGTTAATTTACAGTAACTGTCGGTCAGCTTGTGGCCGTGAGCGGACGGTCAGTGCAATCAAAAATCAACACACTCTCGGAGGGGCTTGGAATGAGTGGCAGTTTTTATTAGTAGCCCTGCGTATCCATTTGCAAGCCAATCATCGGTTCACGTAGACGCCTGATTTCTGTGTCAATACGACCATCAGGATGTAGTTTAATTATCCGATAGCCTGGGGTTGTCGTGTCCAGGCTGAAAGTCTTGCTTTTAGGTGTAAATTGAAAGCAGGTTGACGGTGTTCCAAAAATGCGTAGCGCCCCGATTGTTATATCCATGGCTTGATGGATATGTCCGAAAGTGACGGCTTTTGCTTGCGGATATTTTTTTAGTATCATCAAAAATTCCTCGCTGTTTTCAATAATCATGGTGTCCAGCCAGACACTTTTAGTTTCCAGACAATTATGATGCACTGCGATCAGTGCGTGATGATTCGGATTGCTGGTCAGGCAATATTCCAAAAACAGCAATTCCTGTTTTGATAAACGACCGCCGGTAGCGCTCGGTATCTGACTATTGAGACAAATTAGTTGCCAGTTTTCCAATAAAACTTGTTTTTGGCAATTTACTTGAGGAGTATTAAAAACGTGCTGCATGAGTTCATAATCATCATGATTACCGGGCAGGCATATACAGGGTGTGTTAGTGGCTTCAAGTTTTTGCAAGATACGTTGATAGCTTGCGGGGCAGGGATTTTGAGCCAGGTCGCCGGTAACCAGAATTAAATCAAATTGATGATGTTCAGCAAAGGCCTGCTCAAGAATGGCATGAAAATAATGCTCGGTATTGATACCCAGAAAGGTTTCATCCAAACCAGGCAGAATGTGCAGGTCTGTTATTTGTAATATCGCTAGGGCGGTCATGATTGAGGTTATTCAATAGTCTTAACAAAAATCTTGGAGTTTCTTTGTGGATTGTACAGTGCCTTGAGTGGGTCGGGAAGGCTGTTGATATCGGACGCTAAAAAGCCGCGCTCAATAAACCAGTGCATGGTTTGTGTTGATAGCACAAATAATTTTTTAAGAGCCAACTGTCCGGCCTTTTGATAAACATAGTTAAGCAGTCGATTGCCGCGTGCTGATCCTTGGTAATCAGGATGGACGGCAAGGCAGGCAATCGCGCCGAATTGGCCTTGTTCATTGGGATGCAGAGCGGTGCAGCCGATGATCAAGCCATCCCGTTCGATAATAATATAGTCCGCTATTTCCATTTCAATTTTTTCCCGGGTACGTTTGGCTAAGATGCCTTGTTGTTCCAAGGGCTTAATCAACTCCAGAATTCCGCCTATATCGTTAAGCGTGGCAGGCCGTAATTCTTCAAAAGGGGTGGAACTAACTAGCGTACCGATACCGTCACGGCTGAATAATTCAAGTAACAGTGCACCATTAATGGTTCGATTAATCAAATGCACACGCTCTATTCCGGAACGGCAACTTTGAATGGCCGCTTTAAGTGGCAGGGTAATGGTGTCGGCAATATCAGGGTGCTGTTGCAAAAACGTATCCGCCTCATCCGTGGTCATTTGCCGAATTTGCTCGCCGTCATCGGGGTTGCAACAACTTTGCTCCGTTAACAGGATTAATTTTTCCGCTTTTAAAGCAATCGAAACGGCTGTGGCAACCTGTTCGGCAGACAAGTTAAAAATTTCTCCGCTGGGAGAATAGCCAATCGGCGAGATCAAAACGATATTATTTTGGTCGAGCTGTTGATGAATGGCTGCACAGTCAATGCGACGAACTTCGCCGGTATGGCAGTAATCAATTCCGTCTATAACACCAATCGGTTTGGCCGTGACAAAATTACCTGATGCCACTTTAAGCCCGCTTCCTGCCATCGGGGAATTTGCCAGTCCCATGGACAACAGCGCTTCAATTTCTACACGCACCAGCCCTGCAGCTTCCTTAACGCATTGCAACGCTAGATCATCGGTAATACGCAAGTGCTTATGGAAAAGGGCAGGGGCATTGAGCTTTTTAAGACGCTGGTCTATCTGCGGCCGTATCCCATGAACCAAAACCAAACGAATCCCCAAGCTGCTAAGCAGGGCAAAATCCTGTACATGATGATCAAAATCATCAGCCAACACCGCTTCGCCACCAAAAGAAATGACAAAGGTTTTATTACGATGCGCGTGGATGTAGGGTGATGAGTCTCTAAACCAACTGACGAAAGAGTTTTGTGTGTTCATGATTATAGTTTGTTATTTAATAGGTTTTTCGCCAACTAATCCAATATGATTTATCTATATGAAACTTTCCAAGTTTCTACCGCTTGTTTTGATAGCCAGGCTTGGTAAGCATTTAGGTTTTGCAGGTTCCATTTTTCATAGGAGGCTACCTTTTGAGCCAAGGGGTAGTGGGCATCTAAATAAGCCTTCTTTTTAATTTTACTACTCTTAATGGTTGGCAAAAAATTGTTGATTTTAAAGATCTTGTACTGGATTCTGGCTTTTATACGGCCAATAATAATCTAAATTTCTACCCAGCCGCTAGCGGCTCAACATCTTTAACAGTTAACACAAACGTATCTACTTTAAAAAGCCGGGTAAATTGAATGCTAGCAAGAATTAAGTAGTTAATTTTAAAGTATTTTATTTTTCACATACCAAGTTTTACCTGGGGATTTAAAGTAGATACACACAAACGCTGATGTTGTCATTACCCGTGATAGCAGTTCAAACGTTTTCACAGCCTATCTAAATGGCGTACAAGAACTAACGTTTATAGACTCCAGCTCAGATGCGGCTTTTAACTCTGCCAATAGCATGATTCATTTTTTTGAAGATGATGCTGCCACTAACTTCGGAGAAGCTGCACCAGGTGTTGTAAATTCCATTCGTATCTGGGATGGGGCGCTATCCGCTAATGAAGTTGCTAAGATTGCGGCCGTTCCAGTTCCCGCAGCTGTTTGGATGTTTGGCAGCGGATTAGGCTTGCTGTCATTCACTTGCCGGAAAAATAAAAAAAGCTAACTTACCCCTTGCTAAAACAGAAATAAATAAAGCAGGGTGGACCTGCTTTATTGTCTGCCGCTTTATGGCCATCAGGCATATTTGCATGGCGGCTTCTGGCACACAGCCGAATTCCATGTCGCTAAATTGCTTGCCGAAAAGCAGCCAGTCACCACCGGCAGCTCATGGCCGGTTTTTGCCTGCAACTTTTGCAGGGTATTTTTTTGGTTATCGAAGTATCTGTTTCTCGCGGAAAACCACCGCAACACAACACAACACATCATGCCAATCAAAAAGCCTGTAGCCGTGCCTGTCTCATGAGGTTTTTTAAGTCCTTAACCGTCTGAGCCAATCCCGAAAACAAGGCTTGAGCGATAATCGAATGGCCTATATTAAGTTCGACTATTTCCGGTATTGCGCATATCGCTTCAACATTATAAAAATTTAACCCATGCCCCGCGTTAACTTGTAATCCGGCACTGTGTGCATAATACGCGGCCTGTCTGATGCGGGCCAGTTCTTGGGCTTGTTGCTCGGGATTTTTTGCATCGGCATAACAACCCGTGTGCAATTCGACAACCGGTGCCCCTGCTTTTACCGCTGCATCGATCTGCGCTTCCTCGGGGTCAATAAAAATGGACACTTCAATGCCGGCGGCTCTTAAGCTATCACAAGCCCATTGCAGTCTATTCAGGTTGCCAGAAACATCCAGGCCACCCTCAGTCGTTAATTCTTCGCGTTTTTCCGGTACCAGACAACACGCATAAGGTCGTATCTTGACTGCAAGCCCTACCATTTCATCGGTTACTGCCATTTCCATATTCAGGCGGGTGTGGAGCATCTCTTTTAACAAGAAAATATCGCGATCCTGAATATGCCTACGGTCTTCCCGCAAGTGCGCAGTAATGCCGTCTGCACCAGCTTGTTCTGCAACGAATGCCGCTTGGACAGGTTCTGGATAAAGCGTACCTCGGGCTTGTCTCAACGTGGCAACGTGGTCAATATTTACGCCCAATAAGATGTCTCGGGCTTGTCTCAACGTGGCAACGTGGTCAATATTTACGCCCAATAAGATGTGTGTTTTATTCATTTTTATAGATGTTGGATAATTTGGTTGATGACGGCCCGACTTTTTAGTGGCTTACCGTGCAAATAAACAGCGATGACTTTTCGCATCAGTATTTTCGCTTCGTAAAGTGTATTAGAATCGTTGATTTTTCTGGCTTTTAAAGCCAGCAAGGTTTTGCCCGAGAATAAGCCGTCAGCTGCGGCTATCGGCCCTTGTTCGGCATGGAAGTGATAGCGGGTTGATGAATCAACGGCTTGGTTGTTTTGGAGGTCATAGTCCAGTTGCAGTCCATAACCTACGGCTGCCAGTAAATCAAGTTCAAAAATACGCAGTGTCGCTTCTATTTTTGACGGCTCTGAAAGGCAGGATAGGCAGTGCCCATAATAGTCAAACACGTCCGGGTGAGGGTCGTACTGATGCAAAAAACAGCTGATGAGTTCATTAACATAAAAGCCGCAATAAAGGGCAAGTCCCTGTAATGGATTAAAGGGCTGTGTCATTTCAACATCGGTCAGTATTTTTAACTCCGTCTTGCCCAAGTAGGAGAGTGTCAGCGGGGTAAAAGGTTGTAGAAGCCCCACCGTTTTGGACTTGGCCTTTCTTACCCCTCTAGCCAACAGAGAAACCCTGCCAAAATCGCGGGTCAATACGTCAATAATAAGACTGGTTTCTCTAAATTTTCGTTGTTGCAGGATAAAGGCAGGTTGTAAAAGAACTGCTCTATCAGTCATTAAATCCCAGGCTTTGCATAGCGCGTTCATTATCCGACCAGTTCTTTTTAACTTTAACCCACAGTTGTAAGTAGACTTTTTGACCGATCAGTTTTTCTATATCAAACCGCGCATCCGTACCTACTTTTTTCAGCATGTCGCCGTCTTTGCCAATCACGATATTTTTTTGGGTCAGACGCTCTACCCAAATAATGGCATATATTTTAGTGATATGGGGAAGCTCTTCGTAGCGTTCCATTTCAACCGTTAGGGCATAAGGCAATTCATCACCCAAGCGACGGGTCAGTTTTTCCCGGATAATTTCAGCGGCTAAAAAGCGCTCGGGCCGGTCGGTAATCTGATCTTCAGGATAGATTAAATCATTTTCCGGTAACAGTTTCATGATCAAACTTTCAAGTTGATCCAGATTAGTTCTTTTTAAAGCGGAAATTGGAATCAAATGCTCAAAGGGAAAGCGGTGTTGGGCTTCGGCAAAAAACGTCAAGATGGCATCCTTGTCTTTTACCTTGTCGACTTTATTGACGGCAAGAATGACCGGCAATCCAGCTTGCTCCAGTTTTTTAAAGATGACTTCATCATATTCATGCCACGATAGCCCATCAATCAACCAGACAATCACATCAACGCCCAGCAGGGTGGTTTCAGCTGTTCGGTTTAAATAGCGGTTTAACGCTCTTTTTTCATTGTTGTGCATGCCCGGAGTGTCCATATAAATGGCCTGGCCTGCTTCAGTGGTGTTAATACCCAGAATTCGATGCCGGGTGGTTTGTGGTTTGCGTGAAGTAATGCTGATTTTCTGCTTCAGCAAATGATTCATCAGCGTAGATTTACCAACATTGGGGCGCCCTATTAGCGCTACAAAACCGCAATTCATTGACTATCCTTCTTTAATAATTCAAGCATAAGCTCTGCTGCCGATTGTTCGGCTCTTTTTCTGGAGATACCGGTACCGATACAGGCTTCTTCCATTAAGGTAATGGTACATTTAACTTTAAACATTTGTTCGTGTGCAAGTCCTGACATGGTTATTAAGGTGTATTCAGGCAGCAACAGTTTTTTGGACTGCATCAATTCCTGAAGTTGGGTTTTAGGGTCTTTTTGCCAGTTATCCATAGATAATTGGCTCAGTTTTTCCGTAAATAAATGTTCGATCCATTGTTGACAAGCGGTTATGCCTTGATCTTTAAACAACGCGCCCATAATGGCTTCCAGTGCATCGGACAAAATGGAATCACGGCGAAAGCCACCGCTTTTTAATTCTCCTGAGCCCAGCAATAAATAATCGCCCAGTTGATGCTTTCTGGCTAACTCCGCTAAAGAAGTTTGATTGACCAGACTCGCTCTTAGGCGGCTTAAAACACCTTCACTGGCCTCAGGAAAAAGGTCATACAATTTTTGGGCAATCACAAAGCCCAAGATTGAATCGCCTAAAAACTCCAGTCGTTCATTATTGGTTGAGCTTGCGCTGCGATGGGTTAAAGCCATGGTAAAAAGTTGTGGATTATTAAACGTTAACCCCAACTTTTTACACAAAACTGCGGGCTTTTTTATCACTGATTACCGACCTCAATATTGTCATTAAATTCCACTAAAACACTCAGGTTGCCAGCAATTTTCCGAGCAACCTCGTACTCAATAACCACTTTTAGATAATCCCCGTGGCGGGTGATGGTAATGTCATCCTGAGTGACATCATCAACATAATTAATATTGAAGCGTTTGCTTAAGCTGTTTCTGATTTCGCTTTCACTTTGTATTTCAATGTCAGGGATTTTTTTAATATCTGCCAACGCATTGACTACTTTGCTATGATTAAGATAAATTGGGCCTATTTTAAGACCCAATAAAACAAAAAAACCGATAAGACCGAGAATAAAAACAAGCGATATAAAGGTTAAACCTTGTTGGTTTGCAGGCGATGCATTCATTCAATTCTCCCTAACTATTTATTCTAAATAACAGCAGTTTATCCACGAAAAACACGAAATAAATTAGTACGTTATATTAATTTAGCTATTCACTCTTTGGGCATGGATATCTACACAACTCGTCATCCCGGCAGGGAGAGCGAAGCGAGGGTTGACCGAGATCCAGATGCCATGAATGGCAAACCTTGGTATCTCTTTGAAATTTTTCGTGCTTTTTGTGTTTTTCGTGGACGAAATGATTTTTCTAGGCTTATGGTTGCGCATAAAGGTTTACTGGTAGAAATGTGGGTTACACAAATAACGCAGGATATAGTCTTTCAGAAATTAAATTTCCATTCACGTTGTTGTAAGCTCATACAGATAACATCCCTTGAAGGGATGGTATCTGTTAGCATTGAAATTATTTATCTGAAAATCTATAGATCTGGCAGGTTTTGTAAATCTGCCAGATTTAACGCCGGTATTTTTGTGCAGACTAAAAGGGGTAGCCGAAATGATGTAAATCAGAATCTACAACCTGGTGCGCAGTTAGTTGTTAAATTATTTTAATACCGTACCAATACGACTAAAACCAACACCTTTATCCTGCCAATCCCAACTCATCCAGATAAAGAAAGCTTTACCGACCAGATTGGCTTCAGGAACCGGCCCCCAGTAGCGGCTGTCATTACTGTTGTCACGATTATCGCCCATGGCAAAATAATTACCTTCCGGTACTACGTAAACAAATTCAACCGTAGGCGTACCATTTCTGATTAAAATACTGTGCTCAACACCGGTTAAATCTTCCAACAATTCTTCAGCGCCGGTCATATCCTCGCCCTGACCCAAACCTTGATAACGTCCCATGGATACCTGTTTAACAGGCACATCATTGACGGTCAGCTTTTTATTGTTATAAACAATTTTGTCGCCAGGCAGACCAACAATGCGTTTAATATAATCGACAGTCGGGTCTTTGGGATAACGAAAAACCACAATATCGCCGCGCTTGGGTTCATTCAGTTCAATTATCTTTTTATTGATAACCGGCAGGCGAATGCCGTAAGTAAATTTGTTGACCAGAATAAAATCCCCCACTAATAAAGTAGGCATCATTGATCCGGAAGGAATGCGAAAAGGCTCGGCAATAAATGACCGAAGCAACAGCACAATCAACATAATCGGAAAAAAAGAACGCGCATACTCGACCAGTAGTGGCTCATCTTTTTCATCAAAAATGAGGCCTTGTGATTTAAGGAATAATAAATAAGATCCCCAAATGACACCCGTAATGACAGTGGTCAGCAACAAAAAAAAAGAGAAATCAAAGTCCATTGTTATATTAAGTTCAGGTTAAAGGTTAAGGGTTCAAGGCGAAAGGTTCAAGGCGAAAGGTTGTTTTTTCGCCTTTCTTTAACCTTTTACCTGATTTTTATCATTCTTTGTTGAGTTGTAAAACTGCCAGGAATGCCTCTTGAGGAATCTCAATATTACCGACCTGTTTCATGCGTTTTTTACCGGCTTTTTGTTTTTCCAATAACTTTTTCTTACGACTAATATCACCGCCATAACACTTGGCAATGACATTTTTTCGCATGGCTTTAACGGTAGAGCGTGCGATAACTTTGGAACCAATCGCCGCCTGTATCGCCACTTCGTACATTTGTCGTGGAATCAATTCTTTCATTTTTTCAACCAAATCGCGGCCTCGATTATTACTTAAATCACGATGCACAATAATCGATAAAGCATCCACTTTTTCGGCATTGATTAACACATCCAACTTAACCAAATCCGCTGGCTGAAAACGTAAAAATTCATAATCAAACGAAGCAAAACCGCGACTGACTGACTTTAAGCGGTCAAAGAAATCCAGAACCACTTCACTTAAGGGTAGTTCATAATGCAGAGAAACTTGTCTGCCAACATACTGCATGTCTTTTTGTACGCCGCGTTTTTCAATACACAGGGTAATCACGCCGCCTAAATAAGCCTGCGGCACCAAAATATTAGCCCGAATAATAGGCTCCCTGATTTCCTTGACAGTACCGCCCTCCGGCAGTTTAGCCGGATTATCCACCATTAAAATCTGGTCGGTCTGGGTAATCACTTCATAAATAACCGTGGGCGCTGTGGTAATCAAATCAACGTCATATTCTCTTTCCAGGCGCTCTTGCACAATTTCCATGTGCAACATGCCTAAAAAGCCGCAACGAAAACCAAAGCCTAAAGCCTGAGAGGTTTCCGGCTCAAATTGCAAAGCGGCATCATTAAGGTTTAACTTGTTAAGCGCTTCACGCAAATCTTCGTAATCATCGGAACTAACCGGATACAAACCCGCAAAAACGCGCGGTTGAACCCGTTGAAAGCCGGTTAGTTGTTCTTCAGCCGGATTATCTGTCCAGGTGATGGTATCGCCCACCGGCGCACCAAAAATATCTTTAATGCCGGCCACCACATAACCGACTTCACCGGTGTTTAAAATGTCTTTTTCCAGACGCTTGGGCGTAAAAACACCGACTTTATCAGCAATAAACGACTTGCCGGTAGACATGATGGTAATCTTTTGTTTTTTGCGAATACTGCCATGCATAATTCTGACTAAAGACACCACGCCCAGATAACTGTCGAACCAGGAATCAATAATTAACGCTTGCAAAGGGCCGTCTATATTGCCTTGTGGTGGCGGTACTTTAATAACCAGTTGTTCCAAAACATCCAGCACATTCAGACCGGTCTTGGCACTAATCATTAACGCCTCATCCGCTGCAATGCCGATTACTTCTTCAATTTCAGCCAGTACGCGTTCAGGTTCGGCGGAAGGCAAATCAATTTTATTCAGTACCGGCACCACTTCCAGACCTTGTTCAATGGCCGTATAGCAGTTTGCCACACTTTGCGCCTCAACGCCTTGCGCTGCATCAACAACCAGTAACGCACCTTCACAGGCCGCTAATGATCTGGATACTTCATAAGAAAAATCAACGTGCCCCGGCGTATCAATAAAATTAAGCTGATAGATTTCACCATCTTTGGCTTTAAAGTCTAGCGTAACACTTTGTGCTTTAATAGTGATGCCGCGTTCTTTCTCAATGTCCATGGTATCGAGTACTTGTGCTGACATTTCCCTGGCACTTAAGCCGCCACAGATTTGAATAAAACGATCCGCGAGTGTTGATTTACCATGATCAATATGCGCGATAATGGAGAAATTTCTGATATGTTTTAAATCCACTGTGTTTCAACTGATAATGAGGTTGTTAAGGCGTTATTGCTTTAGCACTTGCGGCAATGAATGCCATCAAGGTATTTGACTACTTTGATAAAGCTATAAATTATAACAGAGTTAGCCTTATGCCAAGCCAAGTTTCTCTACAAAATGCAACTTCTTGTTAGTTACAGGCGATTAATAATTCTTTATTCACTATAAGTACAGGAAGGATACGATGCTTTATCTTCGTGCGGATAAGCTTTTTCTGCTTGATAATGTGCTTTAACGGGTGACAAAATTCGAGATTCTGGCAGGGATTCCTAAATTTAACATCCTGTTTTTAATGTCAACTATTCGTTTTGCTGTCTTATAAATAACCCAAAGCGTGGTATTCCGGACTGAGTAAAACCTTGATACCGATAACTCACCAAGCTCCCAAGTGCAGGCGGATTTTTCCGTTGTTGCTGCGTAAAACCACGGCCTATATAAAAGGTCTTGTCATTATCCATACGCACTTTGATAGCGCCCATCAAACCGTTATTTTTACCTTTACCGGGTTTATAACCGATAACGGTGGCTTCTGCATCTTCAAACGGTTTTAATTTAAGCAAATCATCACTGC
>Ga0268283_1001612_pt1 | contig 10788 bp, 9 predicted proteins | sample saktaG_13_FD_190140 | JGI IMG/M metagenome (GOLD analysis project Ga0268283, IMG submission 190140) | Saline water microbial communities from Sakinaw Lake, British Columbia, Canada - sak_2013_06_06_36m | ecosystem: Environmental > Aquatic > Non-marine Saline and Alkaline > Saline ... | reverse complement strand
GAAGAAGGAGGACGACACCATGGAGAAAACGAAAAAAACGATTAAAGAAAATACAATGACGGCCTGGGCATCTTATCTTTCCACCCTGGAGCACGCGCTTCTCCAGATGGAAAGAAGTATCGAAGATTCGATCTCGGTTCCTTCGGCCTGCACCAACGAGTGGTGCGAGTCCGTAGAGGAAGTGATCGACGAACTGACCGAAGCGATCTATGCATTCAATATTCCCCGCTGGGCCAATCAGGAGCAATCCGCACGGGTCAAAAACCTCAAAAAGAAAGCTCGGGAGGTTTATGCAAAGTATATGCGGGCATCCGGATAATCACCCCAAATGGGGGATCAGGTGAATCGCGCCAAATGGGCAGACATGGGCGCAAAGTGAGCATCCGACACACTTTTCAGGATCAATATAGGGGCAGGCATCATCCGAAAGATCAGAAATAGCCTGATAACCACCGTCCCTGCAGGAAATGACACATTTTCCGCAGCGTTTACAGGTCTCCGGATCAATAATGGCGTGGGGCCTGAATGTGATATCCAACTGGTCGAATCGCCGGATGCGTTGTAATCCCTTGCCCTGAAAATCGGCTATTGTCTTAAACCCGTGTCGATCCATGAACTCCAACATTCCGGATTGAAGCTGGTGAATCAATGGATACCCCTCAAACATCACCGCAGTTGCCAACTGCACAACGCCGGCACCCAACAGCAGAAATTCGACCGCATCTTCACCAGCCATACAGCCGCCACATCCCATGACAGGAATACCGGGAAGGCAGACAAGCTCATGAACGCAACGCAGGGCAATGGGCTTGATGCCGGGGCCGGAATATCCCCCGGATGTGGAATAGCCGTTGACATTCACTTTCGGATTCAGTGTTGAAAGATCAAATCCCAGAAGAGATGGAACGGTGTTGATAGCACAGAAAGCATCCGCACCGGCTTTTGCCAGTTCCTCTCCAATAAAAGCAATATCAGTGACATTGGGAGTAAGCTTTGGAACGATGGGCAAGGTGATCCGATGATCGGCCTTGATATTTCGGACAATATCGGCTGCAACCTTTTCATTCTGACCGATGGCACATCCTTTACCCTTTTCCGGATAACCGTTCGGACAGGAGAAATTCAGCTCAACCATATCCATTCCGGCTTCCTGGCATCCCAGAGCAAGCCGCCGCCATCCGTCAAAATCACGGGCATCTGCCATGATACTTCCGATGATCAGCCGATCCGGAAATTTCTTTTTCAACTCGACAACTCCGGAAAACCATTCCTCGGGTGACAATTCACTGACCAGTTCAATATTTTTGAATCCATATACCCGGCTTCCGATTTTGTTGATACCGAAACGATTCGAAAGATTCCGGACAGGCTCATCTATCAAGGTTTTGATAACAGCCCCGGCCCATCCCGCTTCAAAAGCACGTTCGATCATGGCGGGAGTCGCCGTGGGTGGTGCAGATGCCAGAATGAACGGATTAATCAGATGCAGCCCCATAAATTCCAACCCCAATCGGTTCATATACCCCCCTCTATAGAAGAAATAATACGTGATGTTCCGGATATCATATACCCGGTGTGCAGCAGATGAGTCAATCCCGGCTTATGCAGATCAGAATGCCTTTTCTTCTGAGATACGAAAGGATTTGCGCCGTGATTTCGTGGGGTAGGCATTCGGCCGTCCTCACAACGATTTCCGGGTTGAGCGGAGGCTCATACGGGTCATTGATTCCGGTAAAGCCCTTTATTTCGCCGATGCGTGCTTTCTTATAAAGGCCTTTCGGGTCTCGTCTTTCGCAAATCTCTATGGGAGTGTCAACAAATACTTCCACAAAGCAAAGTCCGGCATCATCGTGTACTTTTCTTGCAAGGTCGCGGTCTCGGCGATAGGGGGAGATAAAACTGGCCATGGTTATCACTCCCCCGTCCGCGAAAAGTTTGGCAACCTCGCCAATGCGCCTGATATTTTCTTCTCGGTCTTCCGCCGAAAATCCCAAGTTTTTATTCAACCCGTGGCGCACATTGTCACCGTCGAGGGCATACGATAGGTATCCAAGGCGGATAAGTTCATGTTCGAGGGTAAACGCCGTTGTACTTTTCCCTGATGAAGGAAGCCCCGTAAACCAGATGGTACAGCCTTTCTGCCTGAGAAGTCGTTCACGGTCTTTTCGATCAACATGAGTACTGTGCCAGGTAATATCGGTCGCTTTAATCGTAGTCATCCTCTCCTCTGAAAATTATTCATCTACAAAGAATAATTTTGGTTATTTGTCTATTTTTTTCATTTACTGCGTCCGCAAAAAAAAGGCAACCCGTCTTGACCGCGGTAATATCGCATATCCAGTTTTGTCTTGACAACGGGGGGCGCCTTCAATTACTGCTTAGCCTTGTCTGGTTATCAAGCGAAGCTGCCGGCAGAAGAGCCCGTTTCCATCACATATTTTTGACGAAAAGGAGAGAGATTATGCGTATTCGTATGATTGTGATCATCGTTGCAGCTTATCTGACCGGGTTTGCCGGTATGGCCCCGGCCGAAACCCAGATCAACATCGCCATCGTCACGAGCCCGGATCTGGTTCACACCCGGGCGGCGAATTGGTTCAAGGAAGAAGTTGACAAGGCCCTTCCCGGCAAATACACGATCGTTGTCCATCACTCGGCCGCTCTGGGAAGCGAGACCCAGGCCCTGCAGCAGATCCAGGTCGGCGCCACGCAGATGTCCGTATGTACCACCGGCCCCATCGAGGCGTTCGTCCCCGAGATCAAGGCCCTGGAAATGCCCTTCCTGTTTCCTTCCTATGAGGCTGCCGACTTGGCCCTGGACGGACCGATCGGTCAGGATTTTGGCAGACGGTTTGAAAAAGCCGGTTTCACGGCGCTGCATTTTCTGGACAACGGCTTTCGCAACGTCACCAACTCCAAGCGCCCCATAAAAACGCCGGAAGATGCCAAGGGGCTGAAAATCCGCACCATGGAGGCGCCCACCCATCTGGCCATCTGGCGCGCCATCGGCGCCAACCCCACCCCCATGGCCTGGCCCATCTTTACCGCACTGCAGCAAGGGGTCATCGACGGCCAGGAGAACCCCATCGCCGTAATCTATGCATCCAAACTGAATGAAGCCGGACAAAAATATCTTTCCCTTACCCGGCATGTATACTCGGCCCTGGTATTCGTGGCCAACAAGCCCTTCATGGACAATCTGCCCGCGGCCGACCGCAAGATCATTATGGATGCCGCGCGCTCGGCCTCTCTCAAAGGCCGCGCCTTTATCCGCGATAACGAAGTCCGGCAACTGGCGGAGCTAAAGACTGCCGGCATGCAGATCGAGGAGCATCCCGACATCGAAGCCTTCCGGAAAGCAACGGCGCCCGTTGTTGACTCGGCTACGGGAGACACAAAGAAAATTGTCGAAGAGATCCGCAAGATAGTAAAGTAAAGCGTGGGGCCAACGCCCTACCCGTTAAAAAGACAGGTTAACATGATATTACTGCTGCAACGAATCAGCGTGTGGATCAATGCCATCGTTGAGAAGCTCCTTCTGGTGATCGGAGGGAGTATCTGCCTCATCCTCTTTGCGCAGGTGCTCTCCCGCTATACCGGCTCTTCTCTGGGCTGGTCGGAGGAGGTAAGCCGCCATCTGCTGGTGGCCATCACTTTTCTCGGCGGAACAGCCGCCTATAAACGGATGAGCTTCATCGGGCTCAAGGGCATCGGACACGGCCTGGGCCAATCCGCCCAGCAAGTCATCGTCGTGGCCCTTCAAGTGGCAACCCTTGGCTGTTTTTGCATCCTTGCCTGGTTTGGAACCGAATATACGATCAAGGCCTGGCAGCATACCACCGCCTCCTTGCAGATTCCCATGTCGATCCCCTTTGCCGTCATTCCCGTATCGGCAGTGGTGTTCATCGTCCATGTCCTGGCGGACATGGGAACGACTTTTAAGCGGAGCGCGCCATGACGGTTATTCTGCTTTTCGCGCTTCTTTTCCTGCTGATCGCCCTGGGGCTTCCGATCGCTTTGTCCATCGGCCTGCCGGCCATTGGCCTCATGCTGACTCCGGGCGTTTTTCCCGCAGGCGTGCAATTGTCGGCGCTGGGGCAGACCATCGTGCAACTGCTCTTTGCCGGAGTGGATTCTTTCGATCTTCTGGCCGTGCCGTTGTTCATGCTGGCGGGCGCCATCATGGAGACCGGAGGAATATCCCGGCAACTGATTGATTTTTCGGACAGCCTGGTGGGCTGGGTCCCCGGCGGCCTGGCATGCGCCTGTATTGTCGCCTCCATGTTCTTTGCCGGAATTTCCGGATCCGCGGCCGCGGACACGGCAGCCATCGGAGCGGTCGTCATTCCCGCGATGATCCGTCAGGGGTATCCCCCGGCTTTTGCCGCGGCCGTGGTCGCCGCCGGCGGTTCCATCGGCGTCATCATCCCGCCATCCATCCCCATGGTGATTTTCGGTTTTCTGACCAATGTGTCCATTGCCAAGCTCTTTGCCGGAGGGATGATGGTTGGCGTTCTTTTCGGGTGTTCCTTCATGGCGGTGTCGATATGGATATGCCGGAAGAAAGGTTACGGGCTTCGCCGGCGTTTCTCGCTGCGGCAGGTGTGGGTGTCACTGAAAGAAGCGGTATGGGCACTGGGCGCTCCCATCATCGTGCTTGGCGGGATTCTATCGGGTATCGTCACGGTCACCGAGGCGGCGGCTTTGGCGGTCTTCTACGCCCTTCTCGTGAGCATGGCCTTCAACCGCGAGCTGAAGTGGAAGGACATCCCCGCGCTCATTGTCCGCTCGCAGATCACCGCCGCAACCATCCTTTTTATCATTGCCATGGCCAAGGTGTTTACCTGGCTGATCGCCATGAAACAAACGACCCAACTCGTTGGCACCGCAGTGACCGCGCTGGGCCTGCCGCCCTGGGGACTGCTGCTTCTGGTTATGGCGGGACTTCTGGTTATCGGCTGTGTCATGGAAACCACGGCGGCCCTGATACTTCTGGTTCCGGTTCTGGCCGTACTGACACCTCAGATGGGCGTTGATCCGGTTCAGTTCGGGGTCCTCATGGTCGTTAATCTGGCCATTGGCATGTTGACCCCACCCGTGGGAATCTGCCTGTTTGTGAGCTGCGGTATCTCCGGGGTGCCGCTGGGGGAAGTGAGCCGTGCCGTCATGCCGCTGGTTGCCGCGGCCATGGCGGCGCTGTTGATTGCCTGTTTCTGGCCGCCCATGACCTTGTGGTTGCCGTCTTTGATCTACCGCTGATGACGCCTGTTTGTTCCAACCCCTGCGCCCGGTTTAACAATAAAAATGTGTAACACCCGAATCATTACAAAAAAGGGATAAGAGAATATGAACACGTTCACTCCCCGGCATATCGCCGATCTGTCAGCCATGGTCGCTTCGGACCGGTTCTCCACCGGGCAGTCCAACCGTGAGCTTCACCGCCACGACATCTCCTTCCATGAGGGAACGCTTCCCGCCGGAATCATCTGGCCGCTCACAACCGATGAGGTATCCCGCATTTTAACGTGGGCATACGCCAACGATGTCCCTGTCACCCCCTGGGGGGCCGGCACCAGCACCGAAGGCAATCCCGTGCCCACCCGGGGCGGACTCGTGATGGATCTGACCCTCATGAACCGCATCCTGGGCATCCGCCCTGATGATCTTCAGGCCGATGTGGAACCCGGCGTCCTGCGCAAGGAGCTGAACAGGCAGGCCGGCAAGCACGGTCTCTTTTTTCCGCCGGATCCGGGAGCCGATGCCACCATCGGCGGCATGATCGCCAACAACGCCTCCGGAGTCCAGACCGTAAAATACGGAGCGACCAAGGATTACGTCATGCGTCTGACAGTGGTGTTGCCCCGGGGCGGGGTCATCCACACGGGCTGCAAGGCGCCAAAATCCTCATCCGGCTATGACCTGACGCGGCTTTTTGTGGGATCAGAAGGGACTCTGGGAATCGTCACCGAGGCAACGCTTCGCCTGATCGGTATTCCCAGTCATTTTCTGGCCGCAACCATTCGTTTCAAGGATCTGGAAAGCGCCTCCCGGGCCGTGGCCCTCATGATCGGATCGGGCCTGGGACCTGCCGCCCTGGAGCTTTTGCCGCCCGGATTGATCCAGTTGATGAACCGGGAAAAGCAACTCGGCCTGCCGGAGGAGCCTTCCCTTTTCTGTGAGTTTCACGGAATCAGCAAAAATATTCTCCAGGAAACAGCCGCTCTGGCCAGGGAGGTGTGCGAGGACTGCGGCGCGGTCGGTTTTACCTTCGCTACCGAAGAGGGCGCCCGCAAAGACTTGTGGCGCGCCCGTCACGAAGCGTGGGAAACCATCCATCGCGCCCACCCGAAGAAACAAACCCTGATCGTCGATGCGGCGGTTCCGATTTCCCGCTATCCCGAGATCGTCGTGTTTTCACAGGAGATCGTGGATGAATACCGCGCCATCGGCTATGTTTTCGGACACGCGGGCGACGGCAATCTGCATGTGGTGCTCGTGGGAGATCCTGCGGATACGGATGAATGGTCGAAGCTGGAAGCCATTAACCATGCCATCGTGGAAAAAGCCGTTCAAATGGGGGGTACCTGCACGGGCGAGCATGGGGTGGGCATCGGCAAACGAAAATTCATGCAACTCGAACACGGCGAGAGCTATCATCTCATGCGCCAGATCAAGGAGACGATCGATCCCAAGTGGCTGATGAACCCGGACAAGATTTTTTAGTCTGACACCGAAAAGCCGGACCCGTTTTTCAGAGCCCGGCTTTTCGGCAACTTACATTCGGAATAGTTTTTCTGCCGGATGAGCCGGTCCGGCACCGGGAGTAGCGGTTAGTCTTTCAAAAAGCTTTTCAGAACTTTCCCGTCCTTGACGATAAAATGACGGGTACTTTCCAGCATCGGATCCTTCCCCAGTTTAGGGTATATACAATCCTGTTTGCCAGCTTCCAGATCGACGGTTTTGCCGGGTTTGCCGTACTGGTCCGTCATCTGCTGTACGGTCATCGGATGATTTTGAAAATAAGATTCACTCCAGCAGTTCAGAACATCATCTGCCCTGCTTTCTCCAGCCGAAAAGCAAACAATTCCGGCAACCAGAACGATAGACAAAATTCCCGACAAGATGATTCTTTTTCTCATGATCCACTTCCTTTTGCTTAATGGTTTATTCAATGACTTCCATATTGACTTCACTGTGTTTGCAGTGTTTCTCAACAAGGTGTTGATGCTGCGCCTTGTTGACTTCCCCTTATTGCAATGGCTGTGCCAGACAATATATTTATTTAATTATTTATAATATCATATAGTTATATCAATCCTTATCGTTTTCAGGTCCGAGATGGCATTTCATATTGATATGTTTCGTTTCAAATTGTAATATCGCAACATTTATGGTGTTCAAAATCCTTAACCCCGAGTAAGGAGGTTACATTGCGCGCCAGCGACCTTGAACGACTGGAACTCATCGGCATCGATCGCTCCAGAGGATTTCCGCTGTTTGGCGATTACCGGATGGTGATGTTCGGCATGCCTTCTCTGGCACGGCTTCAGAAAGATCTGATACAAAGCCTGGGGATGGAGAAAGCCACCGTCATTTTATCCCGCTTCGGATATGATTCGGGGCTGGGAAGCGCAACCGCCATTTCCGAGCTCTATGATTTCGATTCTCCGGAAGAATGGCTGAGGGCGGGCGCGGTGCTGCGAACCATGGCGGGTCTTGCACATGAAGAGATCATCGAGGTATCAATCGATCCCGGGAAAAAAATGCTGAAAATGACCGGCAGGTGGCGGGATTCCTTTGAATCGGTCAACTGGCTCACCCAGTTTGCACCGCATGAAACCCCCATCTGCCATATCCTGGCAAGCCTTTCCAGCGGCTTTGCCAGCGCGGTGCTGGGAAGCGAGGTGCTGGTCCGGGAAACATCCTGCAGGGCGCAGGGTCATGAATATTGCCAGTTTGAGGCGCGGCCCATGTCGGATTGGGGGGTCAGCGCGGAAGACATTCAACAGCGATTCGATATAAACCCCCTGGAGGAAGAACTCACGCAGTTAAATGCCGCGCTGCGTCAGGCCCGTGAAGACCTGCACCGACAGAATGCGGAAATATCCCGCCTGCGCCTGCTGACCCGCCAGATTGAAACAGACGAAGAGATTATCTTCCGGAGCAGCGCCATGTCCCGGATCCTGACCCTGGCAAAAAAAGTATCCCCCACCCGATCCAGCGTGCTGATTCAGGGGGAAAGCGGCGTGGGGAAAGAAGTGATGGCCCGGTTCATTCACCGACGCTCGACGCATTCCCACGATCCATTTCTGGCAATCAACTGCGCGGCTCTGCCGCCGGGTCTGCTGGAATCCGAACTTTTCGGGCATGTCAAGGGCGCATTCACCGGAGCGGACAGTGACAAGAAAGGCCTGTTTGTGGAAGCGGGTGAGGGAACGCTTTTTCTGGACGAAGTTGCGGAACTGACTCCGGAACTTCAGGCAAAGCTCCTGAGAGCGCTTCAGGAAAAAGAAGTGAGACCCGTGGGTGGATTATCCGTTTCTCCGATTCGCGCGCGGATTGTTTCCGCCTCCAACCGGGACTTAAGGGAAATGATATCACAGGGAAAATTCAGGGAGGATCTTTACTACCGCTTGGCGGTTTTTCCCCTGTTTATCAGCCCCCTGCGCGAGCGGCGCCAGGACATACTGGTACTGGCCAGGCATTTTCTGTCCATTTTTATCCAGGACAGCAGCGGGTTTTCACCGGCAGCCCTGCGATGCATGGAAACCTATCACTGGCCCGGCAATGTCCGGGAACTCTCCAACTGGGTCGAGTATGCCGTGATTCTGGCGGGCAGCGAGCTGATCATGCCGGAACACCTGCCCCTTCACATGTCCACCCAGCCGATCGACCCTCTGACGGTTCTGGGAGCAGATCAACCAACTCTTGAAGAACTCGAAAAACGCTATATCCGCATGGTTCTTCAGAGCACCGAAAACAGACGAAATGAAGCGGCAAAGAAACTGGGAATCAGTACGGCAACCCTCTGGCGCAGGCTTCAGCAGCAGTAAGCCTGTGAGAACTCTGCCGTCAACGAGTCGATCAACTCCTTGACGGAAATAATCTTATCTATCCGGTAGGCATTGGATCCGGCAAAGGCAAATCCGTTTTTAAACTTTCCCTTTCGGGCACCGGCCAAAGCCAAAGCAATGCAATAAGGGCTTTTTGTTCGATCGCAGGTTTTGATACAGTGATAAGGGCAGGTGAAAGGCGTTTTGTTGCCATTTCCCACTTCAGTCAGGAACTGGTTCCGCAGGGCGCGGCCCGGCATTCCCACCGGACTCTTGATGATGATCAGATCTTCTTTTTCGGCCTCGATATATGTTTTCTTAAAATCCAAACTGGCATCGCATTCATGGGTTGCAACAAATCGGGTTCCCATCTGGACCCCGGCTGCCCCCAGCTTTAAAAACTGGTGAATGTCCGCTCCGGTATAAATGCCGCCGGCGGCAATAACCGGAACCGTGACACCGCGCCCGGCAGCTATGGGATCAACGGCTTCGATCACTTCAACGACCAGTTTTTCAATGGCATAGGCAGGATCATCAATCTGTTCTATTTTAAATCCGAGATGCCCTCCGGCCTTTGGCCCCTCGACCACGAAAGCATCCGGAAGATAATTGAATTTTGATAGCCATTTTTGGCAGATCAGCCTGGCGGCCCGGGCGGAAGAGACAATGGGAACCAGCTTTGTCCGGGAGCCGCTTGTCAGATACCCGGGCAGATCCATGGGCAGGCCGGCGCCTGAAAATATGATGTCGGCCCCTTCCTCGATCGCGGCTTTAACAAGATCCGCATAGTGGGTCAGGGCGAACATGATATTGACACCGATAATGCCGCGGGTCAGGGACCTTGCCTTTTGTATCATCTGTTTCAGCGCTCTGACATTGGCCGCAACCGGATTCTCGGTAATATCGGGCTCGTCGATTCCGACCATGGCGGCGGCAATCACACCGATTCCCCCTTCATTTGCCACGGCCGATGCCAGTCCGGACATGGAGATACCAACCCCCATCCCTCCCTGAATAATCGGAACGCGGCAGACAAGATCGCCGATTTTAAGTTCAGGAAAATTCATCATTTACCCCCATATCGTATGTGAAACAGCCTGTGGAAAGATATTGACTCAGATCGGTATATATTACGAAGGAATCCACTGAAAAGCAAAGCAGATATGAGGGAAAGACAATTCTATTACAATTCCGAAAAACTGGATCAGCGGAAAGTATTTTCAATTTATCCGGCAGCTCCCGAAGTAAAAACAAAAAAAGCCTGTCATCATTTGATGACAGGCTTTATATAAGATTTTCGGCGGCGTCCTACTCTCCCACCAAGCTTCCCTGGCAGTACCATCGGCGCTGAAGAGCTTAACTTCCGTGTTCGGGATGGGAACGGGTGTGACCTCTTCGCTATAACCACCGAAAAAGGGTATTTATCATTTTCAGCAAAGTCTATATGACAATTTTGAAAATTCGTACACAAAAATGATTGTGACAACTGTTTTGTGGCCAAGCCTCACGACCGATTAGTACCAGTTAGCTAAATATGTTACCACACTTACACACCTGGCCTATCAACCTTGTAGTCTACAAGGGGTCTTTAGTCGGGCCCGAAGGCCCGAAGGGATATCTAATCTTGAGGTTGGTTTCCCGCTTAGATGCTTTCAGCGGTTATCCATTCCGAACGTAGCTACCCAGCTATACCGCTGGCGCGATAACTGGAACACCATTGGTTCGTCCATTCCGG
>Ga0268283_1001611_pt1 | contig 10790 bp, 12 predicted proteins | sample saktaG_13_FD_190140 | JGI IMG/M metagenome (GOLD analysis project Ga0268283, IMG submission 190140) | Saline water microbial communities from Sakinaw Lake, British Columbia, Canada - sak_2013_06_06_36m | ecosystem: Environmental > Aquatic > Non-marine Saline and Alkaline > Saline ... | reverse complement strand
ACTCAAACGCCGCAATCATGGAAGAGGCCCTCGGGCCTCTTCCATGATTGGCTTGCTCGTCAGTCGTCAAGTCGGAGGAAAACGTCGTTCACCGCCAGAAAAACACGTTTCCTGGCCGTCGTTCACAGCTATGAGTTTGCTGAGTCCAGTCTGATGAAAACACTCTCTGACAAGCGCCATCCACATCATGTTCACGCCACGTTGCTTGTCCCGAAATCCATGGCAAATCGTGTCTGGAATGATGAGGAAAACAGGCTCAGCGATCGGTTGCAAAAAGACTTCCGATCGATCCGCACGGTGTCGTCAGTGCTGATGGAGCCAGTACGCACCGGCATGTCCATCGACTGGCTTGTGTATGCCGCCAAGGGCAAGCCGTATAACCAGCATTAAAACGCGTGCCCCTAAATACTCCATCAAACAGGGTAGGAGGACAGGATGGATTGGCACTTGACGGAACGCAATCAGATTGTTGGTTTTCGAGCGACGAAGGACTTCACAAGAAAGTTCGATCAACTTTGCCTTCGGCTCGGTCACAACAGGTCGGCGGTCATGAGGTATGCGCTCAATAACTTCATTCGTTCTAATTGGAACAACACTGAGAACTTCACACGCGCGCGAGACGAGATGTATTAAACGGGAGACAGAAATGACAACAAAAGACGCTATCAAACTAATCGAACAATCTGGGACCAAAGTCAGCAAAGACAAACTGCTGGACGCCATTAAGCGTGGACCCGAAAAAGAACTTCTTTTTGCCAAAGATGCCAGCAGTGCCTATGCGGTTGTCATGGTGAAGTTGGGGTGAGCTGTGGCAGCACGAACAGACCAACCACAAACACCATACGTGTTCGAGCCCCGAATCACTAAACCCAACTTGCTCGACCTGATTGATGCGTGCGGACTCGATTCTTTTGCCCTCGACGTGGATCCTCGGCGCTCAAGATTCCTGACCCACTTGTGCTCACCGAAAGCTGACCCACCGAGTGCGCGTTTGTTTGTGCTCGGTCGAGCACGAAGGACTTCAAGCTGAGGTTTGGCGGCTGCATCTGCGCCGCTGTGGTACGCAGCTCACTGCGCTTTGCGAGGTGACTTGGGTGTTTTTGCTGCTGGCTGGGATGCGCTGGGCGGCACCGGTGAAGCATCTGCGGGTGCAGGAGCGCGCAGCGACGCTCCCTCGATGCGAACGGTGATGCAGTGGTGTTGAAGCCGGTCGAGCAAGGCGTCCACCAGCGCCTTGTTGTTGAACAGTTCGTACCAGCTTGAGTATTCCAAATTCGTCGTGATGATCGTGCTCACGCGCCCATAGCGCTGGTCCATCAGACGAAAGAAGGCGTTGACCTGTTCGGTTTTGAGATTCAAATATCCGAGCTCGTCAATCACCAAAGGCGTCATGCGGCTGAGCGCCGTGAGCAGCTTGGTGGTGCTGCGGTCTGCCAGCGAGGCATAGAGCTCGTCCAGGAGCGTCTGCGCGCTGTAAAAGCGCCCGCGCCAGCCATTGATGCAAGCCTGTCGCAGCAGCCCCAGCGCGATGCCGGTCTTGCCAGTGCCGGGTCCGCCGATGAGCACGAGGTTTTGTGCACGACGCACAAAGTCCATATCGGCCAAGCCCAGGATTTGTGCCTTGTTCACGCCGCTTTGGCGCTCGAACGGGAAGGTGTCGATGGTCCACTGCCAGGGCAGCTTGGCCTGGGCCACGCGATTGAGCAAGGAGCGCTCGCGCTGGTAAGAGGCTTGCTCGGCGAGCAGGCGTTGCACCAGTTCGATGGCACTCGCGCCGTTGCGTTCAGAGCGCTCGATCTCGGCGTCGAGCACGCGCGTCATGCCCTTGAAGTTGAGCTCGTGCAACAAGGCATGAACAGCCTCACGCGCCGTCTGGAGTGTCGTCTTGGCCATGATCGTCGTGTGGGTCGTCATCATCCTGCCCCAGTGCAAAGAAGTCCCCCGCCACATGGCGCAGCACCAGCGTCTCCAGGCGCGTCAGATCGAACAGGCCGTACTTGCACGCCTGTTGCAGCGCCGCCAGGAAGGGCTCGCTTGGGTAGGATCGTTTGATTTGGAGCAGCCGGTTGAGCGCGCGCGTGCTGCGCCCGTTCAAATGTTTGCTCAGCGCGCCCACGTAGGCGTCCAGTACGCTGGACTGACCACACAGTAACTTCGCCTGTAGTGAGGGCTGGCGTGGTGCGCGCTGGGGAATTGTGTGGTGCCCGCTGAGCGTGTTGCGCGCATCTCGCACACCCAGCAGCCGCGGGTGGCTGGCCACTTGCTTGCGCTGGTAATGGATATCGATGCTGGCATGATGTTTGTACACCGTCACCGTCTTGCCCACCAGTCGCTCAGGCAGCGAGTAGCGATTGGTGTCCACGCTGACGAAGCCATACAGATCGACCACCCGATCCAACACTTCGTAGACCGCGGGCAACACGACGGGCAAGCGCGTGAGGTAGGGTTTCTCCATCACGTACGCCGCCTCGGGTGACATGCCCAGGCTGCGCTTGGGCTTGGCGTTGGCCACCTCGATGCACCAGGCCAGCGCCTGTGCGTTCAGATCAGCAAAGTCGCAGAAGGTACGCCCGGGCAGGAAGTTTCCTTCGATCCAGGCAAAGGGTCTCTCGATGCGCGCCTTTCTGTCAGGATGATTGATGCGGTGGGCCATGAACCTGAAGCCCAGGGCGCGCGCAAAGGCGGCCATCTCAGGGGCGAACACGGCATCGGGCCCGGCGCCACCGGCGAGCATGACGCTGGTGTTGTCGATCACGCAGCGCGTGCCCACGCCATCCATGAACTGCGCCGCGCGTACCAGGAAGTCCTTGGCCTCAAAGCGCGTGAAGTTCGGGTAATACTGCATGAACAGACGGCGCGAGTACGCCAGCGTGAGTCCGGCACATTGCGCCGTAATGAGCTTGCCCGCCACCACTACCCGATGGGGCGAAGTGTCATGTTGCATCTCTTGGCCCGGCTCGAAGTGATATTGGCCCGATCGCTTCGCAGGCGCACGAAGTTCGCCCTGGCGCACCCAGCGCGTGAGCGTGCTGTAGGGCGGGTGCAGATCGTGTTCGTCGGCCAGGATCTGGCCCATGCGCACGGCGTTGCCCTTGGCGCGCGCGTAGACCTGCGCGAGTTGGCCCTGCAGCGCTGGCGCCAGTGCGCCAGTGGGTGCGCTCGCATCCGGCGGTTCGCGCAGAACGCGGCGCACGGTATTACGCGACAGATGCAGCAAGCGGCTGATCTCGCGCAGGCTCGTTGCCTGTTGCGCCAGGGTGAGGATGCTGTTGCGAATCTGTATCGGCGTCATGACATAACCTCCTGAGTTCATGGGCCACTTCGGGCCACGCTGCGTGTACGCGCCGACACGCAAACACCAGCGCTGCGGTGGCGGGCAATTGAGCCTGTGCGAGCCTGCGGCGCACGCGCTCGAGCAAGGATTGCAGATGACCGAGCTCGTGTGTGAATTCGCGTTCCGGGCCCTCACGCAGCACCTTGGTGGTGCGCTCGCTTTGGCGTTCTTGCAAGCTCTCGATGAGCAATCTGGGGTGTTCGACCATGCGCTCACGCTGGCTGCGTTGGGCGCCCTGGTAGTGCTGGAACCAGGCGTTGAGCTCCCTGGTGGACAGGTGCTGGGTGTCCAGACTGGCCAGCAGTGCTCGGGCGTGCTCGCTGTTGGCGCGCGCCAACGGCGCCAGAATGCGCGAGGCCGCCCAGCTCGAGATGCGCGCACTGCGCACCGCCTGTACCAACTCCTGGGGCAACACGCCCAGCAGCACCAGGCGGCGTTGCACCCAGCTCACGTCGCGCGCGCACTGGATTGCGGCCTGGCGCTGCGACAGTCCGTGCGCGTCGATGAGTTCGCGCAGCAGCAGTGCCTCCTCGATGGCGGCAAACGAGCGCGAGCGCGAACGCGCCAGGATCTGCGCCAGCGCCTGCTCCAGCGGGCACGCCCAGCACTGCACCTGCGCCGTGTCGCGCCCCAAGCGCCTGAGCGCGGCCACGCGCCGGTAGCCGTCCACCAGCACCCAGCGCGCATCAGCAGTCTGGCCTGCGGCAATGCACGCCACCATCTGGCCGCACTCCTGCATCGAATCGGCCAGCCGCTTGACCGCCGCCTGGTCCGCCACGCGCGTGGCCTCAAAGCGCAACTCCAGTTGGTGCAGGTCAAGCTGCACCGTGGCACCCTCCAGGGGCAATACCGGCTCGCTGGCGACTTGGCGATCAGGGGGACTGGCCATTTGCTACTCCTTTCATCCACTGGGCGAGCGGGTCCTCGAACGCGCTGTGGCGCAAAAAACTGCGCCGCCACACCGTCAACGCCCGTGCGCACCAGTGGCAATGCCCCACTGCCACGGGCTCGCGCGCTGGACTGACGTTTACCTGAGCGCTCACCTGTGGCGCCAGTACATCACCGGTACACGCCTCTTGCAAACCCTGATGCGTCACTATTTTTTGTTGCCGCCGACGGGCCCGGTAGCGCCGCTGGCGCGAGGCGTGTTTACACCGTCCTTGAGTCTTGCTCTGGTAGCGCTGACCACAACCGCGCAGCGACGCGCGACGCCCCTGTTGGCGGCACTCGTGCGAGCAGTACCGCTGGCCGTGATCGCAGTCTGAACACATCACCACTTCGGTGTGACACCAGACGCAGGTAAAACTGCGACCGCCAAGCAGCCCTTGACCATGCATTCGGTGCTCCTATTCGTGCCCCAAATGCCTGCCGATCTGCCCTTGCCACAGGCACTGGACTTGATCGCCTGAGAAGGTAATAATTGGCGCGCACTCGTGCGCATTCGTGCTCAACACGGTGGGGCGCAACAGTCGAAATGACTTTGTCGGTTCAATCGCGGCTGTTGCGTCCGTTCTTCAATCAAACATATGCAGTTCTACTCCTTGTGTTCCTGTGTGCCAAGCACGCAGACCGGCGCTGGCACTGCACCTCACACAACAAAACTCAGCCGCCACTGGCTCATTGGCCTGTTTGGGCTGTTTGAATTTGGACTCAATTTGAAATAAAGGCTGTTCGGCAAGCGCAGCGCGTCAGGCCGTAGGCATCAATCGGGGAGCGGTGGTCAAGCCACGCACGCCGCAGGCGCTGTCCACAGGCTCGCCCTGTGGACAGGTGGCTTGTCCACGGCGGGCGCTATTCTCCTATGCCGCAACCAGATTTATCCAGGAAATCTTTGCTGGGTCAATTCCGGTGAGCAGGGGTGGGTCAATTCCCGTGAGCGCCAAAGCACAAACGATCCATCGTGGCGTTGGGCCACAAGATGCTGCGAACGATCTACGCCATGCTGAGCAAAAACACCCACTACGTGGACAAGGTCGTGGACTACGAAGCGTTGATGGTGGCGCGCAACGCGCCAAGATGGTTACAGATGTTGGTCAAGCACGGGTTCGTTCCCGCACCGGTCTGATCTGATCTACGATTGACTTCGTTGGCAATCGGCCGTGCTGGGGCCAGGAATCACCTCGTCCACAGACACGTTTCTTTCACGTTAAGTATTGCGTCCTAAAAACGTGATATATTTCGGACAAATAGATTTTTCTGTCGTGTCCGATGCCCCGAGCAGCTTCCCCCAATAGCGTTGACTCACAAATTGCCCGTCAGGTGCAAGGGAGTGAGCCTGGCACGGTGTTTACCACCGATGTTTTTGCATTGCTTGGCAGCCGAGCCGCCATTGATAAGGCGCTACAACGGTTGGTGGCACGTGGGCAACTACGGCGATTGTCGCGTGGACTCTATGACAGACCGCGCCATGACGAGTTGTTGGGCGTACTCTGGCCTTCAGTGGAAGCAGTGGTTGAGGCGCTTGTGGGCAAAGACAAGCTGCGCACACAACCGGCCGGTGTATACGCCGCCAATATGCTTGGACTGTCGGAGCAGGTACCAGCCAAGATTGTTTTGTTGACCGACGGCATTAGCCGCTCAGTGCGAGCTGGTCCCATGGAAATTAGTTTCAAGCGTACAACGCCACGTCAGATGGCAGCAGCAGGACGGCTGAGCGGGCTCCTGATTCAGGCGTTCAAGAGCCTGGGGGCAGAGCACATCACTGCAGCGAGGATAACGCGCCTTAGACAAAACATTCCAGCCCAGGAAAGGGCCGGGGTGTTGCAGGATATTGCGCTGGCGCCGACTTGGATGCGCCCGTTCATGCGTGAAGTGGCAAGGGAAGATTCATGACTTTGGCAGCAAGATTTTTGTCGCTGACAGGTGAACGACGTGCCAGAAGATATTGATTTGTGCTTGGTGCCGGAGTTTGTGGGTGCAGACGCCTTGGGTTTGACACCTTGACCAACTTTCGAAGCCCTCATGGATGCATTGGCTGGCGCTGAAAAGACGATTAACGCGGGTTGAATCACCGATTTCGAGTTGTTTATGGCTATTTGCGGCTATATTTGCGGCTATGCTGGTCACTAACAACATTCAAATCACGCCTGAAATTCTGGCGCTCATTTCCAAACTCGATGAATTCAAGGGGGCTTGGCGTGCTTTGGGAACCCTGGCACCTGAGCGCTTGCTGGCGTTGCGCCGGGTGGCCACCATTGAGAGCATCGGGTCATCGACCCGCATTGAGGGTAGCCAACTTTCTGACGTGTCTGTGCAGGCGCTGCTTGCAAACATTGAAATGAAGTCGTTTGCCACACGGGACGAACAAGAGGTGGCGGGTTATGCCGAGGTGATGGAACTGCTGTTTAGCTCCAGGGAGCACATCCCGTTCAACGAAAACCACGTCATGCAAATACATAGGGATTTGCTTACCTACAGCAGCAAGGATGAGCGGCACCGTGGGCAGTACAAAACGCATGAAAACCGGGTGGCCGCGTTCGACGAGCGGGGCCATGAAATTGCGATTATTTTCCAGACTGCATCGCCATTTGACACGCCTGGGTTGATGCGCGAGTTACTTGAATGGGTGCGCTATACGCGCGGTAGCCAAACCTTGCATCCTCTTTTGACTGTGGCGGTTTTTGTAGTGGTATTTTTGGAAATTCATCCGTTTGAGGATGGCAATGGGCGACTCTCGCGCATACTGACCACGCTGCTCTTGATGCAAGCCGGTTATGTGTATGTGCCCTACAGCTCGCTGGAGAGTGTTATCGAGCAAAACAAACAAGGGTATTACATTGCCCTGCGGCAAACACAAGGCACGATCCGCACAGAGTCACCCAACTGGCAACCGTGGATTACGTTTTTTTTGAGTTCCCTGGTGAGTCAGGTGAAACGGCTTGAGGTCAAAATTGAACACGAGCATCTGCTGCTGGCCACGCTTCCGGAGCTTTCTATTGCACTGCTGACGATTGCGCGTGAACATGGGCGCTTGACGGTTGCGCGTGCCCAAGCGCAAACCGGGGCCAATCGCAACACCATCAAACTACACATCAGTAAATTGTTAGCCGCCGGTCGCTTGGTGCAACAGGGAACGGGTCGTGGAACTTGGTATGCCCACGGCCAGATTTCGGCGCTATAAGCCCCCGGCTGCGAGCAGATTGACCTGATCTCCATGAACGGGATCAGCATGGCGGCGATTGCTGCGCTGGACAAGAAGGTGGGGAAGCTGGAGAGGCGGGCGGGAATTACTTGATCGTCAGCAAGGCTTTAATTTTTGCTTGCACGTGCTGCATAACCTCTGAGGAGACTGTTGCCTTCTGCTTGGCTTTACGGACTTTCCAGTCAAGCGACTTGACCTGATCGGCGAGTACCGCGCAGTCCACGCCATCGACTGCGGTCAGTACTTCAAAGGGATACCCTTTGATTTTTGTACTTAAAGGGCAGCAGACCATTAGGCCGGTCTTGCCGTTGTAACTCGCTGGGCTGATGACCAGAGCAGGGCGATGACCCGCCTGCTCGTGACCGGCTTGGGGATCAAATTCGAGCCAGACGACGTCACCCGAATCTGGCACATAGCGCGTGACCATCAGAGCAACTCTTTACCAACAGGTGCGCCGAAGCTGACCTCGTTGTGGAAATTCTTCGGTGTAATACCGGCCACCATTTCATCGAGCGAGTAAGTCACCTGTTTGAGGGGTTCGATAACGAGCCTGCCGTCTTCGACCGTGATATTGACTTTTTGCTCTAGATCAAAGTGCGCTGAGCTCATCAGCGACATAGGGATGCGGATGGCGGGACTGTTGCCCCATTTGCGTATGACGGTGTTCATGGAGTCCTCTTGAATGTATCTACATTGTAGACACTCAACGTCGGCTGTCAAGTTTCGCTGCCTACCATGCGCAACACCGTTGACTCCGACTAAATCCCGTCGACAGTAGCAGCAGCAACCCGCTCACCGGGTGACAAGGCTGCACCTGTGACAGTTCTACACATCGCCATCGGCGACGACCACTTTGCCCGGCTGGTGCGCGCAGCATGAGTTCCAGCATGCTCTCACTCTTGGCCGGTCTGGGTAACGGCTACCTCAAAGGCACCAGGCAGAGCCTGGAAGATGATCGCCAGGCCAAACTCGATAACCAGAACACCCAACTCTTCGATGCCCGCATGGCCGACATCAATCGCGCCAACACGGACAGGCAAGCCCTGGCTGACGCTGCCAAACCCGCAACCGCCAACGAAAACGCCGTGACCCTCAACACGGGCGACGGCCCCCGTGTCTATGAAATGCCCAAAGGTGTTGATGCGACGGATGTGGCCGCGTCGGATGCCAGGCAGTTCACACGCAGCCTGAGTCAGGCGCCAGCCCCAGCACAGGCAACAGCAGAGCCCGCCAGTATGGTGCAGACGGTGCAACGCCCCGAGATTGGCCAGACCTTTGCCGTCAACTCTGTGGCTTACCCCGACAAGGTGTCAATGCAGAAAGCTCAGACGCAATACGACGCACCTGATGCAAGAAACGACAGAATTGCGGCAGCCTACGCGGCGACCGGCCGCCCGATGGAGGCCACGCAGATGCAGACCGCGGTGCGCCAGGGCAAGGCAGCAGACGTTCAGTTGAAAGCGGCTCAGGCACAGGAAGCCAGGGATGCGTTTAACGACACAGCGACGGATACCTTTCGGCGCTTGGGCACATTCCAGGGGGCGGTCAAGCTGATGACCGAAACCGATGCCTTGGGACTGGCCGGCGTGAAGTTTGAAGCCGAACCCTCAGCGAATGGCAAGACCATGAGCTTCTACAGAACCGAGCCCGATGGCAAGCGCAGTTTTGTCAAATCGGTTGGCAACGACACCGATGGTGAGTTGAAGCTGATCGGCTCCATGCTCAAAGTCTCCCCTGAAAAACTGGTGGACTGGCATGTTGACGCCCAAAAACGCGCCATTGACGCCGAGCGTTGGGAAAAAAACTTCAAGCAGCAGCAAGACCAGTTCAACACCACCAAGGGCTTACAACAGCAGCAAATTGGCATTTCTGGCGGCAGCCTGAAACTGGCGCAAGCTGAAAATCTGCGCAAACAGACCTTGTTTGACAACGAGGCCAAAGTGCCTGAAGTGGTGAAGAAATCCTATGCCTCGCTGGAGACCGCAGCCAAGGCTATGGACGCTGCGATTTACAAAGCACAAGCCGATGGCATGTTCCGACCGGAGGACCCGGGTGCGCAGAGGCTGATGGCAGACCGAGCGGCGGTTTCACTCAAGATGGCCAATCTGCTGAAACCCTATATGCCGGATGGCACGCCCGGTGCGGCGCCTGATCCGCTGGGGTTCAACAAGGCGGGGGTTGCGGCACCAGCGGCACCAGCATCCGCAGCAAGGCCGGTTGCGTCTGTTGCCGCGCCTGCTGCCAGCATGCAATCGACGCTGAATGCGCAGCCACCTGCCAAGGCGCCAGCAGCTGACCCCTGGGGCGGCAGAAGCTTTGCTCAAAGACAGGCTGATCTTGTGAGTCGGACTCAGGGTGCTGCGCGTGACCCGGAACTCATAAACCTGGAGCAAAGACGCAATGCTGCTGTGCAGGCCGGTAAAGCTGCACAAGCCAATGCCTTGATTGACGAGTTCAAGCAGATTCGTGCCAAGCGTTATGGCTTCTGACAGGGCCTGGCCATGAACCTCAACGATGCCCGCCAAAGGATTCCTGAACTCGCTGGTCTGAGCGATGCCTCGGCCATTGATGTCATTCATCAGGTCTATTACCCCGGCATGGACAAGATGGAACTGTCCAAACGTCTGGGTTACGAGCCAGCACCTGCATCAACTGAATCTGCAGGCGTCTTTCGCACCCTGGGTGACTTGGGTATCAAGGGCGCGCAAGGTGTGGTCGATCTGGGTGCCTCAGTGGTCGGCATGGGAAACATGCTGTCTGGCGGTCTGGTGGGCCAGGGCATGGACGCCATTGGCTACGACCCCAAACGCACCAATGCCAGCATGGGTGAATATCTCAGCGCCGCACAGAAGGCAGCTGATCAACGGGTGCAAGACGCGCAAGGCTTCTGGGGAACACTGGGCCAAGCCGTAACGGAACCCAGATTTATTGCAGGATCGGTAGCGCAGTCACTACCCGGCATGCTCGGTATCGGCGCCATGCAAAGCGCAGCAGCGGGCGTGATCGCCGGGCGCGCCGCGCTGGCAACCGCCGAAGGTGCAGCGGCGGCGGCCGGCAAAACCGGTACCACGGCGATGCAGGCGGCATTGGCGACAAGGGCAGGGCAGAGCGCGGCACAGACCGCAGTGGACGCAGCTGGCTCCAAGCTGATGGCCATTGGCGCCGCCAGCGAAGGCGCACAGAGCATGGGCAGCATTGCGCAGGATGCTCAGCAATCGGGACGCAGTTGGTCGCAATACGCACCGGGCGCCTTGGCAGCAGGACTTGGAACCGGCGCCATAGCCTTTGGTGCCGGCAAGCTGATGGGAGACGCCG
>Ga0268283_1001608_pt1 | contig 10794 bp, 9 predicted proteins | sample saktaG_13_FD_190140 | JGI IMG/M metagenome (GOLD analysis project Ga0268283, IMG submission 190140) | Saline water microbial communities from Sakinaw Lake, British Columbia, Canada - sak_2013_06_06_36m | ecosystem: Environmental > Aquatic > Non-marine Saline and Alkaline > Saline ... | reverse complement strand
TTGTGTAGTGGGAGGCAGATTACATCTGATGTTTATTAGGATTACGTGAAGTATAGGAAGCCAAAGGCGATGCGCTCGCACCCTACTAACCAAAATATTAAAAGATAACTGCTGTTACGTACCTTGCTTTATCCGCAGAGGCCAAAAATAAAGGCTTCTACCCGCAGCAGAGTTAAAATAAGGCGTTTATCTTCAGGGTTGTTGCGCCAAGTTAATCCTGTCGCTTGCTAGCATTAAGTTTAATCTTAATGCCAGTGAGTCGTTCATCTCGTTAACCAACACCCCATAAAAGGGCGTTGAGTCATGATAAATTTTATGGCAAACCCACTAAGCGACGCATGACTTGGGTGAGTTCTGTACCGCGTGCATCGACTAAGTCTAAAGATACAGCACCTGATGGTTTAGAAACAATCGCGTCGGCTCCCAAGGCGCGTGCTTTTGCCGCGTGTGGCGAACCTGCTAACGCGACTGACGATAAAATAATTATTTTGGCTTTGCTTTTGAGTTTAGCAAAACGTAAAAATTCTAAGCCATCCATTTCTGGCATTTCAATATCCAATAGAATTATGGCTAAATCTTTATGTTTATCTAATTCTTCTAAGGCTTTTTTGCCATTTTCAGCAAACGCAACCGCTCTAAACTCGGGCATTTTTGCAACAAATGTGCGTATGACAGAGCGCATCATTACTGAATCATCAACCACCATTACTTTATATTCCATCACTTACCTTATATTATTTAAGTTTATTATGTGTAGTAGCTGCCTGCTAGCAGTCAAAGCCAGCGCGCCTAATTCATTCTGTCTTAAGCTGGTAGCAGAGTAAAATCAACCCTATCATCTATGACAATAGGGTCAGTCCACCTGTGAGACGCGTCGTCATGCATTCAATGTTAGCGTCTAGCTTAAAACTCACCAAACCCTCGCTCATCGGCATCTAAGGGCAAGATTGTTTTAGGTGCAGTTTTTTTTATCGTGCTAGGAGCAGACACTACTGGATGTGTTTTTGCAGCGGTTAAGCCAAGCAATTGAGGGTTTGCTAATAATGCTTTGATTTGCATTAATAACTCGGGTGTTAAACCTTCTAAGCCCATGTTAGCTAGGTCATTCGCTTGTTTTGGGCGTTCACGTAGTTTGAAATTACGTATTTCACTGCGCATGATATTAGCGACTCGATTTAATTCATTTGAGGCTGTCGCTAACTCTTCTGCTTGTTGACTGCTTTCTTGAGCTGCTTTGGCTACTTGATTCATCGCCACATTAATTTGTGACACCCCAGTTGATTGTTCAACACTTGCCGTTGCAATTTCTGCTACTAAATCTTTGACTTTAATTACATTGCCAACAATTTGATCAAGGGCGACACGGGTTTCATTGGCTATTTCCACCCCTTCGACAACGCGTTTAGAGGAGTTTTCAATCAATTCAGCGGTTTCGCGTGCTGCTTTTGCACTGCGCCCTGCTAAGTTTCTTACTTCTTGTGCCACGACCGCAAAGCCTCGACCATGTTGTCCTGCGCGTGCGGCTTCAACCGCAGCATTTAAGGCTAACAAGTTGGTTTGGAAAGCAATTTCATCAATTACTTTAATGATTTTAGCGATATTTTGTGAGGATTCATTGATCGCGCCCATCGCTTCAATCATGCCGCCCATTTTAATTTGACCTTGATTGGCTGCTTGCGAGGTATCAATGACTAATTGATTAGCGGCATTTGCGTTGTCAGTATTGGCTTTAACTTGGCTGTCGGTTTCTTCTAAGCTTGAGGTGACCTCTTCTACTGATGAAGATTGTTCTTCTGCGGTAGACGCCATATTTTGAGAGGCGGCATTAAGATGATCGGCTGAATCTCCCACCTGTTCAACGGTGCCGACAATTTGATGCATTGCGGTGTTGATACTGATTAAGGCATTTTCAAAGGTGTCTTTAATGCGTAAAAACTCACCCTGATAGTCACCTTCCATGGTTAAGCTTAGATCGTTATCACCTAGACCCTCAATGACGTGCATAATGTCATAAATAGGACTAATGACAGAATCTAGGGCACCATTCATTGCAGAGACAATTTTTGCAAATTCACCTTGATGCTGACTGACATCAACACGAATGTTAAGATCGCCCTGTTGCGTAGCCAGTGCTACCGTATCAATATCGTTAATCATTCGGCGAATGTTTTCCCGCATTAAGCGCGTACTTTCATGTAAATTTTCTGCCGCTCCTTTACAAAATTCTTTGGGAATTAATATTTTATCTAATTTTCCATGTGCCACCTCAGCTAACACATCGGAAATATGCTCCATTACCGACACGTCCGCCCATTCCACCATAGTACCGGTACGCTTAGCGTGAGCATCAAACAAGGGGGTTGCTGTTAATTCAAATACCCATTCACCTAATTTAATACGTGTTTTAAATGACTGGGTTAAATGTGCAATCATGTCTCGTTGATGCGCTGGATTTTTATGAAATACATCCATGCTGCTACCAATTAACTTATTTTTATCAAAATGTGGTAGATATTTTCGAATTCCCTCTTCTGCATTAGCAAACATTTCCATTACACTTGGATTCATGTAAATAATGATGTTATTTTCATCCGCGATCTGAATGCACGTGCTTACGTGTTCAAGTAAGCTGGTATCTAGTGTGTGTTGCGGCTCTGCCATGATGATCTCCTGTTCGTGTTGAGTTATGGGTTGCGTTGGCGGTGTTTTTTTTACGACCGTTGTTTTTCTTCGCGCTGGTGGTGTGTCGGTGTGTTCTTGTTGTCGTGCATCTATCCAATCTAAAGGATCGTTCATTACTCGCCCTGTCTCACGTTTTTTTCTTTCTGCCATGTGGCTCTCCAAATCAACACTGTCAATAGGTGTTCATGCCTTAGGGCTAAGAACAAACCCGTAAGGGGTAATTCATGAGGTGTAATAGCTAATAAGTGCACCGCCAAGGGTAAGGTGGTGAAGTCTAAGGCCGAATATGTTTGCTATTCCTCGTTGTGGTATGCGTCTTACGCGCCCGAACTGAGCTTGTCGAATGCCTGTCATGAGCTTGTCGAATGAAAAGGGACGCAGTTAGTGTGGTGGTTGCCACGTTTACAACACCCACAACGTTTCACCATGGTTGGTTTGCACAACTTTACCGCTACGTTGTAACACAAAAAAACCACGCGCTAAGGCATCTTCTTTAGCTGCATCGTAGAAATGAAATGAAGCCATTGCGCCGTACAATTTGTAATGTTCATACACAGGAAATAACGTTTTAAAATTTTTCATTTTGCGTTCTAATTTGTCCACATCCTTTTCGTGTGCTTTGTATTTAACTTCGATAATGCCAATCGCTGTTCCGTTGGTCATGACAATATCGTATTCTTCTTGCACATTGCCACGATGTTTAAATTGACTTTTAGTAATATCATCAAAATAAATGTCACCTAAATGTGGATTATCAAGCAAGCTGTTAAAGAAAAATTCCTCGGTAATATCGCCTTGATTTTTCTTCATACATCCAAAATCAACACCTACACGCTTTAAGGTTTCAATGGTTTCTTGTTGTGATGCACGCAACCCTGCAATTTGGCGACTATTTTCTTGTTGTTCTTTTGCAATTTCTTGATATTTTTTTGCAAATTCTTCCGCACTTTCTTTTCGTTCTCTCGCACTTTCTTTGCGTTCTCTCGCAAATTCTTCTGCGAATTCTTTTCGTTCTTTCGCAAATTCTTCTGCAAATTCTTTTCGTTCTTTTGCAATTTCTCTCAATATTACCCAAATCTCATCGCTTATTGCGCTCATTTTATTGCTCCTGATGTGGGTGTGTAGTGGAGTTAAAAGTGATGATGCTGGCTTGCACTATCCAAGTTACTAAGGCTTGATAGTCTTCGGCGCCTGCGCTATTAGGCGCATAATCAAAAATGGCTTGGCCGTAACTGGGGGCTTCAGCTAAGCGTATGTTATTACGAATTACGCCGTTAAATACATGCTGTCCAAAGCGTTCAGTGAGCCGCGCACGTACTTCACGATGCACCACTAAACGATCATCATAACGACACAATAACAAGCGTAAACGTTGCCATGAGATAGCCTCAGCTTCCATCCGTTGCAGTAAACGACTGATCCCCTGCATGCTTAAAAACTCTGGTTCCATGGGCGTTAATACCCAATCACATTGCGCCATCATGGTCGCCACTTCTGTGTTCCATATTGGTGGCGCATCAACGATGACCCAGTCGGTTAACGAGGCCAAGGTCGCACGATGCGGTCGTGAGGGAGGTGGGTTCCAATCGCCGGGGATTAATTGGACATTTTCTGCGATCACTTCAGGCTGTGCGGTGCGCTCTGCTGCCAGCCAATCGCTTACATTCCATGCTAAGTTTTCTGCACGTAAGCCTAAGGCGGCGGTTAAATGTGTTTGTGGATCAAGATCGATTAAGGTAACAGCTTGCTGGGCAAAACGTGCAATGCCTAAGCCCAAATTTACTGCTGTGGTGGTTTTGCCTACCCCACCTTTTTGGTTGAAAATAAGAATTTTCACTTAACACTGTCCTCGTTAAACAGCTTCTAGCACAGAATTTAAGGCTTGATTAATGTCTATCCGCTGATTTGAAACCAAGCGTTCTATATCTAAAATAATCGCGACCTTTTTGCCTTGTTTACCAAAGCCTTTGATTACGCCATGCTGACTGGTTTCGCCCATTCTCGTCGGTAAATCAATATGGCTTTCTGGTATTTCCAACACTTCACTTACATGATCGACAACCAGTCCAATCATGACGGTATCGATATCCAACACAATAATCACGGTGCGTTCATTGTAAGACTTGCTTGGCATATTAAAGCGTAAGCGAACATCCATGACAGGGATAACTTTTCCGCGCAAATTAATGACGCCTTTAATAAAGCTTGGTACATCGGGAACACCCATAATGCGTTGCATACCAACGACTTCAGTAACGTAACTAATACCAATGCCGTATTCTTCTTCGGCAACGCCAAAGGTTAAATACATGTCTTCGATGTTATCTTCATCATTAAAAACTAATGCTGTGTTTTCGTACTCGGCGTCATCGTGTTGTACTTTATTGCCTAATTGTTCTGTTACCTCTGACATGATTTACCTCGTAGTGTCATTATAAATAATTTGGTTGTGGCTTATATGTCGGGCTACCACTCATTTACAGCGTTTTCAATTTCTGTTGATGGGCATTACGCTGGAGTAAAACAGTTTTAGCTACTTAATTTCAATAGCTAAAGAGACTGTGAACACAGCGTGTTGTGGCTACCCACTTAAAGAGGGACACAGTTAAGGGTTAAGCCTTTCGTGGTGAGCCTGTCGAACCATGAGCGGCTTAACCGTCCCTCCTTCGACAAGCTCAGGACGAACGGCCAAGCCTTGTTGAGTGTCCCGTGTTAAGTTGGTACCCCGTGTTGTGCTGTTATTTTCGTTTAAACGCTGTCATTAATAAGGCTGGAATTTGCTCCAAGGGTACCATGTGCTTGGCACCACCTAATTGATGAGCAACCTGAGGCATACCAAACACCACGGAACTGGCTTGGTCTTGCACTACAGTAAACCCACCTGCTTGACGAATCTCTAATAAGCCTTGCGCACCATCTTTACCCATGCCTGTTAGCACGGCTGCCGCAGCATTAACACCTACGATGTTAGCAACTGATTTAAATAACACATCAACCGAGGGACGGCTGTAATTGACAGGATCTCCTTCAATTAACGCTATTTTGTATTGACCGCCTGAGCGCTCAATAATGGTATGTTGAGACCCACCTGGCGCTAAAAAAATATGCCCAGGTAAAATTCGATCACCCTGCGCAGCTTCTTTTACCTGCATTTTACATAAGGTATTTAAGCGTTCTGAAAAGCTGGTTGTAAAGCCTTTTGGCATGTGCTGGACAATGACCATGCCAGGGGCATTGGCAGGGAAAGCGGGTAAAATTCTCACCAAGGCTTCAACGCCCCCCGTAGACGACCCTAAAGCGATAACTTTATCGGTTGTTTCACCCAAATGAGCAACGGTATCAATATCTTTTCGAACCGTACTGTTTTTAAAATGTTCAATATTGGCGGACGCCGCTATTTTAATACGTTGGTTAATCATCTCTCGCATTTTTGGTAAATCATCCATAATGCCCATAACGGGCTTTGCAATGACATCAACAGCACCTGATTCTAGCGCTGCTAAACTTATCATGGCGTCTTTTTGGGTCAACGAACTAATAATAATAGTTGGAATTGGCATTATTGGCATAAAACGTTTTAAAAAAGTCACGCCATCCATACGTGGCATTTCGACATCAAGCGTGATCACATCTGGTTTTAATTCCACCATCATGTCTCGTGCCATGTACGGATTTGAGGCTTCGCCTACGACTTGCAACTCAGGGTCAGTGCGTATGCCTTCTGCTAAAATGCGCCTAACTAATGCAGAATCATCAACAATTAATACCCGAATTGGTTTTTTTCTGGCACTCATAATGGCTTCCTATACACACCCACTTCAATAGGTAACCAGCGTGTTGTTAAACCACGCAACGACATGGTTACGCTGGTAATTAACCAGCCGCCTGGCTCGGTGACGTTGTATATCGCGTCAACAACTTCAGCTTGCTGTGTTCTATCAAAGTAATATAAAACATTTCGACAAAATACTACATGAAAAGGTCGTTTAAATGGATAAGGTGTGTTTTTTAAATTAAGTCTACGAAATGTACACATTTGCTGAAATGGCTGCTTGACTCGATATTGATTCATGCCAACTGGATCAAAACCGTATTCTAAGTATTCAGGCGGTGTTTTATCGACATGTAAACCGCCATAGATACCTTTTTCTGCGTGGGCAATCACTAATTCACTGATATCAGTGCCTAAAATTGCCAGCTGTTTTTTAGCCCATTCTATACCCCTAGTTTGGGCGGCAATCATGGCAATCGAGTAGGCTTCATCGCCTGTTGACGCAGCAGCACTCCAAATGCGTACATTTGTGGTAGGTAATTCTGGCAGGATACTGTCTTGAAAATAATTTAAGACGGCTTGTTCCCGAAAAAAATAGGTATGATTAGTTGAGGCTGCATGAATAACGGCAGTTTCTAAATCGGTATTTTCTCCTTTTTCTAAGGCATTTGCTAAAGCGTTTAAATCTGGAAGTGAGTGCGTTTCACGGACTTTATCCATACGCAGCATTAAACTTTCTTTTTTATTGTCGAGAAAAATCATGCCGCTGCGATTGCGTAGCCAGGTATTAATTCTTTGGTATTCCGCGTCATTAAACGTCAAGGTAGCGGTTGTTTGAAACCCACCCATTAGTGAACTCCTCGCGCCAATTCTTCACAATCCAATACGATAGCCACCTCGCCATTGCCTAATAAGGCGCAGCCATGACTTGCTCGTATTGCCTCCAATTGCCCTTGTAATGGTTTCATCACTACTTGTTGTTGATCAAAAATTTCATCAACAGGCATACCAATTAAGCCTAAGGTGGTGTTGAAGACGACAACAATTTGCGTTTCCAAGGCGGGCAGCGGTGAGCTGTCTTCATTATAAAATCGTGCTAATCGGCAGACGGGAATTAAGCTGTTTCTAACGCGAATTAACTCAGTACCCTTCGCTGCTGAAACGTGGGTAAGCTGGGCTGTTTCGGGTCTAAAGACTTCGTTAACGACATCAATGGGGGTAGCAAATAAGCGTTGCCCGATGCGCATCACTAAGCTATCTAAAAAAGCGAGTGACAAGGGAATCGATAAGATCACTTGGGTTCCAGCACCTGTTTGACTATGGACCTGAATATGACCTCGCAAGCTTTTCATGGTGGCATTTAAGACATCCATGCCCACACCTCGACCAGATAAATTAGTGACCACTTCAGCAGTTGAAAAGCCAGGTTGGAAAATAACTTGCCATAACCGCCAATCTTCAGGTTCTTCAGTTACACCCATCAGCCCGCGTTCACGGGCGCGGCTTAAGATTTTATCGCGCTGTAAACCACGGCCATCATCTGCGACCGTAATCCGAATATCACCACCTTGCTGCTCGGCACTTAGCGTGATGGTGCCCGTTGCAGACTTGCCTGCCATGAGACGTTCTTCAGGTAATTCCAAGCCATGATCGGCAGAGTTTCTAAGCACATGGACTAAGGGTTCGTACAGTCGATCGGCGACTAATTTATCAATTTCAGTGTCTTCGCCGATTAATTCAAGGGCTATTATTTTGCCTGTTTGACGCTCTAGTTCGCGTACCATTCTGCGCATACGACGAAACACGTCACCCACTGAAACTTGCCTAAGCTCGGCAGCGGCATCTTGCATTTCGGTTAATAGCATTTGCAAACGGTGCGCGGAATTAGCAAACTCTGCTAATTCTAAACCACGTAAATCTGGGCTATTAATAACTTCTGAAATACCTAAACTTAATTCTCCAACCAAATCCATTAAGCGATCAACTTTAGCAATTTGAATACGTAAAAATGCCGATTGTGTCGACAACTCGGGGGACGCGCTGTTATCCATCGTGTCTGGAGTTGATGGGTTCATTTTATGTTGAATAGTGACGGCATGAGTATCGTGTATAGGATCATAATTAGAGTCGCTTCAGTGATGTTGAGTAGCAGCCCTACAAATAACCGCTTATAAAAACGCGTTAGTATTTGTGGGGGTGATGAGTAGGGTATTTATTGCAGCGAATACTAAGCTTACTCAATTTTGTGCTTGAGTGTAATGAATAACAATTAATTCTTCAATAACATAAAAACAAGGGAAATAAACTAAAGATAAAGGTGGTGGACGAGATGTGTGTTGATACCCAAAGCATCAGGGTGTTCGTCAGGGGCCATTAGCCTTTACAGCCCGAAAAAAAGCCTTATCGCTGGATTTAATCGTTAACGATGTTGTCCACGTGTTGCCCGAAGCGCTTAGCGTTTTCCAAGGTAAAATACCTGCGTTTGCAGAAGTCTTATTAAAAAACTCGCTCGGCACGTCATTCTGATTAGCGTAATAATATAAATTATAGTGCTCGCCTGCTTGTAGACTAGAGAGTGTAATGGTTAGCTTAATCGGCCTAGCCTTGGGTCTAGTTGCTGTATTATTAACGATTGCAGGGCGTTCGTAATTAATATTTGTGGTGAGTCGTACAGGCAGTGTTTCGTGGTATTTATCCAGCACGCCAGTAATCGCAAGCCCATATTTTGTAATAGGGTAGGCGGGTAGTGAATACGTATTGCCATGTTGCGCATTAGCTACCTGTCGATTAGCTAAATAATCTTTTATTTCAAGTGCATAGTAGGGCGACTGTGCAAAATTATCACTAAATTGTATAACGTCAGTTGGATGATAGCCGGTGTTTAAAGGGAAATCTGAACCAACACCTAAAACGGGCACAAGGTGATCATACGCCGCATCGCCAGCGTTGGGATGGGTAGCGCCATAAAATAAATACTCGTTAGTAAAAACCCCCATAATAACTGGGTATCCTTTCACCACATGCTCTTTTATCCACGCATAAAATATTTCTGGATGCTTGCTGGCCACTGCTTTAGAGGTTAACCGTAAACGTTGTGCCGTGCTAACTGCATTGACACCAAGCAGCAGCTGAGCTTGTGGTTTATATTGTTTTAGGTTTGGCGAGGCAATCGCGCGTACATCATATTGCGATAAATATTGACCATAATATAAGCCAGCACTAATCATTGACACTTCCCCACAATACCCGTAATTACCCTCCCATTGAAGACGAGTAGGGATGTCGTTAAGTACCGAATGCAGACGTGTCATGTGTAATGGCTGAGCTATCGCTGACCGACTCGTATCAGAGGCGACTGCCTGAGTGTGCTGTGTCGCTGCATACGCTGAGCCTGCCTGCACCAACGTGGATAACATAGCACAAACAATAGCCAAACCAATTCGCCTCGTAAAACGGTATTTTTTCATCGTGTTCTTTTACCCTTTTCAAGGTGGATGCTTGGTATGCCTAGCAAAGTCGCCGCTACACGTGCTATGCACAGTTAAGTCAAGCGGACGCGTGGATCAACTAAAGTATAAGAAATATCTGTTAATAACAAACCAACAATATACAGTCCTGACCCCAAAAAAACCATGGCACGGACAATCGCAAAATCTTGGCTGTTAATCGCATCAATAGTGTAACTGCCTAGTCCTGGAATACTAAAAAAGGATTCCATCATTAAACTGCCCATAAATAATAACGGTAAAATCACTACCACGCCCGTTAAAATAGGGATCATGGCATTGGGCAAAACATGCTTGAATAATGTTTCCATTTCACTAAGACCTTTGGCGCGTGCTGTGCGCACGTAGTCTTTATCAATTTCTTCCAAGAACAAGGTTCGATACCAACGCACCCCTGAGCCTACGCCTGAAAACACACCAATAATAATGGGTAAAATTAAAAAACGTAGCCCGTGTAAACCCTCGTCATAACCCGAAATAGGAACTAAGTTTAACACCTTAGCCACTACAAATTGTCCGCCAATAATATAAAACAGTGAGGATATAGACAGCAATATCACGGCTAATAAGGTGCCTAATTGCGCCAAAGCTGAATTTCTAAACATGACTAAAAATAAGGCTAAACAAACATTGACCAATAAACCCATAACAAGAGTAGGCAACGCTAAGGCTAAGCTTGGCCAGGCACGTTCTTTAATATCTGCATTGATATTTCTGCCGCCATCAGAAATGCCAAATTGGAAAAAAAAGAGTCCTACTGATTTTTGGAAAAAAATAGTGTGAGTGATTTTTTCTTGTGCCGCAGCGGTAGGATTCCAAAGCAAAGGCACATCA
>Ga0268283_1001607_pt1 | contig 10797 bp, 10 predicted proteins | sample saktaG_13_FD_190140 | JGI IMG/M metagenome (GOLD analysis project Ga0268283, IMG submission 190140) | Saline water microbial communities from Sakinaw Lake, British Columbia, Canada - sak_2013_06_06_36m | ecosystem: Environmental > Aquatic > Non-marine Saline and Alkaline > Saline ... | reverse complement strand
GAAGGGGTTTGTATCCCCTCCCTAATCCGCGCCCAATAAAGCAATAATCGCTTGCGCGAATTATTGCGGGGCGCTCCTTTCGGCCTAAAGGCCGAGGTCTTAAACCAGCAAGGAAAATTGATAAATAGCCACTGATTCATAGATTAGAGCGATTTATAATCTGTGAATTGGTGGTCTTTTTTAGAGAGTGTAAATAAAATCCATTGAAACTCGTCCAATCCGTGTTCTATGATTAAGGATAATATCCAAAGCAGTTTCAAGCCAAACAATAACATGCAGTCAATAATCAATCACAAGGAAATACTATGGAACGCCGCAATTTTATTCGCTTAAGTCTGGCCAGTGCTGGTGCAGGTTTAATCATACCGACCCTCGTATCGGCGGCCGGTGATGAACCGGTATCGGCATCACGGGATATTTATTATACTAAAGAAGCGCCAGGACGTTGGGCTGGAAAAGTGGCGACCCATTTACCCACAATTGAATTTACCAAGGCAGGGGAGATTACTAACGTAAAAATTGTGACGCCTCACGAGGTAAAAGGTTACGAACATTATATTGTCAAACATGTTCTCCTTGATAAAAACTATCAGTTTATCGATGAACATTTATTTGATCCAAGCAAGGATAACGCGGCTATCTCAACCTTTACGCTAACCAATTACAGCGGCACGGTATACGCACTAAGTCTGTGTAACAAACATGATCTTTGGTTAAACAGTGCCGAGGCGTAGTTATTATTAAGACACTGTCCGGCAAATAAAACACACTACATGTCTGCTAAGGAACGTGCATGAAATAGAATGGCCAATGAATCATGCGTGTAGGGGCGAATTCATTCGCCTTGGGCGGATAAATCCGCCCCTACAGATGCTCAACTTATTTCATGCTCATTCCTAAGCTTATCAGAGCATCTGGCCAATGTTATTCATAACAACGAGAGAATCGACTTCATGAGCAAATACCATCTCAACATAAACGGCACGCCGAAAACCGTCAACGTTGCCGCTGATACTCCCTTGTTATGGGTGTTGCGTGATCATCTCAATCTGGTCGGCACCAAATTCGGCTGCGGTATTGGCCAGTGTGGCGTCTGTACGGTGCATATTGACGGCGTGCCCACCCGTGCCTGCCTGACCCCGATTTCCAAAGTGAGTAAAAGCCAAATCACCACCATAGAAGGTCTGGCTAAAAACGGCGATCATCCCTTACAAAAAGGTTGGCAAGAACTTGATGTACCGCAATGTGGTTACTGTCAGGCAAGTCAAATCATGACCGCCGCTGCGCTGCTTAAAAAGAACCCTCAGCCTACGGACGCGGATATTGATACCGCGATGGCCGGTAATCTGTGTCGCTGCGGGACTTATCTTCGTATTCGTGCAGGTATTCACCGTGCGGCAGAAATCGCCAGTAAGGAATCAGCATGAACTCAACTCATCTTGAAAATGCCGGTCGCCGCGATTTTTTGCGCAAATCAGCACTCGCTGGCGGTGGACTGGTACTCGGCGTATATCTCAATCCGGCTGACAGCGCGACAAAACAGGTCGCTAAACCATCCACTATTTTAGAAACGGCAGAATTTAAACCCAATGCCTTTATTCATATTGCAACCAACGGCACGGTAACATTAATCAGCAAACAGCCGGAAATCGGCCAAGGTATAAAAACCTCGCTGCCTATGGTGATCGCCGAGGAACTGGAGGTCAACTGGAAGGATGTCGTTATCCTTCAGGGTGACCTCGATCCCGTTTACGGCAGTCAAAGTGCCGGTGGCTCACGGTCAACGCCAACTAATTACGAAGAGTTTCATCGGTTGGGTGCCACGGCACGCACGATGCTAATCCAGGCAGCCGCAGAGCTTTGGAAACTTCCGGCAACCGAGCTTATCGCCAAAGACAGTGCCGTTCATCATCTAGCCAGCGGGCGGCAACTGGATTATGGCAAGCTGATCGAAAAGGCATCGACCTTACCGGTTCCTGCGCCCGAAGCGGTTATTTTAAAAGACGCAAAAGATTATAAACTGCTGGGTACACGTATCGGTGGCATTGATAACCCCAGTATTGTTACCGGAAAACCGTTGTTCGGTATTGATGTAAAACTGCCAGGGATGCTTTATGCCGTTTACGAGAAATCGCCCGTTTTTGGCAGCAAGGTCGTTAGTGCCAATCTTGATAAAATCAAGTCACTACCCGGTGTACATAACGCTTTTATTATCAAGGGCGGGACGGATCTTAAGGGCTTATTGCCGGGTGTCGCTATTGTGGCCGACTCGACGTGGGCGGCTTTTAGTGCACGAAAACAATTAAAAGTCGTCTGGGATGATGGCGAAGCAGCGACGGAAAGCTGGGCTGGCTTTACTGCCAAAGCCAAGGAACTATCAACTCAACCTGGAACCGAGATTCTGCGCAATGACGGCAATGTTAAGGCAGCACTTGAAGTCGCGGTGAAAAAGGTGGAAGCGGCTTACAGTTATCCCTTTATCTCCCATGCCAGTATAGAACCCCAGAATTGCACCGCTTGGTATAAAAACGGAGCGATTGAAATTTGGGCGCCCACACAAAATCCGGAAGCCGGTCAAAAAATTGTCACGGAAACGCTGGGCATACCCAAAGAAAAAATTACCTTGCACATTACCCGTAGCTGCGGCGGTTTTGGTCGACGACTCATTCCCGATTATATTATTGAAGCGGCAGCCATTGCCCAACAGATAAAGGAACCCGTCAAATTGACGTGGACGCGCGAAGACGACTTGCAGCATGACCAGTATCGCGCCGGTGGTTTCCACTTTCTGCAGGGCGGACTCAATGACCAAGGCAAGTTGATTGCCTGGCACAACCATTTCGTAACGTTTGCCCACAAGATCGTTAAGGACGGCAAGACAACGTTGGAACCCGGTAGCGGTGCCAATCTCTCCGGTGACGAATTTCCCGGTCGCTGGGTTGAAAACTGCCAGCTGGAGCAAACGCTACTGGAATGCAATATTCCAATGGGACCTTGGCGTGCTCCCCGCAGTAATGTGTTGGCTTGGGTATTCCATAGTTTTATCGATGAACTGGCGCACGCGGCAGGTCGTGATCCGCTGGAGTTTCGTCTAGAAATTCTGGGCGACAAGGACATTATCCCAGGAACCGGCAAGCAAGACCTGCCTTATGATGTCAACCGTATGAAGCACGTCTTACAGCATGTGGCGGAAAAAGCGGAGTGGGGCAAAAAAACTTTCCCGCGCGGTCAAGGCCAAGGCTTGGCCTTTCATTTTAGTCATCGCGGTTACATTGCGCAGATCGCTGAGGTGACCGTCTCCAAAGAGGGCAAACTCAAAGTTGATCGTGTTGTGGTTTCAACCGACATCGGTGCGCAAATCGTCAATCTGAGCGGTGCAGAAAATCAAGTACAAGGCTCGGTGATTGACGGTCTCAGTGCACTTATGTTTCAGGAATTGAATATAGAGAAAGGGCGTATTGTCCAAAGCAATTTTGGAGATTATCCACTACTGCGCATAGCCGATACGCCGACTCGGATCGATGTGCATTTTCTCAAGACCAATTATCCGGTCACCGGTCTGGGTGAACCGGCACTCCCCCCGTTAGCACCTGCGGTGTGTAATGCGATTTTTGCCGCGACCGGCATACGGGTTCGTCAATTGCCGTTACTGCGAACTGATCTGAGCTGGAGTTAACCGGCAAAAAACACTGCCTGGAAAAACGCCATACAACTCACTTTTAAAAACATAGATTGGATAAACCATGGCTAATAAAATCAATCACCTGATTGATGCCTACCGGCAATTAAATCAGCAAACCGAAAATTGCGTACTGGCGACTATTATTGAAACCTACGGCTCGACTTATCAAAAAGCGGGTGCGCGTATGTTGATAACAAAAGCTGGTGAACTGATTGGTTTGCTGGGCGGCGGTTGTTTTGAGGGAGACTTGGTCGAACAGGCGCTACCGGTTTTTGAGACCGGAACAGCCAAGACGATTTTTTATGATATGCGCTCTCCGGATGATGTTATCTGGGGGCTAGGTCTCGGTTGCAATGGCGCAGTGAGAATTTTACTGCAATTATTAAAAGCGGAAGACAACTTTTGCCCCTTGAACAGCATTGCCGTTGCAGCCCAGGCCAATGTGACGGGAGTTCTGATCACTATCTATGAATCGGAACATGTCAACTTTCCTGCCGGTCACAGCCATTTTCTGCCGGTGTCAACGACCGGTAACCGGCGGCTATTATCTTACGCCCATTTTCCATTTTCGAACTCAGCACTAAAAACCGTATTGCAACAAAAGCCGCGCGTTGAAGCGCACGTTATCGATGGCCATGCCATTATAGCTTTTTACGATCTGCTGCAACCGCCCTTGCGCTTGCTGGTAATTGGCGCGGGCACTGATGCCATCTCCCTTGTACAATGCGCCAAAGCCCTTGGCTGGCGTATCACCGTGCTAGACTACCGGCCCGACATTATCAAAAAGATGCGTTTTCCGATAACCGGCCCGTTGTTACATCTGATGCCCGAAGAAATTCGCGATAACCTGGAGCTGGATCAATTTAACGCAGTGATATTAATGACGCATAATGTCGAATACGACCAGCGCTATCTTAAGGCAATCGTGAATTGCCATATCCCGTTTATCGGACTGTTGGGGCCAGGGCATCGTAAAGATAAGCTCTTGAAAAGCCTGGGTCATGAAGCGTCAAAAATAAGCGACCGGGTATTTGGGCCGGTGGGTTTGGATATCGGCGCAGAAACGCCGGAAGAAATTGCGCTGTCCATCATGGCCGGTGTTCATGCCCAACTGAACGGGCGTAGCGGACAACAACTGTCTGCCAAGTCCACAGCCGCTTTACATGAATACAGCCATCAATAATGTTTATGCCATTATTTTAGCCGCCGGTGCATCCAGCCGCATGGGCAGCCCCAAGCAATTACTCGAATGGCGTAACCGACCCTTGTTGGAACATACCCTTCTCAATGCACGCTCAATTTTCAAAGACCGCATCGTTGTCGTGCTGGGAGCCAACAGCGAATCAATACAAACGGGCATCGATTTGGGCGCTGTTACCGCAATAGTTAACCCGGACTGGCAAGAAGGCATGGCGACTTCCCTGCGTGTCGGCGTTCAAGCCTTGCCTGCATCGGCTAGCGCAGCACTCATCTTGCTGTGCGACCAACCGTTAATTAACGCCACCCATATTCAAAACCTGTTAAATGGCTGGCAAAGTGCGCCGAACCGTATCGTCACCAGTCAATACCATCATTCCGTTGGTGTTCCGGCTTTATTTCCATCCGAATTTTTTGAGTATCTGTTGACCTTAAAAGGCGACAGAGGTGCCAAATCGCTGTTACTCAAATTTGAAAATAATTTACTAAAAATCCCTCTGCCAGAAGCGGAACTGGATATTGATAGCCAGGGAGATTTTGACTATTTAACCCGCCATTATTCTGCCGACGAGTAATCGCTAATCATCAATTTCAGCAAATCCGCTTTATGACCGTAAAAGTCCTCGCCTTAAATTCACTTTCCCTTCATCACGGTGTTGCTCAGCAAACACACAAGTAACAAAAGGTTATTCAAACTGATGCTTAACAAGCAGCCGACAAATAGGCGTTCGTTGAAAATAGCCTGACTTTTAAGTTGCAAGCCCTCTAAAGAACAGCCTGCCGATAATAAATTTATTTTAATTACAACAGGTTATAGGCACTTAAAAACTATTTTTCTCGTCCTTAATAAATCTCTATAAATATGGCATGGTAGCTGCTTACTCTATAAGTAGTACCCACTAAAGCTGACCGCTTAGGGGTTAGGTTACTTTTTTAAGAAACGGGAGATCTCTCATGAATAGTCCTTTAAAAGCTTTTGAAAACAGTGAACCGGCAATGTACGCGCCGGACAGGAAAAAGGCGAATGTCATTTCCATCAAGTCGGGGACCCATCGCCTGATAAAAGGCTTTTCCGGCTCGTCGGTTGCTGTGGCATTGGGAGATTTTAGACACCGCACTGACTATCGCGATACCAAAGTCATGGACTATCTGCTTATCGGCATTTTGTCGATACTGGTACATAGCGTGGTGGTCGATCACTTTAAGCAGTTACCCGAAGAACCCGCATTGGTAGAGCCGGTTAAGCCGCCCTCCAAGGTACAGATTTCGTTTGTTCGGCCGCAACCGCCCAAGCCGGTTATTCAGCCGCCGCCACCGCCTCCACCTAAAGTGGTTGCGCTTAAGAAGCCGCCCAAGCCCAAGGTACTGCCCAAGCCTGCGCCTCCGGTTATCCAGCCACCGCCTGCGCCATCAACCAGTACGGTAGTTGATACGGCGGCTCCCGTGATTCCGGCACCACCCGCACCGGCACCACCTGTTGAAAAAGTGACACAGCCGCGAGCAGGTGCCGGTTATTTGAATAATCCACCGCCGGTTTATCCTGAAATAGCCATGGATCGTGGTTGGGAAGGCAAAGTACTGATGAAAGTCCATGTGCTTGCCAATGGCAAGCCTGACACTGTTGCCGTACTTAAATCAAGCGGACAAACTGTATTGGACGATGAAGCGGTTAGAACCGTTAAAAAATGGACATTTGTTCCGGCGATGCGCGGAACAACCCCAATTGATGGTTCGGTAACCGTTCCTATTTCTTTTAATTTACAAAGTTGAGATTTTATTTATGACAGAAACAACAGCTACTGCAACGGGAATTTCCCAGGCAGCAACCCAAACACCCATTTCAGGCGCTGAACTTGCTGGCGCCGCTAACGGAGCGGCTGCAACCGTTTCAGATATTGCCCCCGCAGCCACCAAGCTGGCTTCAGCGGCAACCGATATAGCACCGGCTGCCCCAGAAATTACCTCGGCTCTTATTGTGGATGCCACTTTATGGATTTTAATTGGGTTTTCTGCCGTGACCTGGGCTTTGATACTGATTAAAGGCATACAGCATCTGCGGATTTCGCATCACAACCGAGTTTATGGCAAAAAATTCTGGGGGGCTTCGGATTTTCAGGCCGCCTCAGCATTAGAAGGCAATAACGGCCCTGCCGCCAGAGTCGCTGAAGCGGGCTTCGCCACTTTGCTGGACGCTGACGGTGGCACCACCACTCACGATCTTGAACATACCGGTGATCGCCAAGAATTGCTTGATAGACGTTTGCGCCAACAAATGCAAAAAGAACGCAGTGCACTGGAAAGTGGTCTGGCCATATTGGCAACTGTCGGTAGTATCTCGCCATTTGTGGGTCTGTTCGGCACAGTCTGGGGAATTATGGGCGCACTGACCAGCATCAGTAAAAGTGGCTCAGCTAGTCTGGAAGTGGTTGCCGGCCCCATTGGTGAAGCACTGGTTGCCACCGCCGTAGGTATTGCCGTCGCGGTACCGGCGGTTATCGGATACAACTTTTTTATTCGCAGAAACAAGGTAATTTGGGCATTTCTTGATGACTTTTCTATCGATTTTGTCCATCTTGCCTTAAAAACCGCGTTCTTAATCAAACGCCAAGATTTCAGCAAGGCTGCCTCGTCACGTTCTAACGAACAAGTGACAAGAAAACCGGTTCTTAAAACGAATCATGATGAATTACAAGCGGAAGGAGCACAAATCTAATGGCTTTTAATACAAAAGATGACGGTGGTGATGATGTAATGAGTGAGATCAACGTCACGCCGTTGGTTGATGTGATGCTGGTGCTGTTGGTGGTATTTATCGTAACAGCCCCTTTATTGACCCAAGCCGTACACGTTAATTTACCAAAGACCGCCGAGACTGCGCCGCCTGAAGAAAAAGATGCGGTTTATATCAGTGTCGATGCAAAAGGTAAAGTTTTCTTGGACAAAATCGAGATTACTATCGAAGCCTTTGAAAATGAACTAATCACCCGTAAAGCCGCCGATCCTGAAATTGCTCTTAATCTTAACGCCGATGATGCCGTTCAATACGGCACCGTTGCCAAAGTGATGGCCTCAATAGAAAGATCGGGCATCACCAAGTTAGCGGTTCTGACGGCTCCCAAGAATTAGTGGCCGACTTCGTAGGAACGATGCCACCATCGCGATTTGAAACGTTAGTCGCGACGTAGGCGTCGCTCCCACAATAGATCATCTATTTAAAGCGCGACGATTTTACTGAAACCAAAAGCCAATTGCCCTCCGCAGGGCTATTGTTTTAAAAAACTATTTAACGCTAATCCAGAGGACAAGATGTTACCCATAATTTCACATTCAAAATTATTTTCAGTGCTGGGCGCTTTGGCGTTTGCAACGGCGGTTCATGCTGAAGACCCTGTTACGCCGCCTATCCCCGGTGTGGCGGCAGGCGGTGTCGTCATTGAATTAATCAAAGATGGCTTTAAAGGCACCGAAGGCCCTATTGGCTACTCGGACGGCAGTTTGTTGTTTACAGAAACCCAAGCCAACAAGATTTTGCGTATTGCGCCTGACAATTCCGTTTCAACATTCCTGGAAAATTCCAATGGTGCCAACGGTCTTGCCGTCAATGCCAACGGAGAGATTATTGCCGTGCAGACGCTCAAACCCCAAGTCGGGATTGTTTATCCGTTTGACAAACAAAAAACGTTTGTTGAAAACTTTGAAGGCACACCTTTTCAACGACCTAACGATGTAGTGCTGAATAAAAGCGGCGGCATTTTCTTTACCGACAGTGGCACCCGCCCGACTAAAGAAATTCCTAACCCACCCGCCTCTCATCCGGGCGTGTTTTACATTACCCCGGCAGGTCAATTAAAGCGACTGGCTAACGATATTGAGCGCCCTAACGGCATTCAGTTAAGTAAAGATGAAAAAGTATTGTATGTGGCCAATACCCTTGGCGAACATATTCTGGCTTATGACATTGGCGCTGATAGCTCACTCACAAACAAAAGAAACTTTGCCAAACTGGACGGCTGGAAAAATGAAGATAATGTCTGGTTTAGCGGTGCCGATGGTCTTGCGATAGATGATGCAGACCGACTTTATGTCGCATCAAATTCCGGAGTTGAAGTGTTTACTGACAAAGGCGAAGCACTGGGCGTTATTCCGCTACCCAAAAAACCACAAAATCTGGCTTTTGCCGGTGCAGACAAGAAAACGCTTTATGCCGTAGGACGCGGCGCAGCTTACAAGATTCCTCTGCTTGCACAAGGGTTTAAAGGTCGCGCGAAATAATAGGGCTGTACGCCGGGAACTGAAAAAATTTGCCCACGAAAAACACGAAAGACACGAAAATTCAGTAGGTCGTGTTAGGCTCTCGCTAAGGAATGCGCATGAAATAACTTAGGCATCTTACTCCCTCTCCCTCCGGGAGAGGGAGAGGGGATATAAAGGGTCAAGTTATTTCATGTATAGATTTTCAGATAAATAATTTCGATGCTAACGAATACCATCCCTTTAAGGGATGTTATCCGTGTGAGTTAAATTGTCGTGTAGTGAAAGTTTAATTTCTGAAAGACTATATGTTCCTAACCTGAAAATTGTCCACGAAAAACACGAAATTTTCGTAGACGGTTTGTAATATCCGTAAATAATCAATCTCCAAGGAAATCCTATGGCACGTAAAACAGCGAAAGACTTTGAACCGGAAGTGCTGAAACTATTTGACCGTTATGTTCACGGCCAGTTATCACGCCGGGGCTTTTTGGCTTCAGCCGCAAAATTTACGGTGCTGGGTCTGACTGCCGAAGGCTTGCTTGAAGCATTAAGTCCAAATTTTGCGCAAGCGCAGCAAATAGGACTTGATGATCCGCGCATTTCGGCAAAATATGTTGAATATCCCTCGCCTGTCGGTTACGGCAAGATTCGCGGGTACTTGGTTCAGCCTGCCAAATTTAAAGGAAAACTGCCGACTGTGTTGGTCGTGCATGAAAACCGTGGGCTTAATCCGCATATCGAAGATATCGCAAGGCGTATTGCGCTTGATAATTTTATCGCTTTTGCACCGGACGCCCTGTTTCCGTTAGGCGGCTATCCAGGTAATGAAGACAAGGCGCGTGAACTCTTTAAAGGTCTGGATCAAACCAAAACGCACACTGATTTTATCACCGCTGTTGGCATCTTGAAAAATCTGCCGGAAGGCAACGGTAAAGTCGGTGCGGTAGGTTTTTGTTACGGCGGCGGTATTGTTAATTTCCTGGCAACGCAGATTCCTGGTCTGGCAGCTGGCGTGCCTTTTTATGGCAGTCAACCCAATGCAGCAGACACCGCAAAAATAAAAGCCCCTTTGTTGCTGCATTATGCGGGCGAAGATGAACGCATCAATGCCGGTTGGCCAGCTTACGAGGTCGCACTAAAAGCCAACAGCATTAACTACCAGGCTTACGTTTATCCGGGCGTACAACACGGCTTTAACAACGACACCACGCCACGTTTTGACGAGGCGGCGGCAAAATTGGCATGGCAACGTACCATTGCTTTTTTTAACCAGCAATTGCGTAGCTAGGTCAGCGTTTTTTCGTAGTAACGGGTTACGTTACACCAACGGCTTATTACTGATAATTTTAGGGGGTTTATGCTTAAATTTCGTCCACTGACTATTGCGTTTGTTTTGGTTGCACTGCTTTGCGGAAAAGCGCAGGCGACTTCGTTTGAAGCGGCAAACGACCAAGTCAAAGCACAGCTGATTGCGTCTGTCGATGCCGTGCATCCCGGTGACGAAATTCTGGTCGGTGTACATCAACGCATCATCCCTCATTGGCACACCTATTGGATAAACCCCGGTGATTCCGGTTTACCGACCACTATTGATTACGCACTTCCCGGTGGCTCAACCGTCGGCGACATTCAATGGCCGACGCCTATCCGAATTATTCTGGGGC
>Ga0268283_1001606_pt1 | contig 10801 bp, 9 predicted proteins | sample saktaG_13_FD_190140 | JGI IMG/M metagenome (GOLD analysis project Ga0268283, IMG submission 190140) | Saline water microbial communities from Sakinaw Lake, British Columbia, Canada - sak_2013_06_06_36m | ecosystem: Environmental > Aquatic > Non-marine Saline and Alkaline > Saline ... | reverse complement strand
ATATCCATGGGTGGTGATTATAGATAGTCATGCGCGAATGTCAAACTCAACACCGGTCGTATCTATGTATTCACAATACTTTGTTCACATATATTTGAATATATTATAAGCTACCTAGTAACACCTCTTAATCCTATAGGATATCTATGACATCAGTTAACAGCACTATCTATCGCCGTGCCTGTTTTCTTACTGGTGCCCACCAGTTTTCCCAACTTCCGCCTGATGAGGGTGCAGAGGTCGCCTTTGCTGGTCGTTCGAATGTGGGTAAATCCAGCGCCATCAATGCCCTCACGGGGATTGGTCGCTTGGCCCGTACCAGTCGTACACCGGGTCGCACCCAACAGATCAATTTTTTTACCCTAGACGAGGGACACCGCCTGGTGGATCTGCCAGGGTACGGCTATGCCCAGGTCCCACCCGCGTTACGGCGCCACTGGAAGGAGGTGCTGGAACGCTATTTGAAGGGACGACGTAGCCTACGGGGGGTGGTGGTGGTGATGGATGCGCGTCATCCTCTGACGGACTTAGACCAGGGGATGCTGGACTGGTGTGCTACGATCCCCCTGTCGGTGCATATTCTGCTCACCAAGGCAGACAAGCTCAACCGAGCCGATGCCCAGGGGGCTCTGCGCACAGTAACCGCTGCATTGATGAGTACCGGTCAGAAAAGAGGAACGGTGCAATTGTTCTCCGCCATTCGCAACCAGGGATTAGAGGAGGTGTGCGCGTGTCTGGATAATTGGTTGGGATAGTTACAGCTGTGTGTCGGACGAAATCGAACTAAATTCACCTTAACTATTCATGATAATTAATATTTTACGGAGACCCCGCCAATGCCAAATCAATCGTTTGTCTACCGCAAGATCGTCGCCGGCGTCAGGATGTGCGCAGGGATCCGTCCCGCGATGCTACGCGCCGTCAGTCTCGCTCGTACCTGTGGAGGGGAAGTTGCAGTAGTCCACGCAATGGAAGAGACAGGGATTACCGCACCCGCCCTGGATGCCGTCCACTGCCGTTTCGAGGAACTCCGAATCACTTACCCCGAGGTTACCTCTACCCACCTGAAGACGGGATCCATATGGAATGCAATGCTGGAAACCGCACGGGACACTTCAGCCGATCTAATCACCATAAGTACCCACACCCACAGCCAGCTTTCCGCCTTGCTCGGTACTTCTTCCAGCGACTCTCTGTTGCACCATGCCGACCGGGATGTAGTGGTTACCCGCACGGAGCGTTATACGGCGGATCAGGTTTCTGAAAACTACCGGCATGTTCTGTTGGTGACTGACCTACAGGATAATCACCGACACATTGCGGAGCGCGCCGTTGCGCTCGCAGGCAATCAGGGCGCACGTTTGTCACTGCTGCATGTCGTGGATCACTACCCGGTAGATCGTGAGAATGAGGATATCGCCCCCGAGGATGAGGATCCTATTGTTCACACAAAGCGTGCCCGATGTGAGCGTCTGGGAAAGTTCGCACAGGATCTCGGACTGCCGCACACGTCGTGCGAGGTGTTGCTGACCAACGAGGCAGTCCAGAACATCGTACCTTCCTATGCGCAAACAAAGGACGTGGATCTGATCGTTCTCGGCGCACACAAACCTACCACCTTAGATCTGTTGCTCGGATCCATTGCCGATAAAGTTGTTCATCACTCCCCTTGTGATGTGTTGGTAGTCCATATTGGACCTTATGCCAAAACGGGTAGTCCTCAATGCTGAATGATGCCTTGCTGTTGGGAAGATCTTTTCATATGCCTCCCAAAAATCCGTATAGCAAGTTGCGTTCTGCTGATATACGAGTGGCAACGAATTCCATAGATCTTGAGAACTTTTAGCACTCTCAATCACTCAGCTTTTAGGACTACCCCAACTTTTAAGATCCAGTAACGAACTCTCATATAGAGGCACAATCCATGTACACTAGGCACCTCCTCAAAGATCCATCTAAGACCCGGAGGCCCCGGTGAGCTCGATTCAACTCTCAGAATCGCAAGATTCTGAACAACCTACCTCCTCGCCGCCCCCCCGGCGCTCGCTCATCCACTTCCTTTGGACGAGGGTCCCTCCCTCCGTCCACATTGGCGCGGCGATCTTTGTGCTGTCTCTCGTGAGTTGGCTCGGCTACGTAACCAGTGGACAGTTCCTGGGCGCCATCGACCAGAAGGCACAGGTGATTGCCAGAAAAACCGTAGAACAGACTGCCGCAGCGTTTCTGATAGCAAAATCAGTTAATGGGGCCGTGTCCGTAGCGTCCACCTTTACCGTCGGTGCGGGTGCCCTCGTCAATGGATCCATCGAACCTGGCAAGGTTTTGGACCCTTTTGATCGCTTAATTGATGATTTTTCTGATTATTTGCTAGTGGCAGCAACTGTCGCTACCCTCACGGAATTGATTCTGGTCATTGACAGCAGTGTCGGCTTCAGCATTGTCATTCCTTTTTGTGTCTTCCTAGGATTCCTTGTGTATCTGCTACGGCGTAGCCGGAGTGGTTGGAAATTTCACGCTGGCAGTTTGTGCCAGACGACGCTGGCCTTCATCGTACTGCTTCGCTTCGGGTTGCCTCTGGTAATGATCCTCTCGCACCAGGGCTACGACACTTTTCTGGCGCCTCACTATGATCAGGCACAGGCACGATTAAGCGATATTCAGAACAAAACCAAGGCGATGTACGCCAGCATCACAGAATCGAAGGACCACAGTGAGCAATGGATGGTCTCGCGTTGGTTTGATACTGCCTCCGACAAAGTGGATGGAGTACGCGCTGCGGCTGCCGTTCTCCGGGATAATTTCGAGCACTTCTTCGACGCGATATTCACCATGACCGCCGTGATGGCCCTAGAAATCCTCTTCTTTCCTGTAGCCTTGGGCTGGGTAATGTGGCGATTAACTCGTCGGATTACCGGTGCCTTGTGGTACCGAGAACTGCCGGCGTAGTCAAAGTTCCCACTGAATGTCTGATCCCATCCTACCCTGGCAATGCGATATCTGGGAGCGCCTCATCGCCCGCTACCGGGCCGGGCGCTTACCTCATGCTCTGCTCCTCGTGGGTCCACGAGGGGTAGGAAAGACAACCCTCGCCCGTCACTTCGCCCACACTCTGTTGTGCGAACAGGGTATTGCCTGTACTACCTGTCCCGCCTGTCTGCGCTTTCTCGCAGGTTCCCACCCCGATTTTCTGTGGGTGCAGCCCGAGGGCAAAACCCGGACAGAAAGTAAGACAACAAGCCAAGAAGAGGGTACCGAGGGAAACGTGGAAGTCGAGGCTACCTCAAGCGGTAGTAAAGGCACAAAAGGCAGTCGGTTCATCCGGGTAGATCAGGTTCGCTCACTCGGAGAATGGTTTTCCCTCAAGCCCCACTACGGCGAACGCAAGGTAGCGCTCATCACCCCTGCGGAACAGATGAATACCAATGCAGCCAATAGTCTCCTAAAAACCCTGGAGGAACCTCCCAATGGGGCGTTGTTGATGCTCGTCGCTGCCCATCCAGCCCAACTCCCCGCCACCGTTCGCAGTCGTTGCCAAGCAGTACATTTCTCGCCGGTCTCAATCGAGTCCGCACTACCTTGGCTGATCAAACGGGGCGTCAAAAATCGGGAGGTCGCCACGATTTTCTTGACCCTGGCAGAAGGGGGGCCTTTAGCCGCATTGGCACTGTCCCAGAGCGCAATACTAGAGCACCGTCTCACGTTGTTCGGGGAACTGGAAGGGGTGGTAACCGGGCGTTTAAGCCCGGTAGCCGTCGCTCAATCCTGGGTTACCCGCGAAATAGAGCAGATTATTGATTTTCAGTGGGGTTGGGCGGCGGATATGATTCGCCTATCCCTCACCCCCCAGGTCGGTCTCGCCAATCCTGATTTGGCAGCACGCCTAGCGGTTTTGGCTCAAGGGTTGGGAGTGCGTCGCCTATACGCACAAATCGACCACTTGAGCGAAGCCCTGCGATTAGTTCGAGGACCGACCAATCCCAATCTCCAACTTTTACTGGAAGACCTGCTTATTCCGTGGCATGCGTAAGCATGCTTGAAGGCAGCATCGTGGCAAAATTCCATTGCTTTGCAAAACCAACAAGGGCGGTGGCCAAAGGGGTGTACTGTAATCCCGCTGAGATGCCAGCGAGGTGGACGGCACGATTCCCATTTCCCTCAACAAGAGCTGCCATAGCAGCGCGCAACAATACCCCTGCCATCTCCTCGGCAGCCGTAGCACTGGCAAGTTCGCAACCGCAACGCCGACAGGTAGTACTGTTAGCCAGGATTACGCGACAAACAGGACAGCGTTCCATTAGCTCTCCAGGTAGTAAAGGATGTCAGAAAGTTGTTCGACGGGTTCTTTCAGATCATCAAACTTGCTGGCGGCGAGTGTGTCACGGATCGTCTCGATGAGATTGATAATCTCGTCACGATCCTCTTCGGAAATGTTTTCGATGGAACGTTCGGCCTTTTCCACCAGGGCTCGAGCCTGAATCACGCTGTGGTGGTGACTACTCTCTGCGGCAACAGCACCTACTGTGGGTGAGGGGATAGTAGCAACGTCCTGCTCACCAAAGAGGGAGTAGATACGATCCCGTGCGGTTGTAAGCTCTGTGCCTTTCAGGTGAGAGACAGCGCCATGGATAGTAATAGATTTCTCTAGACCGGTGCTCTTCTCCACGGAAGTGACATGGAGAATACCATCCGAATCCAGGGCCAGACGCACCAGTACGACGTTCCCTGCCGGAACCGGGCTTAATCCCTCGATCATGAACTCGCCGATCAGGGTATTGTGCGTAGCGTCAGGATCTTCGCCTTGGTAGACCTTCACCTCGACATTTTTTTGATAGTCAGTGCAGGTCTGGAATGCCTCGGTCTTGGTAACCGGGATGGGATTGTTTTTGTGGATGATGGGGACGAAGCAGTGGGGACTGAATCCTCCATGCAACATTCCCAGGGCGCTGGTGCCGAAGGTGTAGGGAGTGACGTCTACCAATACCGCGCTTACTTCTTCTCCTGCGATCATCCCCCCCTGAATAGCGGCCCCCATCGTCACACACAGGTCTGGGTCCACCTCTCCCCGCGGTTCCTTCCCCATGATCTTTTTCAATCGTTGAGAGACCAACGGGGTACGGGTAGAACCTCCCACTAGCAACACCTCGTCGATAGCCGAGGCTGTTAATCCAGCTCCCTTGAGAGCGATATGGACCGCAGCCAAAGTTTCCTCAATGAAGGGAGCGATCAGCGCCTCGTAGTCCTCTCGGGACAATTCCACTGAAAGATGTACCGGATCCCCGTTTTTTTCCGCCAGATATGCCTCTTCGATGCGTACAAAGGGGGCATCCGAAAGGACAATTTTGGCGGTCTCCGCAATACGGCGAAGGCGGGCCATGATGCGGCGTGAGTCACGTACGTCCACCCCGTGGTGGGCTTTCAAATGGTCAGTGAGAAAAATGACTATCTTGTCGTCGAAATCGTCGCCGCCTAGAGAATTGTTCCCATGGCTGGCCAATACCTCGACCACGGCATCTTCCATGCTCACTACAGAAACGTCGAACGTGCCTCCGCCTAAATCGTAGACCATAATTCGACGCTGTCCCTGATGGCCGGCTTCATAGGCCAAAGCAGCGGCGGTGGGCTCATTGATCATCCGCACCACTTCCAGGCCGGCAATCTCTCCTGCCTCACGAGTAGCCTGGCGTTGGGCATCGGAAAAATAGGCGGGGACTGTAATTACCGCCTTCTGAATAGGATGCCCTAGATCTGCTTCTGCAATAGCTTTGAGACGCTTGAGAATGATGGCGGATATTTCCTGCGGAGTGTATATCTGTCCCGCCAGATCCACTCGCTCCTCACTTCCCATCTTACGTTTGATGGAGCGTACCGTGCGCTCTGGATAGAGGATGTATTGATTGCGAGCAGGTTCTCCTACCAATAAGGTTCCGTCTTCAGCAATACCCACTACGGAAGGTAAAATGCGCCGTCCGGTCTCGTCCCCAATAACACGCGCACGACCACCCTCGATTATGGATACTTCGGAGTTTGTGGTACCTAGATCGATGCCGATGATACTTTCTTTCATGTGTAAGGTTATCCTATAGATTAATTTAAAGTCAGCACACAAATCTAAGAAATGAGAAAATTTTCTTTTAAAATTAAAAGAAAAAATCTTTTGATGTTCTGAATTTGTGTGTTGATTTTATGGGTTGGTTTTTTACTGAATTTTGAAATTATTCGAGGAGAATTCCACGCTTTCTCGGTTAACCTTCACGTCGGCGGAGCGCAGCAATTCATCTCCCCACAGAAAACCACGGCGTACTTCTTCGGTAACTATTCCGGATTCCAGATCGGTACGAGTTTCAGTCTCCACAACCGTCATGGTAAAGGGGTCGTGGAATTTTCCGAGGACCTCTATAGAGCGAACCTGATAAGAGGCAACGATTTTATCTAAACGCCGTAGGCTCATCTCTTGGGCGGTACGCAGGCTATCTAGGAGATGGCGTTCCTCGCGGCACCACCAAGCGGGAGAAGGCATATTTGTGATGGCATCCACCCCTCTTGCCATATGATCGCGTACCTCCAAGATCTGGAGCAGCAAAGGACGCAGTATCTCACGGCGTAGGGTTTGTTGGTCGGTAGTGCGTCGTGCTACTTCGGCTCCAAGGGTGTCGTAGCCGGTGCGCAGGGTGTCGAACACTTCTCGGAACTGATCCAAGCTGCCCTTGAACTGGCGCGCCTGCGTACGTACCTCGGTACGCAGGGCCGCCAATTCGGTGAGCAGGGTGTAGAGATCGGGGGGGACTGCGGCCCCGTCAGCTTCGATGTCTAGATCTACGATTTCTAGGTAGTCGCGAAATTCGCGGATAAGAGCTTCTTTTTGGGTATCGTCCATTTTGGTTTGAGTTTCTGGTCAGGGAAAAATAATAGTCGTAACGACTACGTCGGCGGAAGTTCTTTAATACCTGCCTCCAGAGATCGGTATACCGACGACAGATCGAGCCGACGTGGCTTGCCGCTGGCGAGCCATGTCGTAATGAGGGGCGCAGGGTCGGGAACGTTGGACGTAAACAAACGCCACGCGATGCGATCTCGCGGTCCACGGAGGGTCTCATAGGCCGCGCGTATTACCTGGAAGTGCTCCGGGTCGCGCTCCGGTGGAAACTCTCGAACGCGGGCCAGATAGGCCTTTTTGATGCCTGAGTCATCAGCATCCTCAGCGACACCTAAGATCTCAAAGGGGGTTGTCATTTATTTTTTCCTCCACGTCGACGTCTAGTCGGTTCATGTTTTTCCTCTCCGCCCCTCATTGCCTCGATAAACTCCTCAAGCATACCGCGTAGTTCATCTGGGGAGGATCCTGCTTCCTCCGCTATTTCCCCTAACACACGATCGACCTCCCGTCCTCGATGCTGGGGAAAACCACTTGGCATTCGATCAGGAAAACGCCACTGGAAAGGCATCGGAAACATTTCCAAGAATTTATCAATCATTTGTGCTGTGCGAATATCCTCTTTCTCTATGGCTATTTCGCGTGCCTTCTCCAGATGTGTCCGGTCCTTGTTTAAAAGACGATTACGCTGGCCATGGGTGTATCCCAGGTATTGGTAAAATACAAAAAGGGGATGCTCTGGAAAGTGTTCCAGTGCAGCCACTGCATACTCAGCGATTGCATCCCATTGGTGGCTCTTGTGTAGGATATCGAGCAGACGAACGAGTTGTTTCTCGGTGTAGACATGAGCGGCTGCGGCTCGTAAGGAAGCAATCATGGATTTGCTAAAAGCCGAAAAGACGATCTGTTCGGGGTGTGCAAGAAGGAGTTCTTCCGCTAATTCTAATAGTGCCACGATCTGAGTAGCCATGGGTGTAGATTCCGCCAACCCCTCGGCTAGAGAATTTAGATGGTTTTGTTTAATGCCCGTCTGTTGTCCTTCCACCTTTAGCAACAACATTACCCCTATCCCACCAGCAGGTCCAACTTTCGCCTGAACAGCAAATTTCCGCGCCGATACTTCATCTTCCTGGGCCAGTGCCAAAAGGGCGTAGTGTACCGCTACTCGAGTGCCGTCGGCATCGTCGTAAACAAATTTCCTCGCCGCTTCTAGCCCGCGGCCAGCTACCGCAATGTTATAGCCCTTGAGAGATTTCCGAACATGGCCAAGGTGCAGATTAATCAGTAGACGTCGTGCCCCACTATTGATGGGATCAAGGCGAAACAGCGTGTTGGCGTAACCGATTGCTTTTTTATAGGCCTTGCGTTCCGACGCTCCCTGAGCAGCCAAAAGCAACAACTCGGAATCTTCGGGTAGGTGAACCAGCGCCTGCTCAGCCGAGGACCCCCACTTTGGATTGGAATCGCTTCGCTGGATCTTGATCATCTCCAGCCAGGTGACGCGGTCGAGGGGGTCTAATTTCAGGCTACGATTCAGGTATTCAGTTACCTCGGCCTCATCAGGACCATGTATCTGAATCTGCATCTTGGCCTGATGACGAAGGATCAACGCAGCCATCAGGGTTCCCGTCGGCTCCTCGCGGTCACAAGTATGGAACGCGCAATCCCAGTATTGTTGGGCTTTTCGAAAATCATCCTCCTGTTCGGCAAGCAGAGCGGACAAGCGAGCACCTTCAAAGGGTGAGAGGGAGCCGAACCGTCTCTGAAAGGGCGTCGCCAACCCGGGCTGATGAGGCAAGATAGCGAGGGCAAAACGTCGGGCTTGGTCCTCGGGTACCGGTGCGGGTTGGGTAGTCACCCATCTGAATAAGGGGATCAGACTTTCTTTGGCGCTGGTAGTGGCAGCCCGCACCTCTAAGACCTGTCGCAATTGGCCAAGATTCACACCGCGCAATGTAGCTGCCAACTCTTGTTCAATGGGGCGCAGGGTCGCAATACGTCGTTCCAGATCGTTCAGCGGTGCCTGTGCAGCGAGGGCCGCCTGGGCGAGACCAACATAGGGCGAAGTGGGCGGTATCGCCTCCAAAAGGTCCGGGTCTGCAGCCAATAGTCCCTGGAGGAGCTGACGAAGATCGCGGTAGGGGGAACGAAACGGGATTGCGCGTAGCTGTTCTCGTACGACGGCATCCTCCCCTCGACACCACGCTTCCAAGGCGGATCGAGCAGATCCCAGGTGACGTATCAGCGGTGAATCCTCGGGCAGGTTGGAGGCAAGCTCGTTGCTCCCCATCAACAGTATGGCCCCAAGGCGGACCTGAAGGTTTTCGGGCAGAATCGACACTTTTTGCAGCAACGTTGCGGCTCGTGGATACATCCCCGCAGCAAGCATCCAACCCACAACAACGGCGAGATTAAGTTCCGTGGCCTCTGAGGCAGAGGTGCTCTCCCACATCGCAACGGCCTCCCGGTACATTCCCTTTGCTGCAAGCGCCCGCGCCCGCTGACCGTAGGCCTGACCCAAGGCGATCTGCCACTCTGGGCGTACTTCCCGCTTCAGCAGCTCTTTGTAGACTTCAACGAGATCTTTGTAGCGATGAGCTGTTTGGTGGGCGGTCGCCTGAACGAGGAGTTGGTCGATTGTCGGGGGGGTAAAATGGGGTTTGGTCTTCGGTTTGGCCATGCCGTACTCTGGAGGGTATGAAGGTTTTGGAGAGACTAACATCCCTCTATTCTTTACGGGATAGAGAAAGATCTCGAAAAATTCCCTGATCGAGCTCTCACGATTTAGTTAGATAAAGGAAAGATCTGAGGAAGAGAAAAATGATGGTAAAACAATTTTCGAACAACTGCACTGGATCTTGCCACCGGCGATTCGAGATGGAGGAGACCAACTATTTCTTGGCTCGTCTGCTGCACTTAGATATACCACTACTGATAGGGTTGTGTTTATTGGCGGGGGTAGGGTTGGTGGTGCTTTACAGTGCAGGGGGTCAGGATTCGGACCTCGTGGTGCGCCAACTTCTACGTCTAACATTGGGTTTTGCTGCTATGGGGCTATTCGCCCAGATCCCGCCCCAGCACTTAGATCGTGCGGCACCATGGCTTTATGCGGCGGGCATCGTACTACTTGTCGGGGTGCTTCTCAAAGGAGACATCGGTAAGGGGGCGCGTCGCTGGTTGGATCTGGGGATGGTGAGATTTCAACCGTCAGAGATCATGAAGGTTGCTATGCCCATGACTATCGCTTGGCTACTTGCCAACAACACACTGCCTCCTCGTTTCTGGCGTCTAATGTTAGCGGCTGTGATGATTTTGCTACCCGTGGCACTCATCGCCAAACAACCCGACCTTGGTACCGCACTCCTGGTGGCCAGTGCAGGGGCCTTTACGCTATTCCTTGGTGGTATTTCCTGGTGGCTAATGGGAATTCTGGCCGCCAGCTTGGTAGCGTTAGCGCCAGTGGCTTGGCATTTTCTCCATGACTACCAGCGGGCTCGGGTGATGATGTTTCTCAACCCTGAGAGCGATCCCCTGGGAGCGGGTTATCATATTATTCAGTCCAAGATCGCCCTTGGTTCTGGGGGGATCTATGGCAAAGGCTGGATTAACGGCACCCAGGCCCATCTAGATTTTATCCCGGAGCGTTCTACCGATTTCATCTTTGCGGTCTTCGGGGAAGAGTTCGGATTAATGGGGGCGGTTCTACTGCTAACGCTCTATTTGTTTGTTATCGCACGCGGGCTGTATATCGCTGCTCAGGCGCAAGGCACCTTTGCCCGGCTATTAGCGGGCAGTATCACGCTCACCTTCTTTGTCTATATTTTCGTCAACCTCGGAATGGTCTCAGGTCTATTACCAGTAGTAGGAATCCCGTTGCCACTTATTTCCTACGGTGGTACTTCATTAGTCACATTGATGGCTGCCTTTGGT
>Ga0268283_1001605_pt1 | contig 10816 bp, 8 predicted proteins | sample saktaG_13_FD_190140 | JGI IMG/M metagenome (GOLD analysis project Ga0268283, IMG submission 190140) | Saline water microbial communities from Sakinaw Lake, British Columbia, Canada - sak_2013_06_06_36m | ecosystem: Environmental > Aquatic > Non-marine Saline and Alkaline > Saline ... | reverse complement strand
ACCTCATTTTATGCATCTTTGATCTAATCTACCCGGAGAACCGCTTAGCTAAACTATTTCAACCCGAGGCACCTGATCTACGGAGTCATTTTCAAGAACGTATGACTGGCGAGGAAACGTCTACTTTATTAGGTACTCTAGTTTATTATCTCCGCCTTCTGTTATTGCCATTTTACTTCGTGGCGTTGTCTAGGTTACGCAATAGATTACCCCTGCTTCTGGTTTTAGTGGCCGTGCCACTCTATATTAACTATACATCACAGGCATATATCGCACGCGGCACCATCATGATATCGGTACTCGTGTTTTGCCTGTATAGTTGGATTTACAGACCTGATCGGAGGAAGTTAATAACTGTTCTTTCTCTTGTCATGACTCCATTTATTTTTGTTTTCCTCCATGCATGGCAAGTTATTCGCCTAGGCAATCAGTATCACTTCTCTGGAATAATATCTGCAGTAGAAGAATTAATCATTATGGAGACCTCGTTTCCACGCGATGTGGGCATGTTTGTAATAAACACCAATGTCCATGCTGATCTAGCATCATATGCAAAATGGGTATTTACATTACCTGTGCCAAAATTTATTATTGGAAATGTTCAAGGTGCAAGAATTAACTATGAAATAGCGGAGCACTTTTTGGGAGTTGGTCGAGAAGTAAAGGGATACTATGTTGTTCTTGGTGGCGTTGTAGCTGAATCCGTGTATATCTTCGGAAAGAAGTGGTTTTTTCTGCATGCGATTACTATGGGGTTTCTTGCCTCTTTATTCTCCCACTTAACAGATAAGCTTGAAGTTTTGGGATATTTATCATGTATGATTATAGTTTACTCAGCATACAAAATACCTGCCTCTGGAATTTCGGGCTATCTCCCATATATTCTTAATGGAAATATTTCATTTATTATATTTGTGATAATTTGTCTTTTTCGATATTCGCCTCAGGCTAATTTTTCGTGCATGTCGAGAAGGATTGGCAGATCATGATGACGGAATAAACCGGGGGAAACAAAGCCTACACGCGAATTCATTGCCTCCAGAAATTTTATAAAATGAAATTGTTTCATGTATATAATGCGCACGCGGCCCTAAGCTCGAGAATTCAAATGCAACTATCCTGGCAAACAGGGCACGTAATCGACAAGTCCGCTAAATCGATGTGGTCGGACATTTTAGGTGTTATTTGTCGTGAGAAAGCAATAATTGTTTTTCATGCGCAGTCCTCGCTTCCTTATCTTTTTGTTGCGATAGCAGTAGGATTTATTTTCGGGAAAAAACACGTTTATGTTTACGATATTCACGATCTGAATGAGTATGGAAAGAAGGGTTCTATCCGTTCCAGGATCCGATGGGCGATTTTTTATTGCCTGGAGAGAATAGTAGCGATGCTGAACGTGCGGCTATTGACAGTCTCTAGAGGTTTGAGTTTGATTTATTACAGACGACTAAGAAAGAGCGTGTCTGTGGTTTACAATGTATCCGTTCACGGAGTTGAAGGAGAGGGGGATTTCCTCAATAGCATGGATTCAGATTGCAAAACTATTATCTACTTTGGCTTGCTCAAGGAGGACAGGGTCAATTTGGATGCTGTTGAGAAGCTTCTGGCTACGGGGAGGTTTTCTTCTTTCGACGTGAGAGGAATTCAGTCGCCATATGCGTCCATTGGATTTAAGAATAGGGTTTCGCAGATGATATCAAATGGATGTTTGAAAGTGGGGGCGCGTTACGAGGCTCACGACTTGTCTTTTCTCAGGGCTTACAAATTTTCCTGGTTGTGTTTCGAATCACCTGCGATCAATATACGCTACTGCATGCCCAATAAGTTATTCCAGTCATTGGAGAGCGGGTTGCGGTGTATTATTTCGGAGAACATGCGGGAAGTGGATATTGTTTTTGGTCGTGGGTGCATGAAATATCAGGACTGCATAAATGGCACCACAACTAGACTTTGCCAATTTCTGCCTCAGGATAGATATGAAATTCGTGAAAGAATTAAGCAATTACAAGTTAAATCCAGGTCCAAATTTCTCAGGGCTTGTGGGTTTGCATAGTGCAACTGGAAGTTCAGTAATACTTCGTGTTTATATCCTCAGTTGATCCATTCTCTGGGTTTGTCTTTGGTTGGATTAAAAAACTGCCAGCCATCTAAGTATTATTTCCTGGCAATATGAATAATTTCGACGAGAAGTCATCCCTGCACATTCTTCACGCATCCGCGCCTTTAGGACCTTCTTCCGGTGGGCCTTTTCAATCTGTAAGGAGGCTTTCATTATCACAGGCAGATTTGGGTCATAAAGTGAAAGTGGCTATGCCATGGGGACTCGAGGCGGAGGCACATCGTGCCGACTGGAAGCACATAAATGTAAGTATAGCCGGACGTATACTGCTGCCGTCGATTGGCTGGTCGCCTGCATTTCGTAGGATCGTGCTTGCCTGCGATGCTGATTTGCTACATACCCACAGCCTGTGGATGCATCCATCCTGGGTGGCACTTGATTGGAAAAAGATACACAGAAAGCCACACGTCTGCTCGCCTCGCGGAACGCTTGAATCGTTTGCTTGGAATTATAAGCCATGGAAGAAACGCCCTGTTTGGAAATTATTTGAGGTGCGTAACCTGCAATCAGCAGCACTTCTCCATGCTACCTCGGAGACAGAGGCCGAATCATTCCGTGCCCGAGGCCTGAATTCACCCATTGCCATTATTCCAAATGGAGTGCAGGTTCAAAATCTGGAATTTCAGATGACAGATTTTACATTGAATGATTCATTCAAAACCGAAAATCGGACCGCGCTTTTTTTGAGCCGGATTCATCCGAACAAGGGCTTGCCTCTGCTATTGGATGCTTGGTTCAAAGTGAAACCCGCCGGATGGATGCTCCACATTGTGGGACCAGACGAGGGAGGGCATCGAGCGACGCTGGAGCGACAGGTCAGTTTGCTTGGTCTGGCGGATGTCGTTCGGTTTTCTGGACAGCTAGTAGGCGCGGACAAGGATCAGGTATTCCGTGACAGTCACCTTTTCATCCTACCAACCCATTCGGAAAACTTTGGTATCGCCGTAGCCGAGGCTCTTGCTCACGGGTTGCCGGTAATAACGACCTATGGCGCGCCTTGGGCATTATTAGAATCCGAGCGTTGTGGGTGGTGGGTACCAGTGAGCGCGGACGGTATTGCCACTGCACTCAACGATGCGACGCGCATGAGTACGGAGGAGTTAGCTGTCATGGGCGAACGGGGACGTGCAGTTGCTGTCAAGCGCTTTGGGTGGGAGCGCATTGCCCAATCATTTATTGATTGCTATCGCTGGCTTTTGGGCGATGGACCGAAACCTGAATGCGTGGAGTGAGTGTCCGTGGAGCTTTCGCGCCTGCTTTAGTACACATCCGCAATCACCGACAACGGACAACCGACAACCGACAACTCTTCAACTACCATGTTCAAACACAAGACACTCCTCATCACCGGCGGGACCGGATCATTCGGCAACGCGGTGCTCAAGCGTTTTCTAACCACCGACATCGCGCAGATCCGCGTATTTTCGCGCGACGAGAAGAAGCAGGACGACATGCGCCACCACTACCGGAGCGACAAGCTGCGGTTCTACATCGGCGACGTGCGGAATATCGACGGCCTGATGGATGCGTTGGATGGCGTGGACTATGTGTTCAATGCCGCGGCGCTCAAGCAGGTGCCGTCGTGCGAGTTCTATCCGATGGAGGCGGTGCGCACCAATGTGATGGGCACCGACAACGTGCTCAGCGCGGCCATGGCCTGCGGGGTGAAGAACGTGGTGGTGCTCAGCACCGACAAGGCGGCCTATCCGATCAATGCCATGGGCATGTCCAAGGCGCTGATGGAAAAGGTGGCCATTGCCAGGTCGAATGTGGCGGCCGAGCGCGGGTGCACGATTTGTGTCACGCGCTATGGCAATGTGATGGCGTCGCGCGGCTCGGTCATTCCCTTGTTTCTCGACCAGATCCGGGCTGGCCGGCCGCTGACCGTGACGGACCCGGAGATGACGCGCTTCATGATGTCGCTGGACGATGCCGTGGACTTGGTCCTCTATGCGTTCCAGCATGGCATGCCCGGCGACTTGTTTGTGCAAAAGGCCCCTGCGGCCACCATCGGCACCCTGGTCGAGGCGATGAAACAAGTCTTCCAGGCCGACAACCCGATGCAGGTGATCGGCACGCGCCACGGCGAGAAACTCTACGAAACACTGCTCACCCGCGAGGAACGCGCCCGCTCGCACGACCAGGGGAACTACTTCCGCGTCGCCGCCGACAACCGGGACCTGAACTACGCCAAGTTCTTCTCCGAGGGCGAGGCCAGCGTCAGCATCACCGAGGACTACAACTCGCACAACACCGGCCGCCTCGATCCACCCGCCATGGAAGCCCTCCTGCGCAACCTGCCCTTTGTCCAGGAAGAGCTGGAGAAGTGAGGTGGAAGAGGAAGAGTTGTCGGTTGTCGGTTGTCCGTTGTCCGTTGTCTGTAGAGCTTGCGCGCCGCGCTTTAGCTCATATCCGCGATCACCGACAATTGCTAATGAAGAGTGGTCGGTTGTCGGTTGTCCGTTGTCTGTAGAGCTTGCGCGCCGCGCTTTAGCTCACTTCCGCGATCACCGAAAACAGACAACAGACAACTCCTAACACCTCCACCGCAATGATTGTCAAACGCTTCGAAGACCTTGAGGTTTATCAACTGGCACTCGCGCTGCAGCGTGAGATCTTTCAGTTCACGATGAGCTTCCCGAAGGAGGAACGCTATGCTTTGACCGACCAGATCCGCAGGTCATCGCGTTCAGTGGGTGCGAATATCGCCGAGGCTTGGCACAAGAGACGATATCCGGCACACTTTGCATCCAAACTAACGGATGCCGATGCTGAGTGCGGGGAATCTCGACATTGGCTCCAGACCAGCCTGGACTGCAACTACTTGTCGCAAGAACAGTTCGAAAATCTCACGGAACAGTGTCTCGTGGTCGGTGCAAAATTGGGTCACATGATCCAGAACGCCGATACCTGGAAGCCGAGGGGTTGAAGAGTTGTCGGTTGTCGGTTGTCAGTTGTCTGTAGAGCTTGCGCGCCGCGCTTTAGCTCACAACTGCAATCATCTTTCACGGACAACCGACAACCGACAGCAGACAACTCTTCTCACTTCTTCCACAGACAACTGACAACAGACAACGGACAACTCTTTTACTCCCATGCGCACCATCCTCATCACCGGATCCAGCGGCTTTATTGGCCGCAGTTTGGCTATCGAGCTTGCCCGGCGGGCGGACGTCGTGCTGCTTCGCCACGACATCGACAACACGCGCGACGAGTTACACGCTGCGCTCGCGCTGGCCGATGTGGTCTATCACCTCGCCGGGGTCAACCGGCCGCAGGACCCGCAGGAGTTTGAGACCGGCAATGCCGGGCTGACCCAGGAGATTTGTCAACACCTGATCGAGACCAGGCGCGCGCCCAAACTGATCCTTTCATCGTCCACCCAGGCGGCGCTCGACAACCCGTACGGGGTGAGCAAGCGGCGGGCGGAAGACGAGGTGTACGCCTATGCCGCCGCGACCGGGGCGGAGGTCGCGGTTTACCGCCTGCCCAATGTCTTTGGCATGGGCTGCCGGCCTAACTACAACTCGGCGGTCGCCACGTTTTGCCACAACATCGCCCATGACCTGCCGGTCCAGGTATCGGACCCGGCACGCGAAATGGAATTGGTTTACATCGACGATGTGGTCGAGGCGCTATTGGAAGATGTTGTCTGTGGTCAGTTGTCTGTTGTCGGTGATTGCGGAGCAGAGCCGATGCACAGCGCGCAAGCTCAACAGACAACGGATGAGTTGTCGGTTGTCAGTTGTCAGTTGTCAGTAAAAGAAGAGCTGCCGCCCGACGCGCAAGCTCAACGGACAACGGACAACGGACAACGGACAACTCTTCATAAGCACAGCGCGGAAGCTCCACAGACAACAGACAACCGACAACCGACAACTCTCCCCGCCCCCACCTACCGGGTTACTCTGGGGCGGATCGTCGGGATGTTAGAATCATTCAAGCGCAGCCGCACGGACTTGCAGGTGCCCGACCAGGCGGACGGGTTTTCGAAAAAACTTTACGCGACTTATCTATCGTATCTGCCCGTGGACCAGTTCAGTTATTTTTTGAAAATGAACGTGGATGCGCGCGGGAGTTTCACCGAGTTCATCAAGACGCCCGAGCGCGGGCAGGTGTCGATCAACATCTCCAAGCCGCACATCACCAAGGGCAACCACTGGCATCACACGAAGAACGAGAAGTTCCTGGTCGTCAGCGGCCGCGGGGTGATCCGCCTGCGGAAAGCGGGAGGGGGGGAAGAGGGAGGTCAGAGGTCAGAGATCGGAGGTCAGGGATCAGAGACCAGAGACCAGAACGCGGCGAACGCGGAGCGAGCGCTAGCGAGCTTGGAGAAATTTGGCGCAGACCTAACTGGCATAGCCGAAGGCAAAGCGCTAGCGAACTCGGAACAAGGCGGAGAAGCCCTAACTGGCATGGCCGAAGGCAACCCAGAGGTCGATGATTGCAAAGAAGAGCTGCCGCACAGCGCGCAAGCGCCACAGACAGCCGACCTCCGACCTCCGACCTCCGACCTCCCGCCTCTCTCAGAGGTCCTCGAATACCACGTCTCGGGCGAGAAGCTCGAGGTGGTGGATATTCCACCCGGCTACACCCATAACATCGAGAACCTTGGCGACACCGACATGGTCACCGTCATGTGGGCCAATGAAGCCCTGGACCTCGCGCGCCCGGATACGGTTTTTGAGGTGGTGTAGAGAAGATGAAGAGTTGTCCGTTGTCCGTTGTCCGTTGTCTGTGAAAGATGATTGCGAACATTGAACGTTGAACATCGAACTTCGAACTTCGAACAAAAGAGGGTGAAAGAAACAGACAGAATGGCGCACCTTTCTCTCTTCGTTCTCTTCGGTTCAACGTTGGACGTTCGACGTTGAATGTTCGACGTTCGCCTTTCCTCTTCTCCTACCCCTGACCGGCTCACACCCACCACTCTTCCACAGACAAGTCGGCGCGGCGGGCCGCCACGCCCTACCTGTCTCCTGCCCCCTGTCTCCTGTCTCCTGTCCCCTGTCTCCTGTCTCCTGACCCCTGTCTCCTCTTCACCCCTCCTTCTCCCATGAAAATCGCAACCGTAGTAGGAACCCGTCCGGAGATCATCCGGCTATCACGCGTGATGGCGGCCTTGGACCGGCACCACGAGCACGTCATCATCCACACCGGCCAGAATTATGATTACGAATTGAACCAGATCTTCTTCGACGACCTGGAGCTGCGCAAGCCGGACTATTTTCTCGGGGCGGTGGGCGCGAGTGCGGCCGAAACGGTGGGCAACATCATCGCCAAGGTGGACGCCGTGCTCGGCGAGATCATGCCCGACGCGTTGTTAGTCCTGGGCGACACGAATTCGTGCCTGGCGGCCTATCCGGCGAAGCGGCGCAAGATCCCGGTCTTCCACATGGAGGCCGGCAACCGCTGCTTCGACCAGCGCGTTCCAGAGGAGATCAACCGCAAGATCGTCGATCACATCAGCGACATCAACCTGCCCTACAGCAGCATTTCGCGCGAGTATCTGCTGCGCGAAGGCCTGCCGCCGGAACGCGTGATCAAGACCGGCAGTCCGATGTTTGAGGTCCTGCACCATTACCTGCCCAAGATTGAACGGTCCGACGTGCTCGAGCGCCTGGGGCTGGGGGGGGGCCAGAGATCAGAGGTCGGAGATCAGAGATCAGAGGTCGGAGATCAGAGATCAGAGGTCGGAGATCAGAGATCGGAGATCAGAGATCGGGGATCAGAGATCGGAGATCGGGGATCAGATCCTTCGGTCCTCTCTTCGCTGTCCTCCGACCTCCGACCTCCGACCTCCGACCTCTGTCCTCCACTTCCCTTCTTCCTCGTCAGCGCCCACCGCGAGGAGAACATCGACGACCCGGCGCAGTTCGCGAAATTGATCCAGGTCCTCAATGGGCTCGCAGAAACCTACGGCCACCGGGTGCTTGTCTCCACCCATCCGCGCACCCGCAAGCGCATCGAGGACGAAGCGGTCGCGCTCGACGCCCGGGTCGAATTGCACAAGCCCTTCGGGTTCTCGGATTATGTCCATCTCCAGATGCACGCCACCGCGGTTTTATCCGATAGCGGCACCATCACCGAGGAGTCGTCGATCCTCAACTTCCCCGCCCTCAACATCCGCAATGCCCACGAGCGGCCCGAAGGCATGGAGGAAGCCGCCGTCATGATGGTCGGCCTCGAATGGCTACGCATCCAGGAGGCCCTGCGCATCCTCGAATCCCAGCCGCGCGCCAATGAGCGCAGCCTGCGTGTGGTCGCCGACTATCAGGTCCCCAATGTCTCGGACAAGATCCTGCGCATCATCGTGAGCTACACCGATTATGTAAACCGCGTGGTCTGGCATAGGTAGGACGAAGAGTTGTCGGTTGTCAGTTGTCCGTTGTCGGTTGAAGAGTGCTAAAGCGCAGTGTGCAAGCACCTCAGATAACCGACAACCGACAACGGACAACTCTTCATCTCCCCCTTCCAATTGGAATTCAGTGCTTAGAATTTAGTGCTTTCTCGTTCATGCGCATTCTTCTGCTGACACAATGGTTTCAACCGGAGCCCGGTTTCAAAGGCTTGCCCTTTGCCAAGGCGTTGCGCGAGCGCGGTCACCAGGTCGAAGTTCTGACAGGGTTCCCTAACTACCCGGGTGGCAGAATTTATCCAGGTCAGTATGCTTTGCAAGAAGAAACGCATCTTTCGATTATATTCAACTGATTGGGCCCCGCTCGATTTTTGTATATTCAATCCTCCAAGTGGGATCAAGTTCGAGAAGCCAGCCTGTTTAGATGAGCTATTGTCTATTGCGGAAAAGCTGTCTGCAGAATTGAAATTCGTCAGAGTCGACCTGCATGTATCAGGTGATGATCGTATTACTTTTAGTGAGCTCACATTTCATCCAGGCGGAGGGCGCGTGCGCTTTTTCCCGCGCGAACGAGATTTCCATTTCGGGGCAAAACTCCCGCGGTAAGTGGTGGTTGGGACGAGTGCTCACGCTACCAGCAAACCGAGTTGCCTCTGTCCCAGAATTTGAGTTCTCAGATTAAGCGAAGCCAAATTCTGTAACATTATATGAATATGCATACGGCAGACGCACCAGAAGTGAAACCTGCCCAAACGCTACTCGTCAGTAACGCAGTCCTACCGAAGAGTGGGGGTTTTCCGAAGACAATGCGTAAGTTTGCGGTGGCACTGAGTGCCGAGATCGTCTCCTTTACGTCGCCTGATGAGTCTGCGGAGGAACGGGAGGCTTTCCCGGAGGTGACGCATGTGCCCACGGGGCGCGGGTTCCTGTCAAATTGGTATTCGTATGCCGGTAAGATGGCGCGCATGCCCGCAGAGAAGATGGCAGGGAGAGTTGATTTGCTGTCGTGTCACATCATGTTGCGTTATCACGCCACTTGGGTGCAACGGATTGCCCGCACGCATGACATCCCGTATTGGTTTGTGGCGCATGGACAGTTGGATCCATATGTTTACACCTATAGATCTGGGATCAAGCGGCTCTGGCTCAACCTCTACGGCCGTAAGCTTTTGGAACGTGCGGCCCATGTCATCTTTTCCACCGAACGGGAGCGGGAGAAAGCGAAGTGGTTTTATGAGGGAGCGAATACACGGGTCGTGCATTGGCCGGTGGACTTGATTGAGACCGACGAAAAATCGAACGCGCGGGCTTGGCTGCGGGCACGTCTTGAGTTGGAACCGTCTGCACAAGTGCTGCTATATTTTGGTCGCCTGCATACGAGTAAGCGGCCTCTCGAGACTATTGAGGCCTTTGCGGCCGCCGGTGTATCCGGGGCGCACCTGGTACTTGTGGGGCCGGAAGGGGACGTGACGCTTGCGGCATGCCAGGAGTGTGCCGGGCGTCTGGGGATTGGCTCCCGTGTCCATCCGGTCGGCGCTGTTTACGGTGCGGAGAAGAATCGCTTCGTGCTCGGTGCGGATGCTTACATTTCCCTCTCTTACAAGGAGAACTTCGGCCATACTGCGGCGGAATGTTTGGCGGCAGGAACGCCTGTTCTCCTTTCGCCGGGGAACGACCTGTCACCGGAACTTGAACCGGTGGGGTGTGGATGGTTTCTCAAGACAAATCGTTCCGATGAGGCCGTTGATGCTATACGAAGTGCCTTGTGCATTGGTGGTGATGTGCGCTATGCGATGGGGCAGCGGGGACGGGCTTTTGTTCGGGATGAGTGCAGTGAGGTAGGGTTTGCCGCAGCATTGCGTGCCTTGCGTGATGAAGCGGTGGCAAACCACCGGTAGTCCAACGATCAATTACATGAGATCCAATTCCTCGAATCGTAGGCGTAAATTACTGCTCAGCAATCAGTCGACGACGTATCTCTTTCGTAGTCTCTGCGATCGCTTGGCAGAAGATTTTCCTGACGACGACGTTTATCTGTTGGCGGGATCCTGTGAGTTGGAAGCCGGGCAAAGGCCCGACTTTATTTATTTGAAAGCAACCGAACTGGTTCGAAGTCCGGGCTGGAAACGCCTGATGAGCTGGTCGGTCTATACGCTGCGCTTCCTCTTTGTGGTTCTCTCTAAAAGGTGGGACCTGGTCCTTGTGACGACAAATCCGCCTTTCTGTGCATGGGTCATGGGGTTAATGGCGAGCTTCATGCGGCGGCCTTATGTTGTTATCGAATACGATATTTATCCAGATGTTCTCGATCGGATGACTGTGCTGAAATCGGACTCGGT
>Ga0268283_1001603_pt1 | contig 10826 bp, 16 predicted proteins | sample saktaG_13_FD_190140 | JGI IMG/M metagenome (GOLD analysis project Ga0268283, IMG submission 190140) | Saline water microbial communities from Sakinaw Lake, British Columbia, Canada - sak_2013_06_06_36m | ecosystem: Environmental > Aquatic > Non-marine Saline and Alkaline > Saline ... | reverse complement strand
GGCAGGAGGGGAAGTCTCTCAGCCGGTGCGGTCGCTCGGCATGGTTCCGGCTTGCCCGTGGCTATGATCACCATCCAGCCAGACCGCCAAGGGCAGGATTCCTTTCGTTCAAGAGACTTAGCCCCCCTTAATTTCGCAGATAAAACCCATTGTCCACACGCGCACGGGTTAAACCATACCCCCCTTTGTCTAAGCACAAAATCAACCATTGTCCACACGCGCACGGGATAAACCCATGTATAGCCTCCCGTCTAGGTTCATTTTCGGCTATAGTCCGCTCGCGCACGATTCACGGCATAGCCTAGCTGATAGGGTAATTTTTGGCTACAGTCCACCCGCGTACAATTCACGGCATGGCATGGTTGACTGGCTCAAGTACCCCGCAAAGGCACACTCCCGCGCTTCGGCTTCGGTCATTTCGCCATCAGCAAGCATGATGGATACCCGCTCGGCAAACGCTTCACAGTGTGCGCCTTCTGGTGGCTTGATACCGGCCTGTTTGCAGTGGACAAAAAGCCAGCGTATGTCTTTTACATAGGGTTGAAAATCAGACATGGCGTTTCCAATCGGGTCGTTGATGATGTTGCTTTATTGCCGCACACTAGCCGGATACCCCCCACTCCTTAAACCGAATTTACAATGATTCCGTCATAGACCTAACCACTACACCCCCTACCTATGGCTTGCTATATTCGGTAGTTTCCGCCCAAATCCCGCACCCCCCCTTAGTTTCTCGGATACCCGGCAGTGTCCGCACAAGTATTGCAGATACCCCCCCCGATTTTTTCTCGGATACCCGGCAGTTTCCGCCCTTGTCTTGCCATACCCCCTCAAGTTTTTCGACGGATACCCGGAACTTTCCGCCCAAGTCCGTGCCTTGTTTGCCGTGCAAGGCCAATGCCTAACCAGATACCCCCCCCTCTCATAAGCATAAAATCAGCACTTTCCGCCAACCTCCGCCACGCCAACCCAAAGCCGGGTTAGAAATCCAAGGGTTCATCAAAGCCCGGTGAATAGTCGTGGGGCTTGGCGTTGTCGCCGTTGGTGCTTGGCGGTGTGCGCTTTTTCTTCACGTCATAGGCAGACAGGCAAGCCGACACGGTGACATTAAGCCCGTGCTTGGTTTCGCCGGTCTGTTTGTCGGCCCATTGGCTAGGCTTCAATGCCCCGGTGACTGTCAAGGCATCGCCCTTGGCAAGCTTGCCTATCCGTTGCGCCACGTCCTGAAAGGCAATACCACTTACAAAAGTAGGTTTTTCATCGCCCGTGAAGACTGCCAACATGAAATTACAAAACGGTTTTCCGCTTGGCCCGGTCTTGGTAGTGGGGTCGCGTATCAGCTTCCCGCTTATCAATGCATCGATCATGTCTTGGCCCTCTGCCTGAATGCTTTCTTGCGGCAAGGGTCTGAACAATACACCTTGGTTGATTGCCCGATGACTGCCCCGCAGCATTGTGGGCATAGCCGGTTTACCGTTTTTACGTTAGTGGCTGTTAGCTTGGATGCTGGCTTGCCAATCGTGTTTACGTTATTTGTCGTTAGCGGCGTTAGCAGGGTTTCCAATTCGCCCCGCACAATCCCCCGCAACTGTTCAAGCTGCCTATCGGTGAAGCCCGTCACGCCAATGTCGGCAAGGGGGTTGGCCTGTATGGCGGTCGCCCTCATTTCACGCTCCTTGGCCCGGTAGTTCCGCATGTATTCCCGTTGGTACTCGGTTCGCTTGTTCATGGTTATCGCTCTCAAAAGTCTTCAAATCGGTTGAATCCGGCTTGGTTGCATGGCCTGTTTGTCCAAAAAAAAATCCCCCCACCTTCTATTTCTTCTAAATTCCGCCAAGGTGTGAGGCATGGCTTGCCCGTGGTTTCGATCACCCTCCAACCAGACCGCCCAAGGGCAGGGTTCCTTTCGCTTTACCCGTGGCCTTGACGGTTGGAAGGCTCCCGCCAGATCGTGGAGCCTTGCCCCGTGGTGCGCTAGTCAATCGGCTTGCCCCGCCAGACCGTGAAGGCTTGCGCCGGTAGCCCGTGGCTTCGATCTACCCCCTTTAATCTCTGCACTAAATCACCAGTTAAACCGCCTAGCCGATACCCCCTCAGTTTTTCGGCGGATAAAATACTGATTCCATGGGCGTTCCACAGGCGAAAGCACTACCTACCCCCCCCTTCAAAAGCGGTATTTCCCAAGTTTCCGCCAAGGTGTAAGGCATGGCTTGCCATTGGCTATGGGTTGCGGCCCATCCTCATAAGGTGGCTATGGCAATATTGGCTAATTTGGCTAAACGCTTGCCCTTTGCCGTTAGCCTTGTCTGTTTTGGTTCACCATTGCTTGCCTTTGGTGTTGTGCTTGCAGCCATTCCCGGTAAGGTGGCTATGGCAATATTGGCTAATTTGGCTAAAGTTCGCTATTCCTTAGCCACTTTAGCCGTTTTAGCCATAGCCAGTAGGTAAGGATTAACTTCTATCCCTTCCTTAGCCACTTTAGCCAGATTAGCCGTTACAAGTCCCTTTCCACGGCTACCTTGTTGACCACATAAACAGGCCGCTTGGTGGTGTCTGACTCGTATCGCTCCGTAATTAATCGGTGTTCGACCAAAGTTTCCAAAATGGTCGTCAGTTCCTTAGCCTTTGGCCTTGGTCGTGTGCTGCGTTGCTGGAAATCTTGGGCAGTGAAAGCCTTGTCGCGGCACTCATTGACTTCCTTTTTCAGCCATTTCCACAATCGCCATGCAGCCTCGTTTCCCGCGCCATCGTCGGCAAAGCGTTGTGTCTTGGTGGCGTGTTCCAAGTAATGCTGGCCCAATCGCTCGGCCTGATACCACGTTTCGGCATCCAAGGCCGATTCACTCTCGGTAAGCAATTCGGGCTTTTTCAACATCTGCAACACTAAGGCAATCTTAGTAGTTTGGGTGCAAAACTTGCTGGTAATGTCCGCTACATCCTCAAGTTCCGAGCCTTCTCTCATGCGTATTTCAAAATCATTGTGAAAACAACGCCGTGCCTCTTTCGCTTCGCCTTGCAAGTTGACAAGGTGAGGGGTTTTTACTTTGGCATTCAGTAGAAATTTCAATGCGTTTTCATAACCGGCCAACTCGGCATCTTGCAGCCCCGGTTCGTGTTTCTCCTCTGTTCGATACCCCACAAGAGACGGCAACCAAACCGGGAAAATTCTTCCGGTTGCCCCACTGATGCGCAAACTTGAGTTTGTGGCAAGCTTTAAATGCTTATCCTGTTGAATCATCACACAGACATTCAGGCAAGGGCTTAGAATTTCCCGCCGCTCTTCACCCCCGGAATCCGCGCTGCCTATGCGGTCGCGGGTAATCGTGTCGCCGCTGATTCCGGCTAAGATCATGCCATCCCCGGTACACCCATCGCCCGAATGCTTGCCCAAGATCAAATCATAGACAGTCCTTCCTTCCCCGGACTGAATGGCGTACTCGCCGCCGCTTTCGTCCATCATGCGATATAGGGAAGGCTCGGTGAAATCACTGGTAAACCGTCGCAACGGCCTTGGAGGTGGCACATGCTCGCGTGACAGTAGCGACATTTCATCCATCAAACGCCGCCGTTCTTCCGGTGCGGTGGCGTTCTCGGCATCCTTTGCCAGCTTGTTCCGCCGCCCCGCAATCACACGCTTGCTCTGTTCGTGCAATGCCTTGGCTTCTTGATAATCGGTTTGCCCGTCGTCGATAAGTTTGGTAAACGGACGCTGCAAATGCTTGAACGGCGGGCTTTTGCGCTCGCCGGATTTGGCTATCAGCGAGAAAAACAAGGCGGGCCAATGGTACAAGCCCGGTCGCTCGGCAATTCTGGCCTTCTTGCCAATGGCTGTAGCCGCCATGGATAACGCAATGGTCGCCGCCGAGTCGATGGGGATTTTGCAAAACCGGGCAACCTCCTTGGCTGCGGATTGCAGGACGGGGGGCAGTGCGTCAATCGGGTAATCCGGCAAATCCGCAAACGGGTTAGGAGTCAAGGAGGTAGGCTCCCTTGAATCGTCATCTGATTGGTTTGGCTTGGTCTCTGTCTGCCCGGTTTGCTGTGACGGTCGATGCTTGGCCTTGTCTTTTGATTTTGCCGAATCGCCCACAGGATTTGCCCCGTCTATAATGTCTTTTAAAATGGCGTCGTAATCTGTCATATTGCCTCCCGCAACATTGCCGCGAAGTCGTTGAAATCCATCTTTTCTATGGGTGGCAGGGCAACAAAGCCCCCCACCAGCCCCGCCGCTTCATTGGCTTTTTCTTGCCCCGCCCGCCGGCCATTTTGGTCGGGCTTATCGTTGTCCGCACAGATGACAATCTTGGCATCGGGCAACGCCGCCCGTACTGCTAAGGCCACAGGTGGAAGGTTGCCAGCCGAAAACGCCACAAAGCAGCGGTAGCCGGTCGCTTCATGGATGCTCGCCGCCGTCGCGTAACCCTCGGCAATGCAAACCGTTTCGGTGCGCTCGCCAATCCAATGAAACAGTCCCGTAACCCGCGCACCCGGCAGAAAATCCCGGTCGCGCTCTTCATCGCCTAATAAGATTTTTTGCGGGTAGATCATTTGCACGTTCCACAAAGCCCCGGTTTCGTCCTTCATCGGAACCAGTAGCACGTTTTCGATGGGGATTACCTCGAACTGGCTACCGCCGCCGTCTGGGTAAGTGCGCCTTTCCCAAACCGGCAACAGCCTAAGCCCGTGGGCCTTCACGCCCTTGCGGACTAGATAGGGGTGTGAACCATCGGCAGGAGTTGCCGATTGCCAAATCTTCACGGCCCAAGCCGCCCGTTTGATATGTCGGGCTTGCTCTTCGGCTTCGCGCTTGGCCCTCTTCGCTTCATAATCCCGCCGCCGCGCTTCCCGCTCGGCAGGGGTTAGCGGTTGCTGACCTTCTGGATACCATGTCCCGTGGAAGTTGCGTTTCAGATCGTTGAAATAGACGTTTGCCGGGTCGTCGAGGTGGACGCAGTAGCGGAAAGGCTTATGCCCTTTTTTGTCATCAGATGTGGCGAGATAGTGAAACGCCCCGTCTGCCTTGATGTCGCCGACAAGGGCAAGGCCGTATTCACTGAGGATGTAGGCCCGGAAGTCTTCCAAACTGGCGTAAATCGTGGTAGAATGGTTCCGTCCTATATCGCATGTCCCCGCCCCGGTTCGCTCCCCACAAGCGTTCCGGGGTTTTTCATTTTTAGGGGTTTGCATGGCTCCCTCCTTGCCCGTGATCGCCCCAGGCACCTAGCCCGGTACTGGCTTTGGATGTGGTTTGGTTGGAGTTTTGGCGAGTTTCGCCCGTGTTTGGGGTGTTGTCGGTGGTGTCGTGTTGCATGGCAGTTGCTCCCAATCGAAAAATGATTGAAGCGCCGCCCAAAGAGTGGGGGCGCATATTGGATTCAACTACCGCTATAGAACGGCCTGACTTATTCGCCCGGTTTCCCGGCTTAGTTCGCCATGTGGCCCAATATGCGCCAATTTGAAAAAACTGGCGTGTGCCGGTTCCTGTCATTCGGGTTAGTGGCCCTTGGTGACAGAATCCAGACGCAAAAAAACCGCAAGTCTTACGGGGTGCGGTATTCCCGTCTATAGTAGTAGTGGGGCCATTGTGCGGCCTTTGGCGTTGAATCGTCAAGCCCTTGGGCGGATAAAAAGCGTTTACAGTCATGTTGTGGCCCTCATTGCTTAACCATGGGCGGTAAGAGGGTCAATCCCCCCGCCGCGTAGCGTTCAACGGCTTGCTTCACCCGCTGATAGGCTTCCTTGTGGCCCAACTCTTCGGCAAGGGCTTTACTCAAGGTTTCAGCGGCAAGGGCTTGTGCGCCTGTCACCATCACCTTGAGCGTAGGCGGCAATCCGACCCGTGCGTCCGAATCTAGGCCAAACGCCCGGTTAATCAGCCGGTTTGCATTGCTATGGAAAAACTCTTCCGGCGTGGTGCTTCCATGCAATCGCGCCCATTGCGCCAGCTTGCTCACTTCGTCGTGCAGCGTGTGGTAAAACGGCAGATAATCCGCCGCCACTTGCCTACCTTCACGGAACCGGGCAAATGCCTTGACCAGATTCACCTTGAGCCGCCGCGCTTCCGGGGTGTTCTTGGCATAGGTCAACAGCAAATAGGCTTGATCTTCATTCAACAATGCAAAGCGTTCAGGCCGTCCACCCTTGCTCCCCTTTGGAGGTTTCCCGATTTGAAATCGGACAACCCCAAACTCCTCGAAGTCGCTTTGATATTCGTCAATCAAGCGAATCATGGATTCATGCTGATTACCCAACTCTCGCGCAATGAGGCGAGAATCTACACGGGCTTCACCCTTGACGGGTTTTAGTTCTACAAGGTTGTTAATATCCATTTGAATGCCCCGTCATTGAATAGCCGACTTGGGCAGATCAGCCAGAATCATCAGCCTAGACGGATTTCCAGACTCTTCCATCAGCCTGTTCATCAGCCCGCAAAAAAACTCCATGGCCTTTATATCGGTGCATCCTGTTTTTATTCCATCATAATTGAAGAATTTCCCGTTCTTGCATTGCACAAATGCCCAACAATGGGGAATCTCGATGTATAAATACCCTCTTTCAGGGTTATACTCCTTTGCCAGATCGCCCGCTTTCTTTTCGGGAAAGCCCATGCCAACAAGGGCATCTTTCACGGTTATATATTCCCCGGAAAGGCGTTTTCCTATATGGTAGGACGCTTCTGATTGATTACCCTTGCTCATTTGCGAACTCCCCTTTCTCAATCCGCTCTATCAGCTTTCTTATATCGGCGCATTTCCAAAGGGAAGACCGCCCTATATATACAGGTGCTGGAAATCTACCGGATTTTACGCCATCGTACCAAGTGGACTTTGATACAGGCACAAGGGGAGGAATGGGGTTAGGTTTGGCTTTGGGATTGCCAAGGATTTGTGTCAGACGGCAGTAACCCTCAGCGGGTAATTGATTGGTCGCGGTCATAGATACGATGCACTCCACAGTAAACAAGAAAACGCCCACGGTCAAAGCCGCAAGCTTGTGGAGCATTCAAAACCATACGATTTTATTTGTCCATATAAATCAGTATAATACGAGAGTTTTACGCAGATTTACGAGACTTTTACGAGATTTTACGAGTTGGCAGTGGTTCACCTTGCACAGACAAACTCATTGCATGGGCTAGGTGCTGTTGTCGCTCAACGCCTCATCCAAGGCTTTATCCAGAAACTTTCTTGCAATTTCTGGCGGTAGAAGGTCTGTATTGTGTGCCAGTCTAAATATTACGGAAGGTAAATGCCATCCTGAACCATCCGGCGATTTGCAATCAGCAAGCCACTTATTCTTATTAGCATTACTCAATAGACTCTCCAATTTAACCTTATCCACGCCTATATATATTAGTTGGCTAATTAACGCTTCTTTCTTGGCATAAATTTTGGTTTTTAGCTCGGATTCCCCCTCTTGCCCTTTCCGGTTCACAGCTTCCACCCCGCCCTTGGCTTGTCCGGGTTCCGGGCTTGCTTTGACCTTGGTTGCCTCAATCGCCGCCAGTTCGTCAACAAACGATGGAATGATTTTATTAAGGGGAAGCTTAATTTGTTCAAACCAATCAGCTAATTCCATCGGTGTGCAAGGGAAGGCAGGGGACTCATTTAGCAAAATAAGTTTTTCATGTGGTAAACACCCATTAAATGATTCTACTAAATACTGTTTGTCTTCTATTCTGGCTTCATCTAATCCCAAAGATTTAACCCCATCTAATATCCCAATCAACGCCATGAAATCAACATGATTCAGCCAATCCTTTCGCGCCAATTCCCTGCATTTCTTATCATGATTCTCCGCATTGTCCCTAGCTATACCTATCAAACCACTGATATTGCACTCAAATTCATGCTGTACATTTTCAACAATAAGTTTTCGCCTTTCGTCATTTACACTGCAATACCTTTCAGCTTCTGCTTCTAAATAACTATCAAAACGGATAAGCGCATCACACGCGAAATAATCATTAAGCAGTGCTGTGATTTTAGCGGCAAGGTTTCTTTCTAAGTCCTTTGCATCTGACTCTCTACCTTCTAGTTCAGAATGCCTCAGTAACCATTGCGCAAAACTATAGAGGAAGTCGTAACATACATGCTCTTGTGCCGGTGTATTCATGGAAAAGCACCTCTCTCGTGCAAGTTCTCAAGATGGGAGCCAAGCCACGCGGTTGAGATACCCGCTATTCGCCCCGTCGGGCTAGGCTTGGCACAGGTTGATTCGTTGTCTATCGGTAACGCCGGAACGGTGGCCCGCGCCGGTCGGGGTTTACAGTGTCTCGCAGTGCAAGCCCAAGGCCAAAGCCGCAGCAGTCATGCCCCGGTCAAAGGTGCAGACCGTCAAGCCGTGCCGCTCGGCAATCGCCGCCAGTCTGGATAAGGCTTGTTCGGTGTGCGCGTCAAATTCGATGGTGTGCATGATTTGGCCTATGGTTCGATTTGGTTAATGCTCAATAGATTTCAATGCAAGCCTTCCTTTCATGCTCAAGAGTCCTTTCAATCGCATCCTTGGATTTGAGCAACAGGTGGATAACCGCCGCCTTGGTTTGGTTGCCCGTCCTAAGCCAAACGATCTTGGGGGGTTGCCCGTGCAAGGTGCTTAAATCCAAGTAATCGGCATCACGGGTGACAATCACAAAGTCGCGTTGCTTGGCATAATCCCATATCGCTTGGTCGTCGGCTTGCTCCATCCCCAACAAAGCCACTTGAGGGCTTCCAGGGTAGGCTTCAAGGATGAAAGGAACCACGCGCCGGGATAGGTTTTCATCCAGCAAGAGTTTCATGACGCGGGCAAACGCCCCATTGTCCGCTCCCTGTCCGCCGCGAAACTCAGGCAAGCGTAGATGTCCTCTTCGGTCAGTTCGGGGAAGTCTTCCACGATCTCGGCGGGTGTCATGCCGGAAGCCAAATATTCCAGCACGTCATAAACGGTGATGCGCAAACCACGAATACACGGCCTACCGCCGCGCTTGCCGGGTTCTAAGGTGATGATGTGGTGATAGTCCATCGTTGTGCCTCTGGTTTGTTCAGTGGGGTGATTTTCATCCGGCCCGCTTGATCGGTATCACGTCCGCGCCTTTCTTCAGCCCGTCCAGAAAATCCGCCCATGCTTGCATCATCCGCCGCCGCTCGTCTATGAACTTGGTCCGGTTGTAGGCGTTGCCTAGGGCATCCGGTACGCGGTGAGCTAACTGGTGTTCGATGACTTCAGGCGCAAAGCCGAGTGCCTTGTCTTGGTGGAGCATGGTCCGCGCCATCGCACGGAAGCCATGCCCGGTGATTTGCGTCTTAGTGTCGTAACCCATCCGCTTGAGCGCAGCGTTGACCGCCGCCTCTGACATGGGTTTGTTGGGGTCGCGTCCGGGGAAGACATGCCGCCCTTGCCCGGTCAGCGCGTGAAGTTCGCGCAAGGTCGCCACGGCTTGCCGCGCCAATGGGACAAGGTGTTCCGTCTTGGTCTTGGAAACCGTGTATCGCCATTCCGCCGCGTCAAGGTCGATGTCCTTCCATTCCGCCTTTCTCAGTTCGCCGGGTCGCACGAAAAACAGGGGGGCAAGCTGCAAGGCGCATTGCACCACGAACGTACCCCTAAAGCCGTCAATCGCCCTCAGCAGTTCCGCCACTTCGGCGGGTTCCGTCAGTGAGGGGAAGTGTTCCCGCTTGCACGGCGGCAAAGCCCCGCGCAGATCGCCGCAGGGGTCGCGCTCGGCCCGCCCGGTCGCCACGGCATGGCGGAATATCTGCCCGCAGTTCTGGTGTACCCGGTGCGCGGTGTCCAATGCCCCGCGCTTTTCGGTGCGCCGCAGCATGGTCAGTATTTCCGGTGCGGTGATTTCCCTGATTGGCCGCTTGCCAAGCCAAGGGAAGGCATCCTTTTCCAGCCGGTGGATGATTTTGTCGGAATGGGTCTTGGCCCATGTGGGCTGGTACTTGGCGAACCATTCCCGCGCTATGACTTCAAAGGTTTCCCCGTCCGCCGTCTGTGCGGCCTTCATGGCCTTGCGGTTCTCGCCGGGGTCTATGCCTTGGGCAAGTTGCTTGCGGGCTTGGTCGCGCTTGTCGCGGGCTTCCTTGAGGCTGGTTTCCGGGTATGTACCCATGGAAACGGTCTTGCGCTTACCGTCAATACGGTAATCCAGCCTCCACCACTTACCGCCAGAAGTGGCGACAAGGAGGTACAGCCCTTTTTCGTCTGACAGCTTGAAAGCCTTGACTAAAAAGCCCGCATTTACGCGGGCTTGGAGACTTGTTCGGATGTTGTTGGATGGGTGTTTGGTGGAGATGAAGAGGATCGAACTCTCGACCTTCGCATTGCGAACGCGACGCTCTCCCAACTGAGCTACATCCCCAAATTCTGAACTGACCCTGCTTGCAGTCAATAGCAAAAATACAAGGGAGTGAATATAACGCTTTTTGTTGGCGTTATCAAGAGCCTGTTGAACAACGTTTCGTTTATTGATGGTACGTTCAATGGCTTCTTTATGCGTTGAAGATCGACTCATCACATGAAATTTGATGATTTTCCTCAAGATTGTTATAGTGATGGGAAGTTCGGTGTGAACGGGGATATGTTCGACTTAATATTAAGGTATGATTGCATAGGCGGCAAGTGCGGCCCGCCGGACTCGAACGGAATAAAACTATGGTGGATGGCGAGTAATCTCCCTTACCCCAACAAACAAACGCCCTTAAAAGCAATAAGAACAGGGTTTAATCGCTCGACCCACGATGAGCGAAACCGGCGTTTTGCCTGGAACGACAGCCGAATCTAACTTAGAAGGAGCCGGCCGCGACAATGCCCGCACAGCGGAGGACTTACGATAGACCTTA
>Ga0268283_1001602_pt1 | contig 10828 bp, 7 predicted proteins | sample saktaG_13_FD_190140 | JGI IMG/M metagenome (GOLD analysis project Ga0268283, IMG submission 190140) | Saline water microbial communities from Sakinaw Lake, British Columbia, Canada - sak_2013_06_06_36m | ecosystem: Environmental > Aquatic > Non-marine Saline and Alkaline > Saline ... | reverse complement strand
TAAAGTTGCACCTGACAAATTGCGCTCTTAGTTTTATTAAAATGAAATCTCCACCTGTTTACTACTGAAAATAGAAAGTGACGATCTAAACCCGACAGACTGAAATCCCGAATTATTGAACCCGGTATAAACTCCAATATTGTATAGTTCATTCCCAATTCCATAACCTAGTTCAAGGTGATAGCCGTTTTCGGGAACAAATAAATAATTTACCGAAAGACTCTCGTTCCATAACCTGTTGCGTACAATTGGCAGGCGTTTGAGTAACAGCATCGGGGTTTTATACATTACATGACTTTCAATATACCCATTGTTAGTGCTGCTAGTATAATAATCCATCAGTTGAAAAACAGAATAGATATTTTTAATTCCAACCTCATACGGGGAAGCCGAAAAATGATTGAATTCGTTAAAATAGATACTTCTGCTATTTACAAAATAACCGGCTTCGATGTTGTACTGTAATGTTGAGCGTAAACCAGATTTTAATTTCTGATTAATGCCAATTTTTATCAGATCAAAATCAGTTTCAAAACCGGGTGCCGGTATCCCTTTTTTATAACCTAAAAACAAAGTTGGCGTATTATTGAAGCCGGGGCGGGGAATTTTAACACCATCCTTTATATAATAATAGGGAGCTGGTTTGTAGGATAAAGTCAGATCTAATTGCAGATTGTGATGATCCACCATTGTGTAAGAACCTGCATCAGGAATATTGGGTTTATAGGTTCTGCTTTCACTGTAAAAAATGGAAAAATCGGTATTGTTTTGCTGAACTTTGTTTTCTTCAGCAGTGATGGACGACTCAAGATTTAATTCGTGCGAAAGCCGGATACTATGGTTTAAAGCGATGTAGTTCCTTAGATAGAAGCGGGAAATATTGTCGTGCAGAAAAAGTGACGATACCGAGTTTTCCAAAGCCATGGCACCCTTAGTATTGAAATCTGTACTTCCCGAGCCGGCCTTAATATTGAAAACCTGTCTGTTTTTTCCGGAACCGGTAAAATTGATTCCGGCATCCCACACAAAAGCTTTTCTTGAAAAAGCGTATCCGGGTGAAAGAGAGATTGAAAATAAGCCCTGTTTTTTTGTTTTTCTGAACAACTCAAAATTTGTTTTATAAACCATACCGTCCACAGCATTAAAATTAAGTCCAAACGGATAGAGCAGCCCCTTACTTTTAAAATATTTGATGGTATCTGGTTCATAAAGGCCACCTAGTAAAAGGACTTTGAGAAATTTTTTACTTTTAGCCTTGTTTGCCCGGGTTGAGTCATTTCCGGATTTTGCATTTTCCATCTGAATCGAATCATAGGCCCTCGTGCTGACCTTTTCGACAGAAGAAAGTGGTATCGGTCGCACCTTGTTCCAGTACAAAGTGTCAAAGGTTCGGGCAGCACTGTCAATTTGTGTTTTATATGTTTCTACAAATCTGTGGTCATTTTTCAGTGTATCCCTTCGGATAATTTCATTTTTATGAAGTAAAAGTTTCGAGGTTTTATTCGCCTGAGCGGTAGTTGGGTTGTTGATGGAAGAAAGCTTCAGCAGTTGTTCATCTATTTTACTTACACGCGATTTGGTTTTATCGGATAAGATTTCCTTTTGACGAAGCAATTGTTCAAGGTTCTTTTTATTTGCATCAATGATCGGTTGGTTTACTTCCAACTTGTTGTATTTGATTGAAGTATAATAGTTAATTACAGATTTATTATCCATTATTTCTATATCCAGATTATATCGGTTGTTTACCGCTAACCACACGCCTTCATTCACTTCGGCAAATGTCTGGCTGATTTTTATAGTTGTTCCCAGTTGCGAGTTGATCGTTAAATCCATGCTGTAAATGCACCAAAGTCCTTTAATCACATATAAATAGCCACTAACATACTGTGAACCATCACCCTTGGGAATAATTTTTATTTTGTCAACCGACACGCTCCCATACTGATTTGTTCCCTCATAGTGATACCTGTAATATTCAAAAGCGCCGGCAGTAATCGGTGACACAGCATTGCCGAACGATTTGGGTTGATACGTATTTTGAGTAATAAACCCAATAGCTCCCGATGAACTGCTTTGATTATTTCCCGGAAAAGTACTGTGAAGAGATTTAACTTTCTGATTAATAATATTGGGTGATTTAAATTCGATTTCATTCACAGATTCCTCCAGATAAGTATCCCCTTCTTTAATTTGCTGCTCTTTCAACTGATCGCGAGCCATCCACTTAACCATAGCCGAAAGTTTCAGTATTTCCATGCTTCCCCTGATGTAAACATCGGCATTGTACGACTTTATTATTGAGGCGTTTTCAGGAGCTTTGCTTATCACATTCCGCATAATTTTGTAAGCAGGGTCTTCTCCATTCGAAGTTATAACAACCTCATTGAGATTGTATGCCATGGCGGGTAAAACAATATCTAAGTTTTGGGCGTTTTTATCAATAACGATATTCTGAATTACCGGTTTGTAACCCATGCACTGGAACGTACAGGTATATTTCCCGGCCGGAAGTTTTAATTCGAATTCACCTTCCATATTGGCCGAAGTACCATAGGAAACTTCTTTAATATAAACAGTTGAGAAAGGTATCGGCTTGCCATCGTAGTCTGTTATTGAACCTTTCAGAACTTGTCCAAAAAGGGTAGTGCTGAAACTAATAATGACTGAAACTAGATATAGGTATCGCTGCATATCGTGAAATATGAATCAAATATATCTAAAGATAATGTTAACAAAATGTTGTTAACGAATTTTATGAGAAAACAGATCGGGTTAACTTTTCGTGGAGTGAATTAGAGTCACCCCGTAAATAGAAAAAAGCCAGAACTTCAAACATTGAATTTCTGGCTTTCTTAGTTAGATCACGGTGCAATGTTAAGTCGCACTCTGACTCTGACTAAATCGAAACTTTTAAACTCAGTTCCTTTAACTGATCACCGGAAATGCGCGAAGGTGAATCGATCATCACATCGCGGGCGGCATTATTTTTAGGGAACGCAATATAATCACGAATGGACTCGCTGCCTCCAAAAAGTGAGCACAAACGATCGAAACCGAAAGCAATTCCTCCGTGAGGCGGTGCACCGAATTCGAAGGCATTCATGAGGAAACCAAACTGAGCCTGCGCGTCTTCCTCGCTGAAACCAAGCAGTTGTAACATCTTATGCTGTAACGGTTTGTTATGGATACGGATCGATCCGCCACCCACTTCCACGCCGTTGATAACCATATCGTAGGCATTGGCACGAACTGCTCCGGGATCGGTATCAAGCAGTGCGATATCTTCAGGTTTTGGAGAAGTGAACGGGTGATGCATGGCATAGAAACGCTGGCTGTCTTCGTCCCATTCGAGTAAAGGAAAATCATATACCCATAACGGTGAAAAAGTTTCAGGATTTCGCAGGCCAAGGCGACTGCCCATTTCGAGGCGAAGATCATTTAGCGCTTTGCGTGTTTTGTGTGCTTTTCCGGCCAGCACTAATATGAGGTCGCCAGGTTTAGCGTTGAATGCTTCGGCCCACTTTTTAAGATCTTCGGGTGTATAAAACTTGTCAACTGAGGATTTCAACGTTCCATCAGCAGCATAGCGAAGGTAAATCAATCCACCGGCACCAACCTGAGGTTTCTTTACGAAATCGGTGAGTTCGTCGAGCTGTTTACGGGTGTATTCGGCGCATCCTTCGGCATTGATACCAACAATCAGTTCTGCATCGTCGAAAACCTTAAAGTCTTTGCCTTTAACTAAATCCGAAAGTTCTGTGAATTTCATTCCGAATCGGGTATCAGGTTTATCGCTGCCATAGTATTTCATAGCATCAGCCCATGTCATGCGTGGTAACTTAACAACGTCAACATTTTTAACTGTTTTGAAGAGATGTACTACGAGCCCTTCGAATGTATCAAAAATATCTTCCTGTGTAACGAAGGACATTTCGCAGTCGATCTGAGTGAATTCCGGCTGGCGGTCGGCACGCAGGTCTTCGTCGCGGAAACATTTCACGATCTGGAAATAGCGGTCGAAACCGGCAACCATCAGCAATTGCTTAAATGTTTGTGGTGACTGTGGCAAGGCATAAAATTCGCCCGGGTTTACGCGTGAAGGAACAACATAATCACGTGCTCCTTCGGGAGTACTTTTTATCAGAACAGGCGTTTCAACTTCAATAAAATTTAGGCTGTCCATGTAATTACGCGTCTGAAAGGCAAGGCGGTGGCGCAGCTCCATATTGCGTTTCACCGAATTGCGGCGAAGGTCGAGGTAACGGTATTTCATACGGAGTTCATCGCCGCCGTCGGTATTATCTTCAATTGTAAAAGGTGGCGTTTTCGACTCGTTCAGAATATCCAGTTTTTCAACTGTAATTTCTATATCGCCGGTTGCCATTTTAGCATTCTTATTGCTGCGTTCCGATACTTTTCCTTCAACAAGGATTACAAATTCACGTCCAAGTTTACGTGCCTGATCGCACAAAGCGGCATGGGTTTCCATATTGAAAACAAGCTGTGTAATGCCGTAGCGGTCGCGCAGATCGACAAAAGTCATTCCGCCCAGGTCGCGTGAACGCTGAACCCAACCGGTTAATACAACATTGTTGCCCACATGGGCCATATTCAGTTCTCCACAGGTATGTGTACGAAGCATATATCTTTGATTTATTAAAGGCTGCAAAAGTAGGAATTTTTTAAACGGGAAAATTGTGGAAGTGCTGGAAGTGCAGTCTCGGCTCCACAGGACCGCCAGATGGCATGATCAGCCAGTAAAATATTGTCAATGAGTAGGGTCTTGGCTTCGTTCAACTGCCTTGGATTCAGGTGCCCGAGCGGAGCCGAGGGCACTCATTTCCTAAAAATTATTACTGAAAATCTGATTAAACATTACAAATTGAAAAATTATTTAACGTCTTTTCACAAAAAGCGTTAAAACCTATAGAGGTATTTGCTAAAACACTTGATTTCAGCCCCTAAATTCATTACCTTTGCACACTTTTCCTAAAAAAACCAATTCGAAATACTTACTATATGAAACTCTCACAATTCAGGTATCATTTGCCAAATGATCTGATTGCTCTTCACCCCGTTGAAAATCGTGATGAATCGCGTTTGATGGTACTCGACCGTAAAACGCAAACCATTGAACACAAAACCTTCAAGGATATACTTAATTATTTTGGAGAAGGAGATGTTTTTGTTCTGAATAACACCAAGGTTTTTCCTGCACTTTTATTAGGCGAAAAAGAAAAAACAGGCGCAAAAATCACCGTTTTTCTTCTCCGCGAACTCAATAGCGAAGCACGTTTATGGGATGTATTGGTTGATCCGGCTCGTAAAATACGTATAGGCAACAAACTTTATTTTGGTGACGACGATTCACTGGTAGCTGAAGTAATTGACAATACCACATCACGGGGGCGTACACTGCGTTTCTTATTCGATGGCCCTTACAGCGAATTTAAACGTACTATCGAATCTTTAGGCCGCACTCCGCTTCCTGAGGAATTACAACGCCTTCGCGATATTGTTCCCGACGATAAAGAGCGTTATCAGACCATTTACGCAAAAAATGAAGGAGCTGTTGCTGTACCATCAGCAGGGTTGCACTTTAGCCGCGAACTGATGAAACGCCTTGAACTGCAAGGTGTTAATTTCGCCGAAGTAACATTGCACGCCGGTCTTGGCAACTTCCGCGCTATCGATGTTGAAGACCTTACCAAATACAAAATGGATTCGGAAGAACTGCTTATCGAAGAAGATCAGGCTGCGATTGTAAACAGATCTATTGAAGCACGCAGAAAAGTCTGTGTGGTTGGCACCACAACCATGAAAGCGGTTGAATCGTCGGTTACTATTTCCGGGCAGGTTAAACCATACAGCGGATGGAGCAATAAATTTATTTTTCCTCCTTACGATTTCAGTATAGCTTCAAGCATGATCACGAATTTGCACCTTCCGCAGTCACCTATGATGATGATGGTTGCAGCCTATGCCGGTTACGATTTGCTGATGAAAGCATACAAAGAAGCCGTTGCTCAGAAATACCGCTTCTTTACTTACGGTGATGCAATGCTGATCCTCTAAAGAACCGTAGAGCCTTAATTTTATTTATTATAAAATCCCTTCGGAAGAGGGGATTTTTTTTTGACCTTTGCGGAAATGCTGCTGCCACGAATCTTTGATCATTTATGCATTATTCAGAAACAAAATCAAGCCATTGAAAACCAAATCAAGCAGAATATTTAAGTACAATATCCACTATGGAATCTATCCGTAAAATATACAAAACCGGCCTCGGCCCTTCGAGCAGCCACACGATGGGTCCGCGCTTTGCTGCTGAAAAATTCAGGTTAAAGAATGAGCCTGCAACTCAGATTCGCATCACGCTTTATGGAAGCCTGGCAGCTACAGGCAAAGGCCATCTTACGGATAAGGTGCTTCGCGAATCGTTTCCTGAAGATAAAGTGAAAATTATATGGCAGAAAGATACCGTTTTACCACAGCATCCAAATGGGATGAAATTTGAAGCCCTTGATGATAAAGGTACGATGCTTGATGAATGGACAGTTTTCAGCGTTGGCGGCGGCGATATAGAGGATGACGAATTAAAATCGCAGAAAGTTAACGTGTATCCACATACAAAAATGACGGATATCCTGAAATGGTGCCAGCAGAATGGCCGGACATTATGGGAATATGTTGAGATACACGAAGGAGAAGAAATCTGGGATTTCCTCGCCGAAGTATGGAAAACCATGAAAGAATCCATTGCACGTGGACTTGAACATGAAGGTGTATTGCCCGGAATATTGCATCTTCCCCGAAAAGCTTCTTCATACTATATTAAAGCTAAAAGCTCTGCCGGAACTCTGCAAAAACGGGCGTTGGTATTTGCATATGCCCTGGCAGTTTCAGAAGAAAATGCAGGTGGCGGAACTATTGTTACAGCGCCCACCTGTGGCTCATGTGGCGTGGTTCCGGCAGTATTGTTTCATTCCCAGCAAACATACGATTTCTCAGATACAAAAATTATACGCGCTTTGGCGACTGCCGCTCTCATTGGCAACCTGGTAAAAGAAAATGCATCCATTTCGGGAGCCCAGGTTGGATGCCAGGGAGAAGTTGGAACCGCATGTTCTATGGCAGCAGGAGGTGCCGCGCAACTTTTTGGTGCTACGCCTTCGCAGGTGGAATATGCAGCTGAAATGGGGCTGGAGCATCATCTTGGGCTTACCTGCGATCCGGTTGCCGGTCTGGTGCAGATTCCATGCATTGAGCGTAATGCTATCGGGGCCGGTCGGGCTATGGATGCAAGCGCTTATGCCTTGCTTTCCGACGGGCAACACCGCGTAAGTTTCGATAAAACCTGCCTTGCCATGAACCAAACCGGTCACGATCTGCCGGATATTTACAAGGAAACTTCAGAAGGAGGATTGGCGTTGCTGGTGAAATAATGATTCTTGAGCCTGGAAACAGGAAATTTCAGATCAATATTGAATAATATACATTGATGTCAAAGAGTTTGAATACTTACAGCCTAAAAGTCTACAGTCTAAAAGCCTAAACTCAAATGAAAAATTATGCAATAGTAGTCGCCGGTGGAACAGGAACCCGTATGAAAGGAGAAGTTCCAAAACAATTTATGTTGTTAAGCGGCAAGCCGGTTATTTTGTATTCGATTGAAGCTTTCTATGCATTTGATCCTTTGGTTGAGATTATTCTTGTAATTCATCCTGATTATTCTTTACACTGGAAACAGGTGGTCAGGGAATTCAAAATATCCATTCCTTTCAAAGTTGTTGATGGTGGCAAAATGCGTTTTGACTCCGTAAAAAATGGATTGAAGCTAATTAATGACGAAGGTTTTGTAGCTGTTCATGATGCTGCGCGGCCAGTAATTAATGCTGATTTTATAGCAGACTTGTTTTCAGCAGCGTCAACTTATAATTCTGCTATACCTGTTGTGCCCGTAACTGATACCATACGGATCATCGACGGCGACACTTCGCACCAGCAGGACCGCACTTTTTTACGTGCCATACAAACGCCCCAGGTTTTCAGAGTTTCGGAATTACAACGAGCCTATACCCAACCTTATGAGCCAAATTTTACTGATGACGGATCGGTTATGGAGTCTGCAGGATTTCCTGTACATCTGGCGGAAGGCAGCCGGGGAAATATAAAAATCACTCATCTGGAGGATATCGCGGTGGCAGAAGTTCTGATAAAGAATTTAACCAAGGAGGCACGGAGAACATAGAGAAACACAGAGGTAAATGCACTTTTGTTTTTGTGAAAAAGAGAAGCCACTAAGGCACTAAGTACACTGAATTTCACTAAGGAATTCTATAAACATTTATTCTGTTTTTGCATTTTTTGGCAATAAAATCCAATCCGTTCTAACGGCGTTATCCGCGTTCCATTTCTTTATTTGAAACCCGCCGTTCTTTCCATTCATATTTACCAACATTTCCTGCAATACCAATCAGAAGTGTATAAACAGCATTCAGCAATTCCATAATCGGGAATAACCATATTAGAATTTTGCTCTTTTGAAACCGACTATAGCTCAGCATTAATGGTAAATCGATAATCGTTTTTAAGAGGTATAATCCTAAAAAGAGCCTAAAATATCCCGGAGTAAAAATAGATGCAAAAGCAGCAAAAACCAGTAGGCTATTTGTAAAGAAAACCAGCATAGAAGTCACAATCAGCATGAAATCAGTATAACCGCGGCTTTTTGAAACCCAACGTAAACGCTGCTGTATAAAAGGTTTAAGTCCAGGTGCTGCAGGCGTTTTGACAATTGCTTCTTCCGACCGTAAAAACCGTATCGATTCAGCACCGAATCTTCGTTTAACATTCATCATTAAAAACATATCGTCACCCGAAGGATATTGCAGATTCCCCGTAAATCCCCCGCAACTTTCATAGGCCTGCCGGGTAAAAGCGATATTCGCTCCATTTGCAAGAATTGGAAATCCTGCATTACACGATCCGGCAGCTGACGATATCAGGCTCATAAATTCCAGCGACTGAAGTTTGCCAAAGAACCTTCCGTTGTCTGTCATTGTCACCGGCCCAAGTATCATTTGCGGTTTGTGAGTTTTGTAAAATGAAGCAATAGTTGAAATCCACAGACTTCCGGCTGTACAATCGGCATCTGTAATAACAATTACTTCACCTGTACTTACCTTGATACCACAATCAATTGCAGCTTTTTTGCCGGAACCGTCTTTCTTTCCAAGTGTGATCAATTTCAGAAATTGTGAGTCCTTTTCCAGAGCAATGAATTCTTTGGCCAAACGGGATGTTGAATCGGAGGAATGATCATCAACAATAATAATTTCGACCAAATGAGAAGGATAATTCTGGTTACTCAAACTATTTAAAAGTGACGCTATATGATGGGCTTCATTACGGGCAGCGACAATAATACTAACTATAATTTCGGGCGTGGAATCGGTTTCTCTGAAAACTTTCAATCTCAGCCATCCTATGGTTATTGCTGTGATCAAAATAGCATATCCGACAAAAACGATAACTGAAATCAAGGTGAGTATCATCGCCTGAAGAATTTTAACCTGAAAATAACGAATACGCCTGCCAGTGATGGAATGGCAATATTCAGAAACCATATTAATGTGGAAGCCGAAACTACTGCCAGTGTCGCTTCTGCATCCAAAACACCAGGTGCGGTTAGCACTCCAAAAAGAAAGACAGAAACAGAGCCTCTAACGCCAAGTTCAGCTAATGCAATAGTTGGAATTGCTGCCAAAACAAGGTAAATAACTGGAATCACCAACATACATTGAACAAATGTGAAATTCAAACCCATTAAAATGATAGCCAGGTAAAACTGGGTTGAAAACACCAGGTAGCGCAACAGGCTAAGGAAAACTGCTTTTAGCAGCAAAGGTTTCGGCGAATCAGCCATCGCATCGATGCTACTCCTGATCCTTTTCGAATATTTTTTCGGTATTAGAATTGAGATGCGGTGTAATGCTGAAATATTGAAAAAGAAGAAAACCGAAAAAAGTGAGACGGTAACCAGTGTAAATGAAAATCCGCTTACAAGCCAGGTACTATCGGACATTAGCGATGAAAGGTATCGTGGGGCAAAGAACAGGTAAGCTATCGTCCCAGTTACAACTGTTACCAGCAACTGGCTGAAACTACCTACAATAGTAAGAAGAATCGCTTTAATAGGATCCGTTTTTTTTAAAATAAAAACCCTGCCCAGAAACTCACCTACCCTGTTTGGTGTAAAAATACTTACCGCCAGCCCGCCAAGTATCGCCTCGTACGAAGTTCCAAGACTCACTTTTTCAGCCTGGCTGATTAGTAATTTCCATTTTAAAGATTCAATTCCCCAGTTGATAACCATTAGAATTATGAGCGCACTGGAAATATAAATTACATTATTGCCACTCAGAACCGATTCGAAAAACGCATTCACCTGCCCGGCAGGAAACGCATAAATACGATAAAAAATATAGGAAAGCGACAACGCGGCAATTACAAGCCGTGTGGCAATATCCAGTGTTTTTCGTATTTTTGGCGTTAGGATCAAAGGAGGGGTTAGGATTTAGGTGTTAGGATTCAGGGATCAGCTTTCAAAATTTCAATTACCGATGCTAAAGCATGAAACTTTGAACCTTGAACTTTCCATTAACTCATTTTAAAAAATAATACAAAATAATTTTTCAGAACATTGGCAAGCGAACGTATCATATTGGGCATCGACCCGGGGACCAATATCATGGGATTCGGTTTAATTGTGGATAAAGGTAAGAAAATTGAGCTGATTGCACTCGATGTGATTAAACTTGAC
>Ga0268283_1001600_pt1 | contig 10836 bp, 11 predicted proteins | sample saktaG_13_FD_190140 | JGI IMG/M metagenome (GOLD analysis project Ga0268283, IMG submission 190140) | Saline water microbial communities from Sakinaw Lake, British Columbia, Canada - sak_2013_06_06_36m | ecosystem: Environmental > Aquatic > Non-marine Saline and Alkaline > Saline ... | reverse complement strand
CGATTATCTGAATCTCGATTATGCTGTGAAATACTCCCGATGACCAAAATATAGGTTTGATTATCAGTAAATTATAAATCTCATCAATATAAAATTTATTGTAGATCAATTTGATGATGCCTTCTCTTTCGACTTCTTCGCCGGATGGCATATGCTGTTTTGCTATATAAAACCTCCAGGCTAAAGCCACCATAAGTAGCGCCAGCACAACGCTAGTAGCCATCAGCGTAAATTCTAATGCAGGGGAAATTGATACATTTGACTGTAAAGCAGCAGATGCTGCGAAAACCGGTTTCAAAAATGCTTTAAGACCATGTGGGCCAATACTTTCTGGTAAACCTATGAAGCCACCCACTGCTGAGAGAAAAGCAAGAATGAAAAGAGGGAATATCATTAAAGCAGGCGATTCATGTATATGCTGGAACTGTGTTTCCCTTCCGCGGAAATCACCTTTAAATGTAAGGAATAGCAGTCGGAACATATAAAAAGCTGTCATCATAGATCCGGCAACTCCCAGCAACCATAAAGCGGGACTTGTAGTAAAAACTGCTGCAAGGATTTCATCCTTTGAAAAGAATCCGGCAAAAGGTGGAATACCTGCTATCGCAATAGTGCCGATCAAAAAAATGAAATAAGTTTTTGGGATTTTCTTCGATAGGCCACCCATTTTTCTGATGTCCTGCTCTCCGCCCAAAGCGTGGATCGCACTTCCTGCAGCAAGAAATAGAAGTGCTTTGAAAAATGCATGCGTTGTAAGGTGAAAAACGGCACCTGTAAATGCTCCCATACCAAGCCCAAGAAACATATAACCTAACTGACTGATGGTAGAATACGCCAGGATTTTTTTAATGTCATTTTGAAAAAGCGCAATAACTGCGGCAAACAAAGCAGTAGCAAGCCCGGTTATGGCAACAACCATCAATGTTGCAGGTGAAAGCGCATACAGAATATTTGAACGGGCTACCATATATACACCGGCAGTTACCATTGTAGCAGCATGGATTAAAGCAGAGACAGGAGTAGGTCCTGCCATTGCATCAGGCAACCAGGTAAAAAGAGGAATTTGAGCGCTTTTACCAATAGCCCCAACAAAAAGTAGTAAAGTAATGGTAGTTAAAACGGGAGTGCCCGATGCAATTAAAGCTGCTTTGGGGAATATTACTGAAAAGCTTAAACTTCCAAATGTTTGAAAAAGCAAAAACATTCCAAGCAGAAAACCAAGGTCACCAATACGATTCATAATAAAAGCTTTCCTGGCAGCATTGTTGTAATCCTGGTTTTTGAACCAGAAACCGATAAGCAGGTAGGAGCAGAGCCCAACGCCTTCCCAGCCAATAAACATAATGGTGTAGCTGCCTCCAAGTACCAGTAAAAGCATAAAGAAAACAAATAGGTTCATATACGCAAAGAAGCGGTTAAAGCCTGCGTCGTTTTGCATATAACCGATTGAATAGATATGAATCAGAAATCCAACGCCGGTTACAATCATTAACATTAATGTTGAAAGAGGATCTATCAGGAATTCTACCGGGAAATTAATACCTCCGGCTTTTATCCAATCGAACAGGATAATGGATTGCGAAGGCGAACCATTAAGTAAGTCAATAAATACAATCAGTGAAACCAAAAATGAAAGTAAAACCATCAAACTGCCAAGCCAACCGCTGACTTTTACCGACAAATGCTTGTAATTCGATCCGATAAACAGGAATCCTGCAAGTGGAAAAAGCGGGACAAGCCAAATATAATTCATCATATATATAAAGTGTTGTATTTCAAATCTTTTGGTGTCAATAATTTACCACTTCAACCTGTTCAGGAAATTGATATCAATGCTGTGTGTATGGCGGAAAACCATTACGACCAATGCTAATCCCACAGCTACTTCTGCCGCTGCCACAACCATAATGAAGAAAACAAAAATCTGCCCGGCCGGATCGTTATGATATACTGAAAAAGCCACTAACAGCAAGTTGATGGAGTTGAGCATTAACTCTATTGACATGAAAATAACAAGGGCATTTCGCTTAATAAGTACTCCTACAACGCCAACCGTGAACAATAAAGTACAAAAAAGTACATAATGGTTCAACGGTACAAGGTTAAAGTTTTGAGTAAGGTTTTGCATATCGCTTGCTATTATTTGACGTATCGGAACATTCATTTTAATCTCCGGTTTTCTTTCCCAACATAACTGCACCAATCATTGCTGAAAGGAACAGGATAGAAGTAACCTCAAAAGGGAGCAGAAAATCGCGAAAGAGTACTTTTCCAAGATTTTTCACCAACCCGATTTGTGTGGTGGAAGGATCATGCATAAGTGTAAGATCCATCTGCCGCAGTGCGGCTGTCATAATAAGCATAAGAACGCCGCCGGTAAGCACGGCTGTAATTTTCACAAATTTTGATTTACGCTGCTCAGCAGCGGTATTAAGGTTAAGCAGCATAACCGTAAATAAAAATAAAACCATGATAGCTCCTGCGTATACGATAATATTGACGATTGCCAGAAATTGGGCGTTCAGCAGAATGAAATGCGCGGCAATGGCAAAAAAGGCAAGCGTAAGGTAAAGCACACTGTGTATAGGTTTTCGCGAAAGCAGGACCATCAGCGCGGCAAATATGGCCAGCAACGAGAAAAAATAGAATAGAAATTGACCGAACATTAGATTGACAATAAATTAATGGTTATATTTCAGGTAATCAGGTATTTTGAATGCTTTGATGTTGTTTGAAATCGTTTGAATACAGGTATCATAAATTTCTGCTTTAGAACTTTATTACTTGATAAACTTTATTTACTTGACGAACTTTTTACTTACCTATTATGTCTTTTCGATTTGTCTTCCTTAAATTTTAATACTTCAGGAGTTTGACGGAGCGAAATATCTATGCGTTTCGCTGGATCTACCGGCTCCACAAGAATCTCTTTACCATAAATAAATACATCACGGTGGTAATCGGATGCAACAATTTCTTTTGTCAGAAAGATAGCTTCTTTTGGGCAGGCTTCCTCGCAGAGACCGCAAAATATGCAGCGAAGCATGTTTATTTCGTATATTGAAGCATATTTCTCTTCACGGTAGAGGTTTTCTTCGCCAGGTTTTCGTTCCTCAGCTACCATAGTTATAGCTTCAGCCGGACAAGCCACTGCACACAAGCCACATGCAGTGCATCGTTCGCGTCCTTCATCGTCACGTTTCAGCACATGTTTGCCGCGGTAAATATCTGAGAAATCACGCTTTACTTCAGGATAACGAACAGTGGTTGTTTTCCCAAAAAGATGCTTTAAGGTAGTCCACATACCTTTTGCTATAGCAGGAAGATATATGCGCTCAGTAAGAGTCATTTTTTTATTTGAGACGACTTTAGCCTTCGTTGTAAGTGGTAGCATTTTTAGATTCAATTATTTAAAAAGCATGATGACAAACCCGGTCAGTATGACATTGGCAATTGCAAGTGGGATCATTTTCTTCCAACCCAATCCCATAAGTTGATCATAGCGGAAGCGAGGAAGAGTCCAGCGTATCCACATAAAGAAAAATCCAAAAAATGTAATTTTAAGAAAGAGAACTCCGGTTCCGATAATGCTGATAGCATTTGGCGAAAGCCCAACGCTGTCCATGAAAGGAAAATTGTATCCTCCAAAATAAAGTGTAGAAATCATAGCGGAAGAAATGAACATATTGATATATTCGGCAAACAGGTAAAAACCTAATTTCATGCTGCTGTATTCGGTATGATATCCTCCAATCAACTCTGTTTCACACTCGGGAAGATCGAACGGCGAACGATTGCTTTCTGCAAAAGCGCAGACTAAAAAAAGTAAAAATCCAAGTGGCTGATAAAATACATTCCAGTTGAAACCATGCTGCTGTGCAACAATCTCATTGAGGCTGAGCGACCCCGACATCATAACGAGTGCAATGATGGAAAGGCTCATGGCAAGTTCATAGCTTATCATTTGCGAGGAAGCCCGTATGGCACCCAGCAACGCGAATTTATTATTTGATGCCCAGCCACCGACCATAATACCGTAAACGCCAATAGATACCACCGCAAAAGCATAAAGCATACCGATATTGATGTCCGCAACCTGAAGCGGGTAAAATGTTCCGTTTACAGTTATACCAGCTCCCCATGGGATAATGGCACTTGTAAGCAATGCAACAAACATTGTAAGTGAAGGACCCAGTATATATAGGAATTTGTCAGCTGTATTCGGCATGAATTCCTCTTTGAAGAAAAGTTTTACACCATCGGCGAGCGGCTGAAGCAAACCCCATGGCCCTGCCCGGTCGGGGCCTAAACGATCCTGGAAAAATCCGGCGATCTTTCGTTCCAGAAGCGTGGCATACATGGCAACCACCAAACTTATTGCCAATATAGCTCCTGCCAATATAAATTTAAATGCAATCATCTGATATTTAGTTTATTTCTGAGGTTCCGTAGTTTCTTTGAGTGGATTAATAATAGATTGCTTAACTATTTTCTCGTAATGATTCTGCGAAATCACCGATTGGCGTTCAATGTGTCGAGATCCTTCAATTATCCAATCAGCAGCTTCTTTTTTCTCAAAGCGGCAATCGTTGCAAATGAATTCTTCTACTTCACCAAATTCATCCTTCCGGCCGGTAACGCGATAGATTTCCTTGCCAAACATCCATGTGGTCACTTTTCCGGAACATTTTTGACAATTGCGGTGGGCATTCATTGGATTAAGGAACCAAACGCGGCTCTTAAATCGGAAAGTGCGATCGGTAAGAGCACCAACAGGGCATACATCAATAATATTTCCAGAGAATTCATTATCAACTGAAGTTTCAATATATGTTCCGATTTCTGCTGCATCGCCACGGAATAAAACACCATGATTTCGTTTCCCTGAAATCTGATCTGCAGTATAAACACATCGGTAGCATAAGATACAACGGTTCATATGTAATTTGATCTTATCACCAATATCAATCTGGTTGAATTCACGACGCTCTTCTTCGTATCTGGTATTTTCTAAACCATGCTTAAAACTCAGGTTCTGAAGGTCGCATTCTCCGGCCTGATCGCATACCGGGCAGTCGAGGGGGTGGTTTATCAGAAGCATTTCAACAATGGCTTTGCGGGCTTCCAATACTTCAAGTGAAGTTATATTTTGTACAACCATGCCATCCTGAACGGGAGTGCTGCAGGAGGCGACAAGTTTTGGCATCGGGTGGGGATCTTTAGCTGAGCCCTGGGCAACTTTTACAAGGCATGTGCGGCATTTTCCTCCGGAACCTTCAAGTTTGGAGTAGTAGCACATGGCAGGTGGAACGATTTCGCCACCAATCAGGCGAGCTGCCTGAAGAATAGTAGTGCCTTCCTCAACTTCAATTACGTTGTTATCTATTGTTACTTTAAGCATCTTTAAAATTCAGTTTTATTTGTCTGACATCTGTTGCAACTATATTTTGTGATCAGGTCAGACAGAAATCTTTTCAGTTTTTAGGTATTTCTCCAACGAACCATGCCGGATGTTTTTAATGATCTCAGGGAAATTTACATGAAATTCGAATTCGCTGCGGAAATGCCTGATAACGCTGGCTATCGGCCAGGCAGCAGCATCGCCCAGAGGGCAGATTGTATTTCCTTCAATTTTCCCTGCAATACTAACAAGCAGGTCGATATCGTGCATCCTGCCAAGTCCGGATTCCATCCGGTGCAGCACTTTTTCCATCCAACCGGTTCCTTCGCGGCAGGGGGAACATTGACCGCAGGATTCATGGTGGTAAAACCTTGTAAAATTCCATGCGTTTCGCACCATGCAGGCGTCTTCGTCATACACGATAAACCCGCCTGAGCCTAACATTGTTCCACTTTCGAATCCACCTTCGGCAAGCGATTCATATGAAATAAGGCGATCGTCTCCAGCAATGGTCTTAAGTATTAGGTGCGCTGGAAGTATTGGAACGGAAGAACCTCCAGCAACCACAGCTTTCAGTTTTTTGTTATTCCTGATACCTCCACAATATTTATCTGAATATAGAAATTCGTTCACAGGCAAGCCCATTTCAACTTCGTAAACACCAGGATTATTAATATTACCGCATGCTGACATGAGTTTTGTGCCAGTGCTTTTTCCAATGCCAATTGAAGCATAAGCTGCTCCTCCCATATTGATGATTGGAACAACAGCAGCAAGCGTTTCTACGTTATTCACTACCGTCGGACAACCGTACAAACCTTTAACAGCCGGGAATGGTGGTTTGATGCGTGGATTTCCACGTTTTCCTTCCAGCGATTCTAGTAAGGCGGTTTCTTCTCCACATATGTAAGCTCCAGCTCCCGAATGCACATAGATGTCGAGATTATAATTGCTTCCACAGATATTTTTTCCTAGAAATCCATTGCTGTAACCTTCGCGAATAGCATTGTTGAGAATTCCGATGATGTATTTAAATTCTCCTCTGACATAAATATAGGCAGTATTCGATTCCAACGCGAAACCGGATACGATCATGCCTTCTATGAGAAGATGTGGAATATGTTCCATCAGATACCGATCCTTGAATGTGCCAGGTTCGCTTTCATCAGCATTGCAAATGAGATAGCTGGGATTTCCTGATTTCCGGTCGAGGAAACTCCATTTCAAACCGGTAGGGAACCCGGCACCACCGCGACCTCGTAACCCGGAAATTTTCACCTCGTTAGTTACCTGGGCAGGAGTATAATCTTTAAGGACTTTCTCGACAGATTTGTAACCACCATTGCTGCGGTAAACATCAAAGCTTTGAATGCCTGGCACATCTATGTGTTCTAGAAGAATTTTTCTACCCATCTCGCTTCTTTTGATTTACTATGATCCGTTCGGGTTTTCATTTCTTCAAGTAAAATGTCAATTCTATCCTCAGTAAGGTTTTCGTAAAATTCTGTATTGATCTGCATCACCGGAGCTGAACCACAGGCACCAAGACATTCCACTTCTTTTAATGTGAATAGTCCATCGGTTGTGGTTTCACCAACGTTTATATTAAGTTTATCCTGAAGATATTCTGAAATTGTTTCGCCTCCGCATATGGCGCATGGGCCGGTGCGACATACTTCTATTACATATTTCCCGACATTTTCAAGGTAATATTGGGAGTAAAAAGTTGCCACTTCATAAACTTCAATGGGTTGCACATGAATAAGAGAAGCAACATAATCCATCACATCAACACTCAAGTATCCACCAAATTCTTCCTGTGCGATATGAAGAACTGGCAACATAGCCGATTTCTGTCTGCCTTCCGGATAACGATTAATAATTTGCTCCACCTTTTTTAATATCTCATCCGAAAACTGAACCGGTTGGTTTTCTTTGTGATACTGTTTGTGGTTTAGTTTATTTCCTAACATTTATGATATTGGTGATTTGTCGTAGTTTTCTATATTCCCGGGTTCCAATGTGCCGATGTGCCGAAGTTTCCAAAAGTCAAATTTCGCTATTTACATTTGATCAAACTCTTTAAAAAAAATATCAGGCATCAAGTTCTCCAGCTATTACGTTCATACTACTCATTGTTAAAATGGCATCAGAAAGTACTGCGCCTTTTATCATTTCGGGGAAAGCCTGATAATAAATAAAACTAGGTCTCCGGAAATGAAGCCTGTATGGGGTTCGTCCTCCATCGCTGACGAGGTAAAATCCAAGTTCACCGTTTCCGCCTTCCACAGCATGATAAACTTCGCCAATTGGAACATTTATCTCACCCATCACAATTTTGAAATGGTAAATCAAGGCTTCCATTTTGTCATAAACGTCTTCTTTTGGTGGAAGGTAAATATCAGGAACGTCCATGTGATAATCGCCTTCAGGCAAGTTATTCAACGCATCTTCTACAAGTTTCAGGCTCTGCCATAACTCTTCCTGCCTAACACAAAACCGATCGTACGTATCACCCTGAGTTCCTATCGGAATTGTGAAATTAAAATCTTCATATGAGCAATAGGGATTCATCATACGTACATCATAATCGACTCCAGCAGCACGAAGATTGGGTCCTGTAAACCCATAATTCAATGCCCGTTCTGCCGAAATTCCACCGACACCAATGGTACGATCCATAAATATCCGGTTACGCATCAATAGCTTTTCGAATTCCCTAAGTTTGCCAGGTAGTCGTTTGATCAACGCTTTTATTTTTTCTATTGCAGCAGGAGTAAAGTCCCTTTCGAAACCGCCAATACGTCCGAGGTTTGTTGTTAACCTGGCTCCACACATTTCTTCGTAGATTTCATAGATAGCTTCCCGCTCCTGGAAAACATACGTGAACCCTGTCAGCGCTCCACTATCAACACCTATCACACTATTGCATACAAGGTGATCGGTTATCCGTGCCAACTCCATCACAATGATGCGCATATAATCGATTCGCTTGTTGCTTTTTATGCCGAGTAACTTTTCAACAGTCATGTCCCATCCAATGTTATTTATTGGGGAAGAACAATAATTCATCCTGTCGGTGAGTGGCTTAACCTGGTAGTAGGGTTTGTGTTCGGCAATTTTTTCAAAGGCGCGGTGAATATAACCAATGGTTTGTTCAGCATCAATGATGATTTCTCCATCCATTGTCAGGATATTCTGGAAAATACCATGTGTGGCAGGATGCGTCGGCCCGAGATTGAGTGTGGTGTACTGCTTGTCAATGTCTTCTGGACGTATAGTGATATGTGGGTCGTTAATATCCATAAAATTGGTCTCTGCAATATTGTTTTATCGTCCAAAAAATCGGTTGTCTTTGTCTTCACGTGTTGGGTCTTCAACCGGGTATTCCTTGCGCATAGGGAAGAAATCAAGATATTCCACATTTAAAATGCGAATCAGGTTAGGATGTCCGATAAAACGTATGCCATAAAAATCATAAGTTTCGCGCTCCATCCAGTTAGCCGACGAAAAAATATGTGTAAGAGTTGGAACTTCAGGTTTTTCGTTAGACACAAATATCTTAAGACGGATCCTTTTGTTTTCGCGTAGGTTGTGGAGATGGTAAACCACACCCAAAGGTAAATCCTTGTCAGGATAATGGATTCCACAAATATCAGTCAGGAATTCAAATTGGAGATTGGAATCGTTCTTCAAAAAACTAACAACATTGAAGATGGAATCAGCAGGAATGGTAATCACAGGCATATCGTTTGATAAATCGACATCAATGATTCTTTGTCCAAATTTTTCTTTTAATCGAATTATAATCAACTGGTCATCCATTTCAATTGTATGCTTATCTGAAATTTACTTAATTCCGTATTTGGCTAAGAGTTCACGATATTCAGTAGAATACCTTCTTCGCAGAGGCTCGTTGCCAACAAGTTCCTGTATTTTCATAAATCCATCGATAATTTGTTCCGGGCGTGGTGGACAACCAGGTACGTAAACATCAACAGGGATAACTCGATCCACACCCTGCAGAACGCTGTAGGAATCAAAAATACCTCCGGAGGCTGCACACGCTCCCACAGCAATAACCCAGCGTGGTTCAGCCATTTGTTCGTATATCTGGTGAACAATGGGTCCCATTTTTTTTGCGATAGTTCCCATGACCATCAACAAATCTGCTTGCCGGGGTGAAAAGCTCAGCCGTTCAGAGCCAAAGCGGCCCAGATCATAATGAGATCCCATGGTGGCCATGAACTCAATTCCACAGCACGAAGTCGCAAATGGCAATGGCCAGATTGAGTTTTTTCGGGCCAGACCAATAACTTTATCATACTGGGTTGCGAAAAAACCTGGTGATGAGTAACCATCAGGTGTTTCGGCTATTGTATAAGGCAAAGTTGAATTCTCCATAATATTGATGACTATAACTCATCTTTTACGAATGTCGATTCTTAAAGCGATAGCTCCGAATCGTTCATACGCTTTCAATCCCAATCTAAAGCACCTTTTTTGTAGATGTAATAAAACCCAAACAGAAACAAGGTCATAAATAATAACATTTCCCAAAATCCGCTCCAATCCATTTCTTTGAAATTAATTGCCCATGGATAGAAGAATATAACTTCCACATCAAAAAGTACAAATAGAATAGCAATAAGAAAGTACCTGACTGTGAAAGGAAAGCGAGCATTCCCTTTGATTTCGATACCGCATTCAAAGTTTTCATCTTTTCGTAATGTTCTGATTCTTTTACGCTTACTTCCTATAAAGTGAGTGGCAAACATTGTAATTGCAACAAACGAAATAACAACAACAGATTGAATAAGTACCGGAAGATAATCATCTGGCAAAAAAAGCTTTTCCATGTTATCTATAATGATAATTAAGACGCATTTAAAGTAGGCCTATATCCGGCTAAAAGCATAAATATAAATAAAAACTTTAAGCCGGATCGAAAAATTCGCAAAATTCCATGAATATAATGCTTTGGCAAATTTAATTATGTTAACTCAATAACAAGGGAGTAGCGTTATTGTTGCGGATTCCTTTAAGAGAATTTGAAATTATTCCTTTGGAAGCCATAGACATGAGAATGATTTCAAAAGCAATCAAAAAAAGCATCTGAGTTGTATCCGTAAATAAAAAATCCCGTAATGTATTCAATTACAGGATTTTAAATTAATAAAGTGATCTGGCTGGGATTAACACCATCAATACAAGTAGCTTAATATCAATTCCTTATCTATTCATTTATTTCAGGTATCCGAATAAGTGACCCTTGGGAATTGCTGTATTATCTAAAGAACGCATATCAAAAATAGTTAATATTTGGCTTGTTTGCAAGAAATATTTTTTTCAGATCGAACCTAAACAAAATTTTGAATACAAGTTCTGCCATATTTCAACTGGAATTGCAGTCCCACCAAAAATGTTCGTGTTTG
>Ga0268283_1001599_pt1 | contig 10845 bp, 13 predicted proteins | sample saktaG_13_FD_190140 | JGI IMG/M metagenome (GOLD analysis project Ga0268283, IMG submission 190140) | Saline water microbial communities from Sakinaw Lake, British Columbia, Canada - sak_2013_06_06_36m | ecosystem: Environmental > Aquatic > Non-marine Saline and Alkaline > Saline ... | reverse complement strand
GTAAGCGCAATTTCTTCGGCGTAGACAGTTAGGGTCATCAAGCTACAAAATAACACTGTTAAAATAAGCCGCTTCATTATTTGCTTTCCTCTTTAGCTAAAATCTCTTTTACCTGCATAAGAATGCGCAGATATTCCCCGCGGTCATCTTGCGATATCTGCCCAAAAATCTTGGTCACTGACTGCGTGCGCTGCTGGCTTATCTTTTTTAAGAGTTCTGCGCCTTTGGAACTTAACTTAATCCTTACCAACCTGCGATCCGTAGAATCGTATTCCCTCTGCACATAGCCTAATAATACTAAGCGCTGAACAATTCCGGTAGAAGCAGCGGTGGTCACCTGCATATACCTGGCTAAATCCGTCATTTTAGAGGCGCCCTGCTGGTTTAACCGCTCCAGAATAAGCAACTGCGGTAAAGTAATCTTGCCCTTATAGACATCATTATTCTGCCAGCGCGCAAATCCCTTCATAATTTCCGGCATAATCTGGTTCATTTTTTGAGCAAAATCAGCAATCGCAATTCCGGTCATCGTTAAGCCTCTTGTCTACCTAGACAATACCCGCGCAATTCAAATTAGCGCGGGGTATCTTAATATTTAACTATATTAAATGTTAACCACATTAACAATATGCCATAAAAAAATCACTCTGTCAAGAGTGTTTAGTTACCAACAATATTCTAAGATAGTACCAAAAAAGGGACTAGGCAGTTATGCCTAGCCCCTCATAAGAATTACTAATCTTAATTAAATCTGTTTCTCAGCAATATCGCCAACAATGGGTAATTTAAAATTTTCACCTTGATATGCCTTGAGCATTAAAACTATCCAAAGAATTAAAGCGATTATCCCCACAATCGGCATAAGCATCCAACCAATTCCCGGTATCACTGTAAGAATTACATTCAAAACAAATAAAAAACCAAAAGTAATAATTGACTGCATCGCATGAAAACGCACAAACTTATTGTCTTTTTCAATCACATAAAAAATAATCCCGGTTATCGGTCCCACAAGATAGCTTAAAAGAGCGGCTACGTTAGCCTGCAACCCGTTTGAACACTTGCCCTGATCAATCTGATCCATTGTGCCCTCCTTTTATTGATGTTTCACTTATAATATTCTACCACAAATCCTATCATTACAATAATTTAAACATAAAATCAGCGAATCTTACTGCGTAAATCACTGGGCAAAACAATCTTAAATTCAGTGCTCTTACCCGGATCGCTTTTAACGGTTATATGGCCATTGTGTAAATCAACGACCTCTTTAACAATCGCCAGCCCTAACCCCGTTCCTTCTATTTTAGAATGCTTCTCCAATCTTCCAAATTTTTTAAATAATTTATCCATTTCTTCGGGAGTAATACCCGGACCGGTATTCACCACGGAAAGCATAATCGAATTTTGATCTGAAGAAAGCGCTACGTCAATCAATCCGCCTGCAGGAGAATATTTTATGGCGTTCGAGATAAGATTCATCACTACACTTGATAATTTCTGCTTATCACCCCATAATTTTGCGTTGCTTGTCGTAACTTTATATTGTAAATCAAGTTGCGACTTCTTAACCTGCAGCATAAAATTATCCACCTCATTCTTGATCACGCTATTAAAATCAATAAGCTCTCGCTTAGAAAACACCCTTGAGAAATTATCTTTGGAAGAATCCAATATCTCTTTGATAAAATTAAAAAGCCGATCGACATTCGAAAGACAAAGCTGCACGATACCAGCATGAGAACTGCTCAGCTCGCCGCCAACCCCATCTTTTAAATTATCCATAGAAATTTTTATTGTGGTTAAAGGATTCTTAAGATCATGAGTAACTGCCAACATCACTTCCGTCTTCTCTTGATCCGCCCGTTTACGCTCTTGGGCGTACTCCAATAATTTTACTAATAAGTTCTTTACCAGGATATACGCATATAAAAAACCCAAAAGTGATATTATAATCGCTAGAGTCACAATAAAACCATTGGCACCTAAAAAGATCTTATGCAGAAAATTGCCTTTGATTATCAGATAAAATAAAACCAAAAGTGGAATTATGCCCATTAATACAAAAACAGAGTTTAATATCCGGAAGGGATCAGAACCAAGCTCGGTAATAACCACCTTATAATCATTATTATTCTGCTTTTTCATTTGTTTATTTTTAATGTTGTTTTACGCCTTTTCCAAATGTTATTATAGCAAGAAGCTAAAACGCTGCAACTCATTTAATACACCGAAACCGTACAATTCTTTTAAATTATTTAACTTTATAGCTAGAAAGTCTATCGAACTTTTGAATTCAGCTTATTATGGAATTCTTCCCAAGGAAAATATTTCCCAGGGCACTCAGTTCTTGCCCCAGGAACCTGTCCATGCCCGAGAATATGATCTTTGGGAATTCTATAATTTTTTCTTAAGATATTTACCAAATAAACTAACGAATCCATCTGCTTATTACCAACTCTTTTTTTACTAAAATTGCCTACCAGACAAATTCCTATCCCTTTAGAATTCATATCTGAGGCTTGACAATGAGCGCCTTTTTCTTGCTTTACCCAACGCGGAGAAACTTCGATCTGCCCATCCTCCTTGCCATCGGTTCCGTTATCAATAACAAAATCGTAACCGATACACGCCCAGCCCTTACGCTTATGCATTTCATTTAAATTAAGTGAATTCCCCTCATCAGTTGCGCTATGATGAATAATAATATACTTCCATTTATCCGATTTGTAAAAAGCAATTACTGGTCTAATCGGGGCTGCTTTCCGGACAAGTAAGCGTTGGCCTATTTCTAAAGCTTCAGTTTCTTTTAAATTATTTGCTTTAACAATATCTTCAATTTTAACATCATACATCTTGCTTATGCGCCAAAAAGTCTCTCCGGGTGCAACCACATGAAAAATATCCTGCCTTAAGACAATGCCTGACCGTGGATAAATCTCTTGTGTAGAATACGTGGGTTTAACCGGCGCCATTGAACAGGAGCTTAAAATAATTGTTAAGCTGACAATTGCGCATAAATTTAGAACCCTCAACATGTTTTTCATAAATAATCGCTAATTAGATAAGACTTTCTCAAAATGCTGATAATCTTTCAAAGATTTCCAGTTGCCTCCCCAAACCCAGCCTAAACGGATAAAAGTTTTTACAACAACAGAGCTGCGTGCAAGCGTTCCCGGTTTACGTATATCGTATACTGCGCCGGCAGGCAAGATAATGTTTCCTTTAATATAAGGATTTTGCACAGGATTAATATCAATAGCAAAACCATAGGCATGCTTAGAAAGAGATTTCCCGCCGGTTACTGTCCGGTAATTAAATGCCGAAGTATTATTGGCCAGCATGGATTGGTTATCCTCATTCCATTTACCATCCCTAAAAAACCGGTCAGAAGAAATAGGGATAACCGAAGTGATAGGGAATTTATTATCTAAAGCTACTTGAAACACTTTTCGGATATCTGCTATGAGTCTTTTGTCTATAATAAGTTGACCCTGGTGAATTTTGCTATCAAATGAATAATATAGCACTTCTACAAGTCGCTGCTTTTCTTTAAATTTTGCTGGAGCATATTTCTTTAACGCCTCAGATAAAGTAATATTACTGTCAATAATCGGATTCTGTAGAGTGCCAATTGGAAATTGCTTAGATTTTTCAGGAGAGATTATTACCGTGTCGCTCACCAACGTAACGCACCCGGATAAAATCGTAATTAAAAATAATAGGAGAAAAACTGAATATTTCTTAACCATAAATAAATACAAACACTTTCTAATCTAATCGGGAAACTGTACCCATGTTGTGCCAGACAGTGTCTAGTATATACACCCTACTTATTGCATAATTTATAATTTCTAGATGAATAAGATATTAAAATTTCCCCGGCAATAACGACGACTAATACACCGATAATAATTGGCAAAGCTGCTTTCATAAAATCATGCCCTGGCTGCACAAACAAAATCAATAGCGCTATCAAAATAAATACTGCAGCCATAACCGCCAGAGATATTGCAAACCAGTTTGGACCCGGAACCCGATAGGGTCTTTTAATATTTTTGTCTTTGATTCTTAAAATAATAAAACTTGGAAAAAGCATTAAATATGAAAATAGCCCGACAACAAGGCTAAAAGATACAACATGCCAAAATAACTCACTTGCGTTTTTGGCTATAAGCCCATAAATAATAATTACAACGGTCGAGATAATCCCCGATACAACCGAAGCTCCGACCGGCGCCATATTTTTAGTCATCTTACCTAATATCTTGGGCAACTCGCCGTTATTAGCGGATTCAGCCACTGTTCGGTTCATTCCTAGATTCCATGCGACTATTCCCGCAAACAAAGTAGATGAAATAAGAAAACCTAAAACCACAGTAATAATCTGCTGCACCCAGTGACCGCTAAATGTAACTGTAAACACCTGAAGTATTCCGCTGGCTACGTTTATTTCAGAAATAGGAATAACCACCCAAACCGCAAATGTTGTAATCAAATACAATGAGGCTATCGCAATAGCCGATAAGATAACTGCTTTCGGAATATCACGCGCAGGATTCTTCATTTCCCCGGAAGCTGCGGAAATAAGCTCGCAGCCTTCCAGGTTATATATAATTATCGGAATAAATACTATTGCCGCGTTTAAATTCGGCATCATATTTGTAAAATTAATCTCATTGGCAAAGCGCCCATTTTTAAAAAAATATATTATGGCTGTCACAATCATCCCGATTATCACCATAAGCCTTGTAATCGTACCAAAATTAGGCACCCATTTTGAAACTTTAAGAGGACATAAATTAATTCCCACCCCCACCCAGATCATTATAATCCCTATTAATATTTGCGACCAAAGACTCATACCTGGAAAGAACATGTGCCCAATAATTTGGGCAATCGCAATATATATTGCCGGCACCCACAATGGCAAGCTAACCCAGTAATACCAGGTACTCCGAGCTGCCCATTTACTCCCTAGCCCTTTTTTGATCCAGATATAAATACCGCCTTGCTCAGGATAAGTAGAACCTAGTTCAGCGGCGATCAAGCCAGAAGGCAAAAAATACCCGACAATACATATCAGCCACCAGAATATCGCCGATGCTCCAATAGCGGCTGAAGTTGCTATCGCCTCTACGCCAAAAATCACGCAAAACGAAAAAAGCGTAAGATCCCAAAATCCCAATACTTTCTTTCTTTCCATTAATTTTTATCCTTCGATAAGCAGTTTTATAACTGTAAATTATTCAATATGATACAAAATAAAAACTGAAAGGCAGGGAGTCTGCCAAGCGTATTTCCCTAACTCTCGTCGCTACAAGCTATTATATAGCTAACACTTTTATTGTCAATGGATTAAGCAGTCCGACGGTTTAGTTCCGTTTAGTTTCGTTTATGTATAGATGGGCACAATTCGAGCACAAAGGAAAAGGGCAAAAATGACTAAATTCTTTACGCTATTTATTGGGATCTTATTTATTGCTGAACATCGACTGCAGAGAACTAACCGCATTTTCCGTGCTGCTTTTTTCTTTGCCTGTTCCGGTAGAAGCGACCTGCGCTTTATCTTCTTTTTTTCCGGATACCGCTTCAAGCACGCTCGAAATTCCCTTATTGCTCACCTCAGTCTTTATTACCTGACCGACATTCTTTAAGTTCGGCTTGACTAGATCCGCCAACGAACGCATTAATCCTGTAAACTGTGGCTTATCTACAGTTCCGGAAATAATAAAATCCAAATGTAGCGGATTAATATTGTTGAGAGACTGACAAAGCAAAGGTAGAGGCATAAAAATATCAGTCGATTGGTTTAACGCTTTCGGCTTTAGCTCGTGATTACTTAAGGCAAGCTTATTACTAGAATTAAGATTGCCGTTTTCCAAGATAGTATTTGAAGTTAAATTCAGCGTTCCTTTACCCACTGAAACCGGCAGTGAATCTTCATATATAAAACGCAACGCATCTAAATTAACCTCTTGAAGCCCGAAATTAAACTGCGCCTTAGGCACATCTTTATTAAACGTATTCTGATAAGAAAATTTCAGACTTCCCGCAGCAACTCCTGCGCTTTTGATCTTTCCTTCCACTTCAGCTTTTCCCAGGCGAAAACCTAATTCGGGATCGAAAGCAGCATTGCTTAATTCTATGCGTGCATCCTCAACCTGCACAGAACGTCCGTCTTGATTTTTTAAATCAAGATAAGAGTCAGTGATAATCAGTCTCTTTATCTCAAACAGATAACTGTCTTTTGATTTAAAATGCACCCTTCGTCCATGAGGTAAGACAGATACTGTTTTAGTAATCTTTCTTGCCTCGAGTGCATGAGCTTTTTCTTTCTTAAGTGCATCACTGGAAAATTTCTTTTTCAATAAATCATACCCCTTCGTGAACCAATCTTTTTTCTGGATTGCGCCCTCTATAACCCCTATTGGCTTAATTGGCTTACCGGTGGTAGTTTTTGGTTGAGTAAGTTTCTGAATATTAAAAGTTCCATCTGGTTCACCCTCAAGATAAATATTGGCACCGCTTATTTTAACCTCTGATACCAATCGCTTAGAAAGTAAACCTAGCGGGCTTATATGGATAGAGGTAGATTTAATCTCGGCAATCATATTATTTGTATTTTGCGGATCAATGATTTTTGTGTTTTTTAAGAAAAGCGAAAATGATAACGGCCAGATATTTACCCGTTCAATGTAAACTTTGGCAGAACTATTTTGATTAATCTTTCTAACTATAAACCCACCCAATTTCGGGCTTAAGAATAGCCCTACGGTTAAGTGTACCACCGCTAAAATCACCAACACTATTATAATATTCTTTATATTCAAGTGCTTCATGATTTCGTTTTACTCCTGATAACATCCATTTGATTAATCACTTTACTAAAAAATTTATAGCGCTTGATGCGCTTCACAAATTTTGATTCTTGAATTTTATTTAAGTGGGGTTCGATAAACTTAATGTAAATAAACCTGATTAAAAAATAAACCGGAAGACAAAGAATAATAGACAAAACAAGACCTCCGGCAACTAAGGTATTATTTAAATCTACAAGAGCCAGAATAGGTAAATTTGTAATCAATTTCCAAAACCCGGTTAAGAAGTTAGCATCGAGTAAAAGATATCCGCCGATGCGCTCTGCCAAAGAACTTACTCCTAGTAGGTAAAACAACTTAAACAAAGGCAGGGTAATCACGGTAGAAAATCTATTAACTTTAAAGAGGAAGAAAAAAATAAGAAGTAACAGGGCCATCGGGCCGTTAAGCGGGATAAAACCCAAAAACATACCCAGACAAACTCCTCCTGCCACCTCTGCCGGAGAAATGTTTAATTGTAAAATACTTAAGATTCTAGCTGGTATGTTAACAAACGAAAACATTATTTTTTACGCCTTTTCTTTCTTTTTTAAAGCAGTGATGGCTCTTACTACCACGAAGATTGAGAAAGCTACAATAAGAAAATCAATAACATTATTTATAAACATACCATATTTTAAGGTAACCGCAGGCTGAGTAGCAGTTGCTTCTTTCATAGTGATCACAAGGTTCTTAAAATCAACGCCGCCGATTAACATCCCGATTGGGGGCATAATCACATCATTAACCAAAGAATTGACGATTTTCCCAAAAGCAGCACCAATAACAATACCTACCGCCATATCAACGGCATCGCCTTTTATAGCGAATTCCTTAAATTCTTTAACAATAGACATAACTACCTCCTTTTTATTATTTACCGAGAAACGAACCTAGCCCTTTATTATCCAATAAATTTAAAGAAGCCTTTTTCTGACCGACCAGCCCCTGCACTTTTGCCACCAGTCCATCTCCCTTTAAACCCAGAGCGCCAGCCTGTTGTATTGCCTGGGTAACAAAACTAGCAGCGCTTTTAAACGCATCTTTATTCTTCATTAAATCACTAACACAGCTAACCAAACTACTGAGATTATTACCTTTAAACCCCTTACCGATAAAATTAAGCAAGAGGCCCTTTATGTCAATCGTACTAACCCCCATGCCAAGCATTTTTTTAATTGGCTGCTCAGCAGCATTTATACCATTAGCAGCTACAACTTTACTTCCTAATTCACCCTTCAACGCTGTAAAAAGTGTGTTCACATCCAAAGCCTGAGCATTAGTCAAAATACCGCTAAAATAACTTACAAAACATAAGAGCATCAAAATTATAAATATTTTCTTCATTTATTATGCCTCCCAAAATGTGAAACATACACCGATATAGTTAACTCACCTACTAAGCTATTGTACAATTGCAATGCTACACTTTCAATAATTTAAATTTAATTCGGTGGTTCTTTGATACTGTTCGAACGATCTTTGTTTAATCCACCGCGCCTGTCGGCGCTCCCGTATCTCCCGGGCCCCGTTCGCCCTCGCTGGGGCTCGGGCTCACTTGGCGCTCGCTAGGCCGCTCGCTTCTTGCTAATTTTAATGCGTGTGCGGCGCAGCTGGATGCTGCAGCCGGGTGGGGGCGGCTGCAGCATCCAGCGTCCTCACCGACAAGTTAATATAAGAAAAAACCAAAAGTTTATAAAGGTTCGTCCGCGAGCCGCCTCAACAATAAAGAAATCTAGAGCTGCGACCTGCCCCGCCTCTTGCGGTCAACACTTTAAAGCCACTACCGGCAAAATTTTGGTGCGGGCAAAATTTTGCCTGACCTATCCTTTTAGGCCAAAGCATAGAAGAATTTTACCACAGATTATAGATAAAAGAAACCAGAAATAATAATACGCATGCCTGAACCATAAACAAAAATGAGCATCCTAGATTACTCCAAAGATGCCCATTTTTGCAAAAAATTATTATTTAAGTTCTAACGCAGTTTCTTATTACGCCTCTACATATTTTACTCTTTTATTCATTCTTGCGGCTACTGCTACCATTACTCCCCATATTAGAAAAATAGCCAGAGTCATCGGAACACCCACTCTCATCATTTCCGGCCAAACTTCGGGAAGGCCGGCGGTTAGAAATGGCGGATAAGGAACAAATTCGCCGTGAGAGATATGCTCGATTGCCAACATTACCACTCCGCCCCACAACATTGAATTTAACCAATTGAAGTGGAATTTTTCAGTAACTTTTTTTCCCACGGCAGTTGTTACTATTGCCGCAGCTGTTGGGACAAGAAAACAAGCCATTTTTTACCTCCTTTTTAAATTCGAGATTAATAATGAAATCCCCCAAATTATAAACACAGGCAATAACATCGCGATTCCTAATAAGGAGCCGTTTTTAATCATGCCATCGGTTGCCTTCTCTAGGAATGCTCCTCCTTCATATCCTAATATATGGTCGATAAGAATCATTGCTACTGCTCCCCATAGCATTAAAGCTAAAAAACCTAACTTGTAATCCTTGGGTATAACAAACTTACCCAAAGTCGCACCCGCTGCCGCAATAGAAGTTGTTACTAACCACATCGTTTACCTCCTTCCTAAAAGTCCACCTGTGCCCTCATTCCGCCAACAAAGACGCCGCTCGTATCATCCGCAACATCCTTGCCGAACGGATTCCAGATATACTGGAAGTCAGGGCTGATAGAGAGATGATCGTTTACGTGTATCCTATAATATGTTTCAATGTGCCCTTCGGGTTTAGCCAAATAACCATAATAATTCTTATAATCATCAGAAGGAATGACCTGGCCTACTGCAAAAGCTAAAACGTCCTTTTCTCTTCTCCAAGGCTTACCTTCTACCTGAAGACCAGCACTCCATGACTGCTCGAGGGAATAATTATATCCGCCTGCTGTCGTAGTAATCTCAGGATTATAAACTTTCGGATTCTGCCAGCCGTAACGCGCAAAGAGTGTAACAATATCATTAGCTTTTTGGTCAAAACTTAAGCCAAAGCCGTAAGCTGTTTCTTTGCCCTTGGTCTCATCAGACCATTTAGTATGGTTAGCATTATTGCTCCAGCCATAAAAGCGGTAATTACCGGAGAGGTTTAAGAAATTAGTCTTAAAGTGCACCTGCCCGATGTTAAAAAGGTTATCTCCAATCTTGTCCCAGCTACCCTTTGCGTTAAACAAACCATAGCCTAATTCAAACCATTCCTTTGGCATATAGGCAGCACGTATACCCAATCCATTATCTGGAAATTCAATTGTAGGGCTATTGCGGAATATCCTGCCCAAAAATTGGGTAGTTTCATCATTGGCAATTTCACTTTGATCAAAATAAGCCGTAGGATCAAGCTTGCCAAAAGTAAAAGCTGCCTTGTCTTTAAATAATCCCTGTTCATACCAAATCTCTGTTACCCTTACATTTTCATGATCGTCAGCATCACGATTAACATTACTATATAGTGTTAAATTATCCTCAAGCCCTGCGCCTTGTCCGCCTTCTAAATGTAGGAATGCCCTACCACTAACCTCCTTGAATTCTTTACTTAGGGTTATATCTGCAGAATATGAGCCATCAGTGCGGCTTTTCTTTTTTGTTTCACCGTCAGGGGCATAATTAACGTTATTAGCACCCTGAACAATCATTGTGGCTCCTGCGCCAAGCTCAAGTCCTTCCATCAATTTCATAGGCTCACCAGGCACGCGCTTAAGCTTTTCCTCAAACTGCGATAGCTTTGTTTCGTATTCATGAATTTGCTGTTGCTGAGTCTGCACTGTCTGTGTCTGAGTAATAATATAGTTATCCTGCTGGGCAACTTTTTTCTCTAACATCTCTAAGCGCGCCTTAAGCTGCGCTACCTCTTCCTTCAGAGAAACCTCTTCGGCAAAAACATTTGATGCACCAAAACAACTCACTATAAATAAGAGAATCAAAAATCTGCGTAACATTTTCTCTCCTTTTCGTGCTACTAT
>Ga0268283_1001598_pt1 | contig 10850 bp, 7 predicted proteins | sample saktaG_13_FD_190140 | JGI IMG/M metagenome (GOLD analysis project Ga0268283, IMG submission 190140) | Saline water microbial communities from Sakinaw Lake, British Columbia, Canada - sak_2013_06_06_36m | ecosystem: Environmental > Aquatic > Non-marine Saline and Alkaline > Saline ... | reverse complement strand
TACGACACCCATTTGGCGGTTGCCGCCGTGATTGTGTTACTTTATTTCGGCCATCGCGCCCTGGCCAAGCCACAGCAGGTGCGCTCGGTGATCAAGGGTGCAGCCGTGATCGTCGTGTCGATTGCCGTGGCATTGACCGCCATCGAACTGGGTGTCGCCCCTACATCACTAGCGCAAACACAGCCAGCCGATGCCGTTGCAGCAACAGAACACGCTTCAAATGAGTACATCGAGCCGACGCGGGTTGCGCCGGATCAGCCGTTCTTTCCGTCACCGGTCAGTCTGGCCAGCGGCGCTGCTAAAACCGACAGCATGAAACTGTTGGCCATCCCGCCCTCGGATGTAAATAAGATCCGTCAGGAAGTCAACGACCAAGGCTTTGCGACCACAGTGAAGATCGGTGCTGAAAAATGCGAACGCTGTCATGCCGACATCGTCGAACAATGGGCCGCGTCTGCGCACCGCTTTTCGTCCTTCAATAACCCGTTCTATGTAGCGACATTGGAGTATCTGCGCAATACGCCGGTTGTACCGAACGAGTTCGTCGATAAGCACTTGACCAAGTTCGGGCTGCCCAAAGAGGCGACGGGCAAAGTAAAATCACGTTGGTGCGCTGGTTGCCATGATCCGCTAATCCAATTGTCGGGGCGGATGGTCGGGGATATCGACAAAGGCTCCGTCGAAGCCCAAGGCGGCCTGATCTGCCTGAGTTGCCACGCAATCAAAGAGATTCCCGGCCACACCGGCAACGGCAATTACGTTTGGAACGACCAATTCAAAGACAGCTATATCTTCTCGGGCGTGGCTTCCGGCCTTGGAGCGACACTGCATGACACGTATCTCAAGGCTAATCCCGAACGGCACATGGCCGATATGCTCAAACCGTTTTATCGCAAGGCCGAGTATTGCGCCACCTGTCACAAAGTAGCGCTTGAGCAGCCGTTGAATGACTATCGTTGGCTGCGCGGACAGAACGATTACGACGGCTGGCACAATAGCGGCGTGGCGCTCAATGCGGCCCGCACCTTCTATTTGCCGCCTAAAGCCCGTCAATGTCAGGATTGCCACATGCCGTTGGTCGATGCTCCTAAGGGTGACTTGTCGGCGAAAAACGGCAAAGTGCGTTCGCACCGTTTCACGGCTGCCAACACCGCGCTGCCTTGGTTACGGGGTGACACTAAGATGGTCGAAGAGACGGAAAAATTTCTGCGCGGAAAAATCCTGAGACTGACCATCGCCGGCGTTTCGGGAACTGAGGGTCAGATCGTCCCATTGACGGATGGTGCGGCACATGAGTTCGCGCCGACCAAAGATCATGTCGAATTGCATGTCGTCGTCCGCAATCTAGGGGTAGGACATACTTTTCCATCCGGCACCAACGACTCGAATGAAGCCTGGATCGAGGTCACCACCACCGGCAAAGATGGGGCTCAGTCGGCCGGTGCCCTAGACCACGACGGCCATGTTGACGAGAATACCCGTATTTTCAATGCGGTGTTGGTCAACAAAAACGGCAATCGTATCGAAAAGCGCAATGCCCATGAAATGGTGACGTCGATTTACACGGCTGTAATTCCGCCCAGCACCTCGGATTTGTCGCGCTATTCGATACCGTTGCCGACATCGGGTGATTTGTCTGCGACTACTACGGTTAAAGTTCGCCTGTTGTGGCGCAAGTTCAACCGCACCTACACCGAGTTTGCCTATGCGGCCAACCGCAAGGGTTTTGCGAAGTTTAACGCCACGCCCGATCTGCCCGTCACCGAGATTGCCGCTTTTACGTTGACCATTAAACAAGAAGGCGAACACTTCATCGCGCAAGCGGGTATGCCGGAAGGCGCTAAACCCGGCGAGCTCGCGCACGATTACGCAGTCGGTTTTCTTCGCCAAGGCGACTTCAAGTTGGCTCGCCAAGCTGCTGAAAAAGCCATCGCCGAAAATCCCAAGTCGGCAAACTACCTCAGAACGCGGGCACGCATCGAATTGGAAGAAGGGCAATTCAAGGCGGCTCGACAAACCTTGACCGACGCGGAAAAGCTGACACCAGCAGACCCTCAAAATGCTTGGCTGTGGGCGCAGGTCTTGGTCGAGGAAGGCCATTATCCAGATGCTGATAACGCCGTAAACCGAACGCTCGCCGTGTTTCCTCAGGATCGAATGGCGCTTAAGCTGAAGGGGCGCATTGCCTATCTGGATGGCCGTTTCCAGGATGCACTGATTCCCATCGAGCAGGCGCTAGTCATCGATCCCGAAGATTTTACCGCCCATTACTATGCGATGCTTGCGCATCGAGCGTTGGATCATGCGGAACAAGAAAAAAAGTCGGAAGCTGCCTACAAGTATTACAAAGCAGACGAATCGGCTCAACAAGCGACCTTGACTTTCCGTCAAGCCGAAGACGAGACCAATTTCGCGTCCCAAAAAATCAAGGTGTTTGCACTTAAATGAAAAAATACGACGTATTAAAATCCGCTGTTGCAGTACTACTGGTTCTCGGCGGCTGCTCGGAAAAAGAGAATGAAGAAGTAACGAAAGCGAATGTGCCACCACCAGCCTATACTCTAGCCGCTATCCCGGAAAAGCCGCCTGCGCATCTTGAACGACCAGTCATACAAGTCGAAGCCGGCAAGGATATCGGTATCGACTTTATTCATGAAACCGGTGCTGCGGGCAAAAAGCTGATGCCGGAAACCATGGGCGCGGGCTGCGCACTGTTCGATTATGACGGCGATGGCCGTCTTGATGCGCTGTTTCCGGATGGTCGGCCTTGGCCAAACCCAAAGGCTGCCGCACAAAAGAAGTCCGGTAAGCGTTCGGTCGCCAGTGCGAAAAGCAACGGTCATGCTATCGCGAGGCTCTACCGCAACGACGGCGACAAATTCACCGAAGTCACCGCTAAGTCGGGCTTAAACGCCATCGCCGGTTACGGTATGGGGGTTGCCGCCGCTGACTACGACGCCGACGGCGATACCGATGTGGTGGTGACAACCGTCACCGGCAACCGTTTATTGCGTAATGACGCCGGTGTCTATATGGATGCGACCAAAGAAGCCGGATTGGAGTCTGGGGGTCCCGGATGGGCGACATCCGCCGCTTGGCTGGATGCCGACAATGACGGACGGCTGGATCTGTTTGTCGCCTACTACGTGAACTGGAGCCAGGACAGCGACGTATTCACGACGCTGGACGGCACCAACAAGTCTTACGCGACACCTAAGGTCTACAAAGGTTTGCAAAACCGCTTGTACCACAATCTCGGCAAGGGCCGCTTTGCTGAAATAGGCAAAGTGGCTGGCTTGGCGACCGGTGACAATAAGGCGCTGGGGGTTGTCGTTTTGGATGCCAACGATGATCACTTTCCGGACATCTTCGTCTCCAATGACACCGTCGCCAACAAGCTCTACCTGAATGACGGCAAAGGTAACTACACCGACACGGCGATGGTGTCCGGGGTCGGTTACGACGAACTCGGCGAAGCCCGCGCCGGTATGGGTGTGGATGTGGGTCAGTCCATTGACGGCGTGCCCGCTATCATTATCGGCAATTTCAGCGACGAACCGGTATCGCTGTACGAACGTACCGCCTCTGGAAAGGTGTTTCTGGACGCGGCGCAAAAGCGCGGTATCGCCATTGAAACCATGCCCAGGCTCACTTTCGGTGTCCGTTTCGCCGATCTCGACAACGATGGCCGCGATGACTTGGTGCTGGCCAACGGCCATATCGAGCCGGACATTCAGAAAGTGCAAAGCGCCGTGTCGTATCGCCAACCTATCGACGTGTTCATGGCGCAGGATGGCGGAAACTATGAAAGTCTTGCCAAGCTGACCGGAACGCCGCTAAGCGAACCGGTTGTTGGGCGTTGCATGGCAGTCGGTGATATCGACAACGATGGCGATCTGGACGGCTTGGTGTCGGTTAACGGTGGTGGCCCTTTGATCTTGCGTAACACGACCGGCGGCGAACACGCCGTTCAGATTGATTTACGCGATCCTGAAACCGGCAATATCGAAGCGCTGGGGGCAGAAGTCACATTGAGCGGCAAGGATTGGACGCGGCGGGAGACCGTGCGGGCACGTGGCTCTTACTTGGGACATAGCCCGTATACCCTGCATTTCGGTATTCCTTTGCAAGCAGGTGATCGTATCGGGGTGCAGGTACGTTGGCCGGACGGCTCCGTCGAGGAGCGCGGCACCGTGCAAACAGGCAACCGTTACCGTATCGTGCGGCACGGGGATTTAACTACCTTAACTAGAGATAAAACATTATGAAATCGAGATACCTTAAATTTTCGGCTTGTGCGGCATTGGTCGGCGTGAGTCTTTTATCCGGCGGTGCCGATGCGTTCACCGTGTTCAGCAACAAAAGCAGTTACATGAATGCCGGTACGTTTTACGGCCCCGGTAAATTGCCGGCGTCGCCGTTGTTTGACGTGACCATCTACAATGTCGCCTTCACTTCGGCGACGACTTTTGTGACGCCTTTTTTCAACAACGGCAGCAAAGAGCCGAATGTCCAGGGAGAAATAGAAACATCGGAAAGACCGGATGGTTATTTCAGCGACGGCAAAACTCCGATCAATGAAAACGCCGATGTCGGCCCGTTCGAGCTGAACGGCACCAAGGTGCTGGTTGGCATCGGCGGCGGCGGTGCGCATCAGGGCGAGCAAATATCGGTGCTGTTGGATCACCACACTATGATCATGACTATGGACATCGTTTTCGACATGGGCATCGGCGCGGCGGGCGTTGTGGCCGCGCCTTTTTACGGCACGACCCGGGAAGCGACGTTACCTAAATCGATACAGACCCAATTGGGTATAGAGGGTGGAACTGATCGGGCCGGGGCTTTAAAGTCCGGCGACAAGATCCACGGACGGCTGGGCGATTTTAACGGTAACGGGATGCTGGACGGCTCGATAGTTGTGACCGGCAACATGCCGCTGACATCCGTGTTTATGCCTGGAGCGCCGTATGCGTTGATCCGGTATTTCGAAACCGACCTGCCCTACGACGGGGAAACCGTCGGTAAGCTGCCCGGCAGCACTGCAGATCGGCAAAAAATAGCCGATAGCGCCACTTATGCCTTCCCTGCGGCGGAAGCGCGTCTGGTACCAAAAAATATTGACGGAGCAAAACCATGAACACAACTAAAACTATGCGCACCCCCTTTTACCGTTTGCTGGCTATCGGCCTGATTGCCACAGGCTGTGTGCCTGCCGCGTGGGCAAACAATCTTTGGAGCGCCCCTAACTCCTTTTTGGGTACGGGCTATTTTTTTGGCCCCGGCGCTTATATGACGCCCACGCCGTTATTTCCGGTGATGATCCGTAATCTTGGCTTTGTCTCCAAACAGAACTTTGTCACGCCGTACTGGAATAACGGCGCTGCAGCACCTAACGTGAAATCGGAAAAGGATTTTCCTCCCGTAGATGGACTCTTGTCCGACGGCACCAAGATCAATGAGAACGTCGATCTGGGCACTTTCACACTGGCCGGCGTACGTTTTTTGCCCGCCGTCGCTGAAGGCGGAACGTTTTTTGGCCAACAACAAGCAATGACAGCGGCCGACGGCAATGTGAGCATGGACATGGATTTGCTCTTGGATCTGGGCATAGGCGCAAAAGGGATAATTCGTATCCCCTTCCACGGCACGACTGGAATGCTCACTGTTCCCGAACCGCTCGCGGATGCAAAAGGCGCACCCGGCGTTAAACAGGCCGGTTTATTGAAGTCGGGCGAAACTATTTCCGGCCGGATCGGCGACTTTAATAACGACGGTTTTATAGACGGGACGCTGGTTGCGATCGGCGTAATGCCCTTGTCTTCCCCCGTTTATCCGGGCCAACCTTTCGCAATGTCGCGGAATTTTGAAACCGATATAGCTATCGAAGGCGCTGTCTATGGCGCACCCAAATTAACCAACAAAGCTTATGGCTTACCTGCCGATGCGAAAGGTAAAGAGGCTAAATAATAGCCCAATTACCGAGCAACCTGGTATTCGCTGTTCCGTGCCTAGCGTACACGCCACGCACGGAAACGTTACAGATGGAGTTTGAAAATGACTGATATTAATGACAGTAAGGCGAGGCCGGATTGGGTTTCCAGCAGACTTTATCCTTTTGTTTCGCGCTATTTCGAGACATCGCGGGGGCGCATCCATTATGTGGACGAAGGCGTAGGCACGCCGATAGTTTTCGTACATGGCAACCCCAGTTGGTCGTTCGAGTATCGCCATTTAATTGCGGCGTTGCGGAATGATTACCGTTGCATCGCTCCCGATCATTTGGGATTCGGACTTTCCGAACGCAGTCGCGATAAGGCCGACTACCATCCTGAAGCTCATGCCAATAACTTTGCCTCGCTGATGGAACACCTGAACCTGGATCGGGTGACGCTGGTGTTTTCGGATTGGGGCGGCCCGATTGCGCTAGATTTTGCGCGTAAGCACCCAGAACGCGTGGAAGGTCTTGTCATCCTGAATAGCTGGTGTTGGCCGGTGGACACCGATCGTCACTTTGTGCGCTTCAGTGCCATGATGTCCAGCTGGCCTATGCAGTTTTTGATACGGCGCTTCAACTTTTTCGTCACTCAGGTCACGCCTAAGGCCGTCGGCAACCCGGCGATCCTGACCAAAGAAGTGATGGCGCATTATATAAATGCTCAGCCCGCCCCCGAGTCCCGCGCTGCCAGCGCGGCATTGCCAGGGTACATTATCGGGGCGACCGATTGGCTGCGGGAGATTTGGAACGATCGCGCGGCATTCACAGATAAACCTGCGCTGGTGATCTGGGGACACAAAGACATCGCCTTCCGGCGCAAGGAACTGGAAACTTGGCAAGCCGAACTTAAAAACTGCACGGTGCATGAATTACCACAATGCGGTCACTTTCTAGCGGAAGAAGCACCGGAAGTCGTCACAGCGCACATTCGGGCGTTTGTTGGAAAACAAGAGGCAGCAGCGTTATAACGTTTACGAGAATAGTCTCCGATGGCGACCGGAGTCGGTCTTATTGTCTACAACCCGTATGGCAAAAAGTTTTTGCTCAAGGCTCCAGCATTGTACAATATATCGATTTTTTACAATGACACCCGAAAAGCGCTTACTCTCTGCCAATATGACTTTATACACTACCTGTCTCTGGCTGTCTGCACCCGACTTCCAAACATCGCGGATCGTATGTAGGGTAACATCGGTGCTGACAGCGCTGATGCTCGCGCTTTGGTGCAGCATCGCTGTTAGCGGCGGCCATTCCGACGGATTGGTCGATCCAATGAAGCTCGGAGGTTCGGAGTATTGCGGTCATTGCCACACCGATATTTTTCAGCAGTGGAACGCTTCTACGCATCACTTCTCGTCTTTCAATAATCCCGTTTACCGTAAAGTCGTCACCGATGCCATAGAACGCAAGGGTTTGCCTACCTTTGAGTTTTGTGCCCGTTGCCACGACCCCATCCTGAAAAGTTCGGGCGAGACCGACAAACTGGATACCAACAGTTGGAAGGCCAACGCAGGAATTACCTGCCTGTCGTGTCACCGCATTATGGAAACCAGCGGCGGCAACGGCGATTACCGTATCGCCGAACCGACTTTGCATCCATTCTCACTTAGCGACAACCCAGTACTGGCGAAAGTCCATAAAACCATGATCGAGATCACGCCCTGGCTGCATAGCAGTGTGTTAAGCAAACCCTTGTACAGCACCCCGGAATACTGCGCCACCTGCCACAGCATCACGGTGCCCGCCGCCATCAACGGCATCGCCCCTATGACGTTCACCGACGAGTCCGGCCAGTTACAACGCCGTCACCAAAACGCACACGGCGAGGGCTTGCCCGGCCGCTGTATTGATTGCCACATGCCGGACGTGCCGTCCAAAGATCCCGCTGCCAAGGACGGGATGATTCGCAGCCACCGCTTTACCGGCTCCAACACCGCATTACCGACATTCAACCGAGACTTGGATCAATTGGAGGCAGTAGTCGCCTTTTTATCCTCCGGCATTGTCGATTTGCGCGTGGCAGGTGTACGTACCCGGCACCAAGATCCCTTCCGACCCGACGAGGCGGTGCTTGTTCAAGCCGGTGATCAGGTCGAGATCGCCGTGGAAGTCCATAACGCTCGCGCCGGCCACCAGTTTCCCACCGGCACGGTCGATTCCAACGAGACCTGGCTGTCGGCCGTCGTTACCGATGCCACTGCCCGTAGCCTCACTGCGCTAGGGCAACTCGATGCCCAAGGTCTGATACCTGCCGACGCTATTCGCTTTGGCACTCGTTACGTCGATGTTTTTGGTAACGTGACCGACCGCCGCAATACCACCACCGACGCGGTATCCATCGCGGACGATACGGTAATTCCCATACGCGGCCGCCGCACGATTTTTGTCAAATTCACAATCCCGACCGATGCCGTACCACCTTTTACTATCGATTTTACCTTGAACTGGCGAAAATACAGCCCAGCGTTCATAGACTGGGTGTTCGACAGTCGTGAGACACTGCCGCTGCCGGTCACCACGCTGGCCCGACTACATTTAACCTTACCGAAAACTGCGGTCACTACTACCGCGATACCGCGTTAACCCTAACAGAGTCCATTATGAACAAGAAAGCCCTACCTATCCTTACACTCGCTTTAATCACCGCAACGCCGGCATTTGCCGGTAATTGGAATGTGCCCGTCGCCGCCCGTGGCCTCGCTAATCCTATCCCCATCAATGCCGAGACTATACCAAAAGCGGCCACAATCTACTCGAAGCATTGTGTATCCTGTCACGGCGAAGATGGCCGGGGTGACGGAACCGAAGAAAAGGTTAATTACTCCATCCAAAGCATCCTGGTGATTCTAACGCAACCCGGTAACCAGCCCCTTTCTGACGGTGAGCTTTACTGGAAAATAACCCACGGCGTAGGCAAAATGCCCGCATTCGCCGGTAAACTCACTGATACGGAACGCTGGTTGATGGTCAATCACATGCGCCGCCTGCCACCGGATCATAAATAAGCCCATGTCCCGTCTGTATGCCTTGGCGCTGTGTGCGGCGCTGTGCGCAGCCGATGCCGGGGCATCGCGCAGCTTAGGGTTTACAGATGTTACCGCAGAGTCTGGGATTACTTTCCGTCATGTCAACGGTGTCTACATCACAGTCGATGGCGCTGAATCGCGTTACATGCCCGAAACTATGGGCGGCGGGGTTGCAATTTTCGATTACGATGGCGACGGTGACCAGGATGTGCTGTTTGTCAACGGCGCGTATTTCGAGCCGGAAAATCATAGCAAAGCCCTGCCTGCCTTGTACGAGAATCTGGGGCATTGGCGCTTTAAGGATGTGACCCGGAGGGTCGGTCTGGCCCGGTCTTTCTACGGCATGGGCGTCGTGGCGGCGGATTACGACGGCGACGGCGATGTCGATCTTTTGTTTACCGCCTTGGACGGGTTACGGCTGTACCGCAATGACGGCGGTCGATTCACCGATGTCAGTCGCCACGTTGGTTTGCATCCAGTATATTGGATCGATGAAAAAGGCCGAACCGCTCCGGAATGGTCGACGGCAGCGGTTCTATTTGATGCCGACGGTGACGGGGATATCGACATACTCTCGGCTCAGTACGTAAAATGGTCGGTCGAAGCAGACATCCCTACCACTTACGATACCGTCCACAAGGGCTACACCACCCCGCGTGCCTATGAAGGCCGGAGTCCGCGCTTATGGTTACAGGACGGAGGGATATTTCGTGATGCCACCCCATCCAGCGGCCTGGAGGTGGCAGGCAAATCGCTAGGCATGGCACTTTGGGATTTTGACAACGACGGACGCTTGGATGTCGTCATCGCTAACGATACGACCGCAAATTTTCTCTTCCACAATTTAGGTAACGGGCGCTTCGAGGAAATTGGCCAAACGGCCGGAATCGCCTACGACAACGACGGCAATCCCCGCGCCGGCATGGGCATCGATGTCGCCGACTATCTGAACGATGGCACGGCCGGTATTGCCATCGGTAATTTTGCCGAAGAACCGACATCGTTGTTCAGAATGCTAAAACCCATGCAGTTTCGCGACGACAGCGGCATCAACGGTGTTGCCGCGCCAACCTTGCCCTTGTTAACCTTCGGACTGGTGTTCGCCGATCTCGACCTCGACGGCTTGCAGGACATCGTTACCGCCAACGGCCATGTAGAACCCGCCATACGTTCGGTGATGCCGATGCTGTCTCATGCACAATCGCTACAATGGCTGCGCAATATTGGCGGTGGTCGTTTTGTCGCCGACGGCTTAAAGCTCAAGGCCTTGCAGGCACCGATGGTCGGGCGGGGGCTGGCAGTGGGCGATCTTGATGCAGACGGTGATCTGGATTTGATTGCCACAAGCAACAACGGCACCCCGCGAATACTTCGCAACGATCTGACCGAGCTGCATTATTTACGTATTCGACTGCGAGGTCTGCCGCCTAATACCGACGCCATAGGCGCACGCATTTGGCTTTACGGTTCGCACGCCGTTCAGCAGCGCATGGTCAGAACCGGCGGCTCTTATCTTTCTCAATCAGAAAGCGTACAAACATTCGGTTTGGCTCCCAAAGAATCTGTGCAGCGGCTAAAGGTAAGGTGGCCTGACGGGCTCATTTCTACTATCAACCATCCGGCCGCCAATCAGGGTCTTTGCATATTACACCCCAAGCTGCCGAAATCCGAACGTCTAGGAGGCTGTCCGAAAACGTAGCCAATTAATGGTAGAATTGAGATTTACATGACATCCTGGATGATCGTAGGCACCGGCATAGAGTTGTCTGTTTTTTTCAAGTTTTTTAATCGGATCGACAATCACAGCGGGTAGGTCTGGGTGTGCT
>Ga0268283_1001597_pt1 | contig 10851 bp, 10 predicted proteins | sample saktaG_13_FD_190140 | JGI IMG/M metagenome (GOLD analysis project Ga0268283, IMG submission 190140) | Saline water microbial communities from Sakinaw Lake, British Columbia, Canada - sak_2013_06_06_36m | ecosystem: Environmental > Aquatic > Non-marine Saline and Alkaline > Saline ... | reverse complement strand
GGATTTGAAATTCAGACTTTTTTCTCTATCGTCAAATAAGAACTCAACATCATCCTTAAATCTAAATATTTTTGAAGTAAAAACAGCTTTTACATAACCTTCTTTTGCCACGACCACTTCACAACTTGGAATGGATTCCAACAGGTCAACTAGAATGGCCCTAGTGTCTTCCAAAGGCCTGGAATATTTTATGGCGGGCATTTTTCTTGAATTGGGTTCATCCAGAGTGCTGACGCAATTCGGTTTGTCGGGGCACGGGTTTAACGAAGGGCGAGGGTCCGAGGCGTTCATGTTAATTTCAGGCTCCTGTATAAACATTATCAAACTTATCAATATAATGGCGATTTTCATCTATGGGCCTATATCAGTATGCAGACTCGCTGCAGTTTACAGTAATTGGCTATTTGAAGGGCAAGAAGAAAACGAAAATCCTGTAACTTTTTTCTACTGGTGATAATTCTTGAGTATAATGATAGTATATGTCCAGCATCGACTATCCAAGGTTATCAATACAAGACCATCATAAGGAGGTCGGCATGAATGACTCGACTACGATGAAAGCCGTAACAATGGTTGTCGACGATGAAGAAATTGTCCAGGAAAGTGTCCGGCGGGTTCTAGAAGATCAGGGTTTTAGTGTGGATGCCGTTCCACGAGTTGATCAGGCTTTGGAACTTCTCAAGAAGAAAACATACGATTTGATCCTGACTGACCTGATGATGCCGGAACGAAATGGAATGGAATTGGTGGAAGCGGTGGCCCTCGGATACCCTGAAACTGGAATAATCATGTTTACAGGACATCCAACGGTGAGTTCCGCTGTAGAATCCATAAAATTAGGGGCTTTGGACTATTTGCCGAAGCCCTTCACGCCCGATGAACTGATTGAAGTTACTCAGAGGGCTTTGGGGAAAGTTGCCATAGCAAAGAGGGACAAAGAGGCTTCCCGCGTTTACGAAGATGCGGAGAAAGCGCTTAGATCAAGTCTGGATGTTCAAAATATACTGGATCTAGTTTGTGCTTCAGCCAGAGATTTGCTCAAGGTGAAGGCGGCTTCAGTTCTTATCCGTAAAAAGGATGGCCCTTTCTTTGATTTGGCCGCTTCGTGCGGGCTGAGCCAAGATTATTTAAGCAAGGGAAACCTCGACGCTACGAGGAGTATTTCGGGAGTACAGTCCAATGGGCAGTGCTATTTGGTGGACCAAACCAACTTTGATAGCTGTCTCCAATACCCGGATGCGGCTAGGCTGGAAGGCGTAAAGACGATTTTATCAATGCCGTTGTCTATTCGTGACGCAGTCACTGGATGCCTTCGGATTTATTCCGCTGATGAACGAAACTATGATGATAAGGAAATGGACCTTATAGCCAAATTTTCCAAACAAGCTGCCCTTGCCATAGAAAACGCGATTATTTACGAAACAATGCGCAAGGACATAGAAGGAATGAAAAAATACGTTTCCTGAAATCCTTTTTGATCATTGGAGGTAGAGTTCATGGTCTCCGGATGGTTGACGGGGACCTCTCCACAAATTTTTAAATCAATAGATGTAAAGGCTTATTACAGAAAGTGGAGTAATAACGAATGAATAGCGAAAAAGGAAAAATTCTGGCGGTTGACGGTGATGAATCTGTTCTCTCAAGTGTTTCGCGCCTATTGGGGAGTAAATATGAAGTCGAGACGTGTTACAAAAATACCGAGGCCTTACGGACCTTGCAATCACTTAAATCCGATATTCTTATAATGGACGCCGTAAAGGTCAATGACGAAATCAATTTACTGTCATCGTCATTAGAGTTTGACCCGAACCTTAGAATTATCGTTACAGACTTTGCGCCATCGGTCGAGACCGCCGTAAAGGTTATGAGGGCCGGAGCTTTCGATTACCTGTTTAAACCGATCAGCGCCGAATCGCTCTCAGACAGTGTGGCAAAGGCATTCGAAGATCGTAGGAATCGGTTGGAGAAGAAATACCTGGAAGACGTTTTTTATGAAGTAAAAACCTCTGTAGCATCCTCTCTGAATCTCGAAAAGGTTCTGGATTCCATCGTTCAGGGGGTCGCGAAAGCCATGAAAGCCAAAGGCTCATCCTTGAGTCTGTTAGATAAGAGTCACAAGAGGCTAATTGTAGTTGGGACTCATGGCCTGAGCCGGAAATACGTTTCGAAAGGACCCATCGACGCTTCCAAGAGCATTGGGGAGACGATTCTTAAGGGAGAGGTCGTCTGGGTCAAGAACGCTGCAGACGATCCTCGAACACAATATCCTGAGGATGCCATGAAAGAAGGGATAGTATCCATCCTTAGCGTACCACTCAAAGTTCCAGGAAAAGTAATCGGGGCGCTTAGGGTCTATTCCAGCGAAGAAAGAACTTTCCTGCCGCAAGAATCACAAGTATTGAAAGAATTCTCCGATCAGGCGGCTATGGCCATTCAAAATGCCCGTTTGTATGAGGATGTCAAAAACGAATACGACAACCTCAGGGAAGATCTCAGGATGTATTTTGATGAGATAGGCTGGGACTGACCGGCAAGAATACGTTCAGAAAGTCGATCCTCGAGAGGACCGGTTCCACGGGAAAGTCAAAATGGACGAATTTGGCAGAACTCAGGATCATCCTCACATGGGGCATGGCCACAATCGAGACACACAATCTTCCGCCGCCGGTTTGAAGAATGCGGTCCCTATTGTCCACCACGGACCGGACCTCCTTGAAAAATTTCTTCAGAAAATTGAACATCTTCTTCCTGACAGGGTGAAACGATGGGCGTTGTCTTTGGTATCTTTCAGGAACAGGATACTGACGAGCGCTCTCCTGATTTTCGCCGGCGTAGTTGTTACAATAGGCGCTATCCTGGGAATCGCAATCTTCCCGCGCTTAAGCCAGGACCATGATGTAATTCAGCATCTTAAATTTATACATCTTTTCGCAAGCCTGATCGTCATCGCGATTGGATGGTTGTTCATTGACCGTATTTCACGGAAAATTGCTGAACCGCTCAATGAACTTACTGAGAAGGCCGATCAAATTAGTAGGGACAGTTCATCTATAGCTGACAATCACATGATAGACAAAGCTGAAGCCTCGAATGTTGATCTCCGCCAAACTCCGATAGAGTTCGACGTTAGTGGTGGGGACGAGATACACCAACTGACGACCTCGTTTAACCGTATGCTAATGAATTTAAAGGCGTCGGAATCGAGATTGATCGAATCTGAAAAACGCTACCGGTTTCTTTTCGACAATGGGCCGACTCCTCTGTTTGTAATTGACAGAGAGACCATGAAAATTCTTGATGTCAATGCACGCGCCGAGGAAGAATATGGATTTGTAAGAGGAGAGTTTCTCCTGATGAATTTTGACGACTTGGCCCCGGAGACCGATCGTGAGCCTACCCGGTCTCTTTTACGCAATCTTGATCTGAGCGAGATTGCCCCGCTCCCGATATTGAGGAGAAGGCGGAAAAGCGGGTCAGTTTTTGTCGTCAATTTTAATGTAGCGGCCGGCAATTATGAAAACCGCCCGGTTCTTATGATAGCAGCGTGGGACGCGACAGAAAAACTTGAAAAACAGGCAAAACTGATCCACGCAGGCAAAATGGCTACTCTTGGCGAGATGGCCACTGGAATTGCCCATGAACTCAATCAACCTCTTTACGTGATCCGCATAGGGGTTGATTTCCTGTCAAAAAAACTGAGAACCACCGGCGACATTTCTACGGAAGAGTTTTTTAAAGTGGCGCAGGAGATCAATGATGGTGTAAGTCGGGCGACAGGGATTATTAATCATCTGAGAGAGTTTGGACGAAAAACAGACGAAACCACGGGGCTCCTGGACATAAACGAGCCCATCAGAAAAAGCGCCTCACTTTTGAGGAGCCAACTGGAAACTGACAAAATAGAATTTGCGCTCGAACTCCAGGACGAACTTCCGCCCATAAGGGGTAACTCAAACAGGCTGGAGCAAGTCTTTATGAATTTGATCGTGAACGCTCGCGACGCCATACTGTCGAAACGCCAAGGTGATGAAGAGCGCGGACGGCTGGTTACCGGCGATCGCGTGATAGTGAGATCGGGAATTGAAGAGGATAGGGTAACAGCCACAATATCCGATACTGGGCCGGGAATTCCCAAAAGTCTAAGGTCCAAAATATTTGAGCCCTTTTTCACTACAAAGCAATCAGGCCATGGGACAGGACTCGGTTTGGCGATAAGTTACAGCATTGTAAAAGATCATAACGGCTCAATTGAGATACTGGAAACCCAAAGGCCCGGATCGGTTTTCAAGGTCACTTTCCCTAAAACATCGCAGGGGCAAAAAATATGACAAAAATTCTGCTCGTTGATGATGAAGCCGGCATACTCAATCTTTTAAAGATGAGTCTGGAGCTTGATGGCTATGATGTGTTCACGGCTGAAAACGGCTATTCGGCTTTGACGCTGTTCCAGCAAGAGACGCCCGACATAGCGATAATTGACGCCCGGATGCCGGGGATGGATGGAATAGAATTGCTGGGAAAGATCAAGTCATTGAAACCCGAGACGGAAGTCATAATGATCACCGGGCATGGTGACATGGATATGGCGGTAGAATGTTTGAGAAAGGAAGCGTCAAATTTTCTTACAAAGCCGGTTAGTGAAGAGCTTCTATCTCTTTCGATCAAGCGTTCCCTGGAGAAATTGGGATTGAAAAGGAAGCTGAAAAAGTACACCAAGAATCTGGAAATACTTGTGCGGGAAGCCAATGATGAACTCGAGAGGGCCTACAAATTTAGGGAGAACCTTATAGAGAATTCTCCAGACGCGATAGTGTCTGTGAAAAAGGGTGGAGAAATCGTAATCTTCAACTCGGCTGCCGAGAGATTGCTTGGCTACTCAAAGGAGAATGTTGTCGGCGCCATGAACATAGTCAACCTGTACCCGCCTGGAGTAGCCAAACAAATTATGAAAGATCTGAGATCGGAAGATTATGGAGGAAAGGGTGTTCTCCAAAAACGGGAGGTTGAGATCCTGCATAAAGATGGTCGTCCAATACCCGTTTATATTTCCGCCTCAATTTTGTATGAGGGATCCAGGGAGTCCGGGTCTGTGGGAATTTTCACTGACCTGACAGAAAAAAAGAAACTTGAGAAACAGCTTATACGGTCGGAAAAACTTTCCGCTCTGGGGCAACTGTCCGCAGGAATCGCTCATGAGATAAACCAGCCTTTGACAGGGGTTCTGACTTTCGCAAGTCTACTGTTGAAAAAGTTCCGGGATGATGAGCAAACTCGGAAAGACCTTGAAGTCATAGTTTCTGAAACCCAAAGAATAAGAAACATTGTTCACGGAGTTCTCGATTTTGCGAGAGAAACCCCTATTCAAAAGAAACCTTGCTCAATCAATGAAGTAATAGAAAAAACCCTGGAAATTATTGTTCATCAGGAACGTTTCCTTGGAATCCATGTGACCACTGACCTGGAATCCACATTGCCTTTAGCCCTTATTGACGAAAACCTTATGCGCCAAGTCTTTATGAATCTTGCTTTAAACGCCGTTGACTCCATGAAAGGCAAAGGTACCCTGACGGTAAGGACTCGACTGATGAACAACTGGGTGGAAGTGGATTTCTGTGATACAGGAGCAGGGATATCCGAAGAGATAATGGAAAACATATTCGATCCATTCTTTTCCACAAAGACTTCATCCGAGGGATCAGGAGTAGGCCTGGGGTTGTCCGTGAGCTACGGCATTGTGCGCAATCACGATGGAGAAATAATCGTAGCCTCGGTCCCGGGGCAAGGGGCGACATTCACTGTGCGAATCCCTATTAGCGACTAATATAAGCTTTTAGATTCAGTTCATCCAATTATTCAGGACCCAATTCGGAGGATCATTTGATTGAGAGCAAGAAAATAGAAATTTCCTGCGGACAAATAAAGCTCGAAGGATTTTTCGAGTTCCCGGAAGAGGGTGACGAGCGGCCTCCAGTCGCTTTGGCGCTGCATCCTCATCCTTTGTATGGCGGGAATATGCTCAACAACGTTACCTCAAAACTCGCATCTGGTTTGTTAAAGATTGGCATAGCGACATTGAGATTCAACTTCAGGGGAGTAGGCGGCAGTGGGGGAGTGCATGGGGATGGCGTTGCGGAAATGGACGACGTCAAGGCGGCGCTCAGTTTCATCGACCGTTACGTTGGGGTTGACTCCTCAAACATAATCCTTGCAGGCTATTCCTTTGGTTGCTGGGTGGGCCTTAAGGCGGCGTTCCTAGAAGACAGGCCTATGCGACTAGTAGGTGTCTCCCCTCCTTTAGATATCTACGATTTCAGTTTTCTCACCGATGAGATGCGGCCAAAATTGCTTATCGCAGGCGACAGGGACTTCGTATGTTCCCAAAAGAAATTTCAGAAACTCGCAGAAAACGTGCCAGAGCCGAGACGAATAGTCCTTTTGCCGGGCGTTGATCATTTCCACTTTGGCGCTGAAGAAAAGGTTGTAGATAGCGTTGTTGAGTTCCTGCGACTTTACCCCGCCCAATAGTTTAATGTGATCGGTTGTCACTGTATTGTCAGTTGACAGTGTTTGGTCTATGTTGTCCACTTGCGTTGGAGCAAGCTCAAGGCGCATGAATTTGGAGGAACAGCATGGGATTCGCCTCTAGGTCAGTTTCAGTGATGCGATATCGCGTCAAAGGAAACATAGATGGGTCATTTTGGGATTCAATCCATGATGGCGTAAAACGCGGTTCATTTAGCCGTACTGATCAACCGGGAGAGTTGATTGGATTCGGCTGGACAAGCATCGATGATTTTGACAATTACGAATTTCAGGGAGCGTCTTATGTAAGGTCCAACTACGTGGCTCTGTCTTTCAGAATTGACACGGTTCGTGTTCCGCCTAGAATTCTAGAGACTGAAGTGAAAAAAGAAAGACGAAAATTGCTTGAACGAACAGGCCAAAAAAGGATGTCCGCTAACCAAATGCGTGAAATGAAAGAAGCGCTCAAAGAGTCATTGAAAAGACAAGTCTTTCCGTCGATACAGGTTTTTGACTTTGTCTGGGATACCGCAGCGTCTGTAGCCTACTTGTCGGCTTTGAGCCCTAGAGCAAGGGAACGGGTGGAAGATCATTTCCAGAAGAGCTTTGGGCTTAGCCTAATTCCGCTGCTTCCATATATTCGATCAATGGAAATGGTTTCCACGGAGAAAGATCGTCTCAGTCTGGAACAGGTGCGATCATGCGTCATGGCGCCCTGATTCGACAGAGCGATTAAAAAGCGTCGATTAACGAATACCATCGGAGTCTGACATGGATTTCTTGGACATACTAAGAGAAAAAGCCTTTCTGGGAAGGGAATTTCTAACATGGCTGTGGTTCAAATCGGAGCAAACAGGTGGAAGCATTGAAATAGACGGTGGAAAAGTGATTGAAGTTGTGTTCCATGATCGCATGACGCTTGATCTTACTGACGTAGATACACCGCAGATAGTAACAATAAAAGGTGAATTTTCTGAACTTCGGGAAGGTTTGGCGGCCATACGGGAAGGTAAGAAAATTGAAGAGGCGAAGATTTCAATCAAGAATTCGGAAAACGAATTCTCAATGATAATAAAAGGAAGCTGGTTTTCTTTCGGATCTTTGAGGACCCCCAAGACAGCGCCGTTGGAAGATGGGGGAGACGAAGACACAGAGGGCGCTTTTCTGGAAAAAATAGGTTTGATGGAAGAAGGGATGGGGCTTATTGACTCTTTGTTCGAGCAGTTTGTCAAAATCAGGATCTCAGACGACTGGGATGTCAAAGAAATTCCAAAAATTAGGAAATGGGCCTCATAAAGTCGAATGAAATCCAATGGCAGGCAAGAATTCAAGAGAACTAAAGACTTACGCTATTTTTAATCCCATTGAGAATTTTGGCATTGACAAAACCTCCGCATTCTCTAAATATATACAGATTGTACGGTTGCGTCGAAACGTGACAATTTCGAAATTCCCCGATAGCTCAATCGGCAGAGCGAGTGGCTGTTAACCATTAGGTTGTAGGTTCGAGTCCTACTCGGGGAGCCAACCCTCCCCCTGGTTTTGATTGCTCTGTTCCCCATTTTCAAAATTATCCATGTTGCAAGTGATTGAGTTTCATCACTTTCACGTCCAGGTCCAGTGATGAAAAGCCCCAAGAAACAAAAAGAGCCGCGTTCCTACACTCCCAACGAAACCATCCTCGAAAGCATCTCTGATGGTGTTTTTACGGTTGGTCAGGATTGGCGAATCACATCGTTCAACCGCGCTGCTGAGGAAATCACTGGTGTTCCCAAAAAAGAAGCTATCAACAGTCTCTGCTCGGATGTGCTTCGTTCGAGCATGTGTGGGTCGGATTGCGCCTTGCGCCAGACAGTTGAGACCGGCAAGCCCATCATTGGTAAGTCCTGTTACATTATTAAAGCGGATGGTTCCCGCGTCCCTATAAGCGTGTCAACAGCCGTGTTGAAGGACGTGAACGGCAAACTGACAGGAGGGGTGGAGACGTTTCGGGACTTGAGCGAGGTTGAAGCCTTGCGACAGGAACTACAGGGAAAATTTCGGATAGGCGGAATGACAAGCAGAAGCCCACTGATGCAACGGATCCTGGAAGCGCTTCCGGCAATTGCCGCCAGTCCGAGTACCGTCCTGATCTTGGGGGAGACGGGTACGGGCAAGGAATTAGTGGCTCGAATGATCCATAGCTTGAGCCCTAGGCGGAAAGGGCCGATGGTCGCAGTCAATTGCGGGGCTTTACCAGATGCGCTATTGGAATCGGAACTCTTTGGTTACAAAGCGGGAGCTTTTACCGGAGCGGTCAAGGATAAGCCGGGACGTTTCGCTCTGGCCAGTCACGGTACCATCTTTCTGGACGAGATAGGAGAATTAAGTCTCGTTCTTCAGGTGAAACTGCTTCGTGTTCTACAGGAAAAGACCTATGAACCACTCGGAGCGACACGGACCGAGGTGACGGACGCGCGAGTCGTCGTGGCGACGAACAAAGATCTGTCTGAGGAGATGCGTAAGGGGACGTTCAGGGAAGACCTTTATTACCGAATAAATGTATTACGGGTAGAATTGCCTCCACTACGAAAACGCAGAGAGGACATACCACTGCTGGTTGCGCAATTCATTGAACGTTTCAACCGTTTGCAGGAAAAATCCATTCAAGGGATCACGGGGGAGGCCCTTTCTCTGCTCATGGCTCATGAGTGGCCAGGGAATATCCGGGAACTCGAAAATGTCATTGAACGTTCATTCGTCATGTGCCAGGAAGGTCTGATCGGGATTGGGGCCCTTCCCGATGAATTGACCGCGCACGTTTGGTCCAGCCCAGGGTCTTCGGATATTAAGTCAGCCCATGACCTGTTGGACGCAAAGGCCATACAGTCCGCCCTGGAACGAAATGGCTTCAACCGGCTGGCTGCGGCTAAAGAACTTGGCATTCATAAAACCACTCTTTTTCGCAGGATCAAGAAACTGGGCATCAAACCGCCAAAGATCGATGGACGCCATGGCGCCCCCTGAGTAGAGTAGCATATATGATACCTAATACTACCGCCAGAGTAGCTTAATAGCTACCATATTGCGCTCCGCCCTCAAATATTCTGAATAAAAACTAGCTTAAATACAACATGTTAGCTATTACAAGGACCATGCCCCAGTTTTGGCACGCTCTGTGCTCATTACTACCCCAAGAGACTGTTCAGAGGATTTGAGTTTATGAAAGCGGCTTTTTCTTACATGGATAATCGGATTGCGCCTGTATTTGACACGGCACGAAATATTTTAGTGGTTGAAGCGGTCTCTAGGAAAATAATGTCGGAAAGTAAGGATGTCATTGCGGACAACCTTCCGGTTCAAAAGGCGATTCATTTTGTGGAGATGGGCGTCGACAGTCTTGTGTGCGGGGCCATCTCCAGACCTCTATACGACATAATTGTCGCGTATGGCATTCAGGTGGCCCCATTCATTGCGGGTGACTTGAGGCAAGTCGTGGTGGCGTGGACGAACGGAAGGTTGCGGGAAAAACGCTTCGCAATGCCCGGTTGCGGCGGGATCGGTCGGCAACGATTCCGTAGAATGCAAGAACAGGATGAGGAGAGAAGCATCATGAATGGAAAAAAAGGTGGAGGAGGCGGTCAAGGTCAGGGAAGAGGAGGAGGCCAGGGAACAGGAACAGGATCGGGAACAGGTCAAGGTCAGGGAAGAGGAGGCCGGCGGGCAGCGGGCGCTGGTGGAGCGGCGGCGGGTCCGGGTGGATATTGCGTCTGTCTGTCATGTGGTGAACGAGCGGTCCACGAACGAGGGGTCCCTTGTATTAATCAAAAATGTTCGAAGTGTGGCGCCTCGATGACCAGGGAATAACTGAAAACAAACAGAAAAGGAGGGCATTGCAATGCCAAGAGGAGACGGAACAGGACCAACAGGGATGGGAGCGATGAGCGGCCGAGCGGCTGGCTTCTGTTCGGGCTCAGGAACACCGGGATACGCCAATTCCCTACCAGTGAATCGTTTAGGTTTGGGAGCGCGTAGGGGTTGGGGACAGGCCGGTGGTGGAAGAGGAGGCTGTCGCTGGAATTATGCCCCAGGAATTCAGAGCCGTGCGCCTGGCGGCTTTTATGGCCCCATAGTTCAGGGACAAACACCTGACAGGGAAAAGCTGGCCCTAAAAAATCAGGCCGAAGCTTTGAAATCACAGCTTGATAATATCATGAAACGTTTGGAAGACCTCGAAGCTGATACCAATCGTGAGTGACTAATCAAATAATCGGAAGGTATTCGGTGAATGCGGCTATGGCCCAATTCATGAATTGGATTCCTTAACCGCTTTACAAATATTTTCCGTGA
>Ga0268283_1001596_pt1 | contig 10858 bp, 5 predicted proteins | sample saktaG_13_FD_190140 | JGI IMG/M metagenome (GOLD analysis project Ga0268283, IMG submission 190140) | Saline water microbial communities from Sakinaw Lake, British Columbia, Canada - sak_2013_06_06_36m | ecosystem: Environmental > Aquatic > Non-marine Saline and Alkaline > Saline ... | reverse complement strand
ACAGCTTTGGCTCCCGGCAAGAATGCGATTCCGTTTTCGTAAACGATCCTTTGTTTCATCAGTAACAGACTTTCTTGTTATTGAATTCGATGATCAGCCGGATATGCAGCTTTCGCTTCTGTCCGTTGGGCAGCAGAATATTCCTTGTCGAATTGACCCAGTGGTTGGGGTCTTTTGTTACCCGGTCATCGGTAGGGACGTTCTTCTTTGCTGCAAAGATTTCATTTCCCTTTTTCGTTCTTACTGAGCATTTACAAGCATCCTTCAGCTCAATGATCTCTCCGCCGGTTTTCTCCGACCTGTTTGCAGTGACAAATTTCAAATGGAATCTGACCGGCTTTCCCTGGCCATAAAATGAGTCCATGATCTCAAGGGCATCCCACAACCGTATAAAAGTTGAATTCATGGGAGCAATAGTACAACGGAGGGGAGGGATAATAAAGGACAGTATTTTCCCTTTGGTTTTATAGAAAAAAAAAGCCTCGGTTCCCCGAAGCACACTTGAAATTCCTAAACCTTTTAGGGTTAGGTGTTAGATAATTTACGCTTTATTTTGGTTGATTCGTTTAATTTTAAAAAATCACACCGCACTCGAGATGGATTATGGAGGGTAATATAATTAGCCGAATGATTATATCATTAAAGAAATATCCAGCTCCCATGATCCTTAATCGTCATTCAAATACTAAAAAGAATTAAATCTTTTCAATCAGTACATACTTTGTGGCAGTCCAACTTAGAGGATTATTCTCGTTTGCTCCTGCGGCTACACCAACAGCTATTTCAGCTGGATTTAACATTCCCCGGAATGCGAGAAAATAAACACCTGGATTCTCAACTAATATTGGAAAAGATAGACTCTGTGAGCCTCCTGGACGTATAATATTGGATATAGCTCTATCATGTGGATCTCTGGCTTGGAGAACATCTAACTCGACAGGATCATAAGGGAATTCTGCAACACCTCTATTGTTAAAAACGACTCGTCTGACAGAAAAAGCAGGAACATTTCCCTGCCATTGAATTTGGGTTTCACGTTTCCCTAGATTACAAATTTTCACTGTTATAAATAGAAAGGTCTTATTAGATTCAATACTTTGTTTTTGTTCCGCAATGATTTCAATTTCAAGCACTGCGATCTGTCGTAATTCTTGCTCTGTTTTTCGGGTATTAACCTCAATTGCTCTTAACTCTTGTTCTGCTTTTCGGGTATTTACCTCAATTTCTCTTAATTCTTGTTCTGTTTTAAGGGTTCTAACTTCAATTTCCCTCCTTTCGGCTTTTTCTCTTCCTCGTTTATTGAGCACAATGAAACCATAAACTGCCCAAAATCCACCTAAAAAGATGGCACAAATCTCAAAAAGGGTTTTAACTTCGTTAAGTGTCCAGAATTTCATTTGAATGCTTTTTAACGTATAATAAGTATTTTACCAGTATTTGACTTTGATTGAGCATTTTTTCAAGATTTATCTTCCCAACGCAATATTCACAAAATCATCCATATTGCTGACAAATTCGAGACAAATGTTGCTATTTGACTGCATTGCCAACTCCCTGAAATGAGCCTTACCACAATCAATTTTACCTTTTTCTGAGGGGCGAAGGAATTCATAACCCATTCCACCTTTGCTTTCAACAACGAAAAATAATTGTTCTTCATCATCAATCTCAAATAAGACAGCCCAATCAGGATTATAAGGGCCTAATGGCGTATCAATTTTGAACCAATCTGGCAGCTTGGCATAAACTTTTACATTTGTGTTCTTTTCAAATTCTGTGGCTAATGCAGACTCTATCCCACTATCATAAACGACATACTCATACGGAGACTTCGTGCTTTCTAGCATGTTTTTTTTCAAATAGCCAGTGAGGGTTTCATTTTTAAATAGCTCTTGGCTGTAATACTCCTTGTCGCCAATTTGCTTGTAAACGATACCATCGACGATGTGTAACCGTCGTTGCTCATTAATGATGTCGATGCAACCTTCAATGTACTTCTGAGGATTGATCTTAAAATAATTCAGGTTAAGGCAATTGGTGAGAATTTTTACTATTGATTTTCGGGTAAGCTGAGTCTCGTTTTGCAAATAACTCACAATATCGGGTAGTACATCAACCTGCTGATCGATTATTCCATATTCAGTAGTTTCATCTGTTGTTAATAAGCCTCCTTTGGTGACCTTTATATCTACTTTGCTGTAAATTAGTTTCCCGCTACTGACCACCAAACGTGAATTAATGTTTGTAATGCACTGTTCGATTAATTTCTGCGCATCGAAATTTACAGAATAGGTTGTTTTAAATTTAATTTTATCCCACAATGATCTAAATTCCACATTGTCCAAAACATGTTCTTTGACAGATATTACTTTTTTATCTTCGTGCTTTTTTATTTCAAGCTTCCCTGCTGTTTGTTTGAGGGTATCTAAAATCTGTTTTGCAACGTGTGACTCAAATTCCTGGCCTAAATCTACTTGGCCGCATTTTAAATCTTCCCTTAAAGAATCTTGAATTTTCCCTCTAGTGTTTATGTAGCCTTTCAGCGTAAAGAAAGTGAATAACTCAGTTGATTTTTCCTGGCCCAAAAACACAGGTTCATTACCGAGCATTTCAACGACCACATTATTAAAACTGTGTTCCTGTAATAAGCCAAACACTATTCCGGTCTCTTGCTCAATTTCTTTTTGCAATCCGCTTACGAAATCTTCATAGGATTCGCTCGCCATGACAGTGAGTTTATTGACTTCAAAGCCGCGGACACGTTCACCATCCTGATTTACCGCCAAACGTAAGCCCCTGCCAATTTCCTGTCTTCTGCGTATTTCAGAAGCACCAGCTTCTTTGAGTGTGCAAATCTGAAATACATTCGGATTGTCCCACCCCTCCTTTAATGCAGAATGAGAAAAGATAAACCTTAATTTAGAATCAAAGCTAAGCAGCTTCTCTTTATCTTTCATTATGAGGCTGTAAGTATCCTCATCCGCATTTACACTCCCACTGGTATCTTTGAAATATTCGAACTTTTCTTTTTTGTTGCTGGCTTTGGATTGCTTATCAATAGAGAAATAGCCGTTATGAACTTGCCTTGCTTCAATATCAAGATCTTTAATTTCATTAAACAAACTCTGGTATTTAGCTTTTTTTATTCTTTTCTTATATTCTTCCTCAAATATCCTGGCATAGTCTCCATTGGTCGCATTGCCATCAGCATCATACACACGGTAATGCTTTACTGCATCAATAAAGAAAAGACTGAGAACCTTTATTTTTTTAGGATTAAGAAGAAGTTCCTTATCTAAATGTTCTTCAATCGTTTTGCGGATTTGCATTCGTTTAATCAAAGTATCATCAACTGATCCAATTGACTGTCCAACTTTTATTTCAATGTCGTTAATAAATTCTATGTATTGCTTTTCTTCGGCAGTATAAATGTCCCTAACCATAAAATTAGAATACTGGGCGAGTTTCGTCACCTGTAATAAATCGGTATTTTTCTTTACCTCTTTTATTGCCCGGATAGCATTACCATCCTTACTCTTAATATCCAATTCGAGTTTTGCAGATATGCCATTTTTGTTGCTTACCGATACTAATTTGATGAACGCGCCACTTCCCGGAGCATCAACAACTTTTAAATCAGCAACTTCAATTTCTTTGACCAATTGTTGGTTATAAGCATCAACAGCATCGAGCTTGTACATTAAATTAACTTTCTCCTTATGTGTAGCAGAGTAACGCAGTAAAACCAATGGTTTAAGATTTTCGATAGAACGTTTCGCTAATAGTGTGCTCATCGTGCTCTGTGGCTCATCTATAATTACAACAGGACGTGTATTCTGGATCAACGAAATGGGTTTGTAACCCAATATATCATTGTATTCTAATAATATCCTGGTGGCCTTTTTACCTGTATCATTCAAGTCTTTTGAGAATGCCTGGATATTGATTACCATTATTTGAAGCTTGTCGAGAACAGCAAAATCCCGAATTTCGTTTAGGTTGGCACTATTGTAGATAAAATATTTATAATTAATATTATTATAGTGCTGTTTGAGATGATCTTCAGTCATCTGCAATGATTTGTAAACGCCCTCCTTTATCGGAATAGACGGTACGACAATAATAAATTTTGTAAAACCATACAATCTATTCATTTCCATGATGGTACGCAAATAAACATATGTTTTACCTGTACCGGTTTCCATTTCAATTGAAAAATCCAGAAAGTTCCTATCAACATCCTTTTCGGTGGACGGCTTCAACCCATTACGAAGTTGGATTTTCTGAACATTCTCCAAGAGTTTCTCATTGGTAAGATTGAGTTTGTTTGCAAAACCGATCTGGTTAAATTCTAACGCTTTTTGTTTTGCAATGTATTTAGGGGAAAAGACTGTGAAGTTTGAGTCGCATATTTCCTGGCCATTAAAAATATCAACAATGGCATTTATTGCATCTTGCTGGTATTCTAATCCACTTTCAAATTTAATTTTCATTCTAAATCGCTTTTAGTGAATTAAATACTGTTGGCCTCTTCGATGCCATATTGCTTTAAAATTTGTAAGCTATTTGTTTTGACAATGTCATCTTTAAAACCATTGTCTTTGAATAAAGCTCGGCTAATCAAAGGTTTCAATTCTTCTTTCCACTTGCCAATTGTCTTAGCAACCTCAATGTCAATATTATCAGAAATGCAAATAAATAGAACGCCATCACCGACACTGTAAATAGTGCATGCCATTATATCTCTTTTTTCGATAGGAACATTTAGATCTAAGCCGTATTTTAGCAGAATTTCAAAAAGTATATCTTCTTCACTTCGGTTTTCTTTTATATTATTTTGAGCATTTAAAAGATTGATTTCAAAATCATCAAGAGTTCCATCCCAGGCATAGATATTGGAACTATCCAATTTGAACACTTTGAAACCAATATCTATATTATCAATGATTAATTGCAGCTTACTCATTTTTTGAAGTATTTCTTCTTGCAACATTTTGCCATCAATAGATTCTTTTAAAGTTTTTAATTCAAGTATCTTTTCATTTACAACCTTCTCACCTGCCCTACGAATGCGCTCTTTACCAATCTCAGCAATATTTGTATAATTGGCTTTATATGCATCACTCGTTTCATCAATTGGTTCAGGTAATTGAACACAAATAAATTTCCTATTTCCTCCGTCTTCTGCATTCATTTGTATGACAGCATGTGCCGTGGTCGCAGAGCCCGCAAAGAAATCTAAAATAATATCTTCTTTATTTGCACCTATCTCCATTAATGTTTTCACCAACCCAATTGGTTTTGGAAAATCGAAAATACTTTTCCCGAGGAGTTCCTGCACCTCCTTTGTCCCTCTATTAGAAATAAATTTCTTGTCTTGCCAGACAGTTTTAGCCGTTTCTGTTAGTTTCCTATATTTCTGGAAAATCCTAATAACACCATCTGAGCCTTGTCGAGCGATTAATGAAATAGTTTGATTTTCTCTTGCAGTATCCTTCCCCCAACGCCACACGCTTTTAAGACCATCTATTTCAATCGGATAAACTTCAATCATATTCTCAGCTTTATCAACTGTTACTCGGCATAATCCATCACTATCTTGGGAGTTCATATCAACATAAAAAGGGTAACGAAGGTTTGGGCGGTTTGATTGATTAAATGCGACAGTATTTTGATTTCTTAATTCTTTCAGATTAAAGCCGCCATGACTATCAATATAAGAAAATGTTTTTCCTTCAACTTCTATTTCATTCAATTCAAGGTTTTCTATGTTTTTACAATAAACCAATATTTGTTCATGTGTTTTAGCAAAATATCCATATCTCCTTCCCTCCGTTTTTACTATTATCGTAATCATTGCAACAAAATTAGCCTCTCCATAGAGTTCGTCTAATAGTTTCCTTAAATTACAAACTTCATTGTCATCAATACTAATAAAGATGACACCATCATCTGTCATCAATGCTCTGGCTAATTTCAACCTGGGATACATCATATTTAACCAATTACTGTGAAAGCGCCCATCGCTTTCATTATTGGTACTTAAATTCTTACCTTCAACATCAGTTTGACCAGTAATAGCCAAATAATTTCCTAAATTATCTGCGTAATTATCTTTATAAACGAAGTCTTTACCTGTATTATAGGGTGGGTCAATGTAAATCATTTTAATTTTACCTGAATAGCTTTTTTGCATTAGTTTCAGCACTTCAAGGTTATCGCCTTCAATGAATACATGTCCTGTGGTATCCCAGTTTTTACTCTCATCTTTTCCTGGCCTGAGGGTAGCTGTACTTGGTTTATTAGCTTCCCTGCGTGCATCACTTTTGCCTGCCCAGGTAAACCTATAATATTCTTCATTAGTTTCCACTTCTTCATCCAGAAGGGCTCTTATTTCATCAATATCAATATTACCGTCCTTAACAATTGTTGGGAAAAGCTTTTTGAGCACTTCCAGATTCTCTTTTACTAAATCAACACTTTGGGTAAGCGGATTTCCTTTTTCAATCTTTTCCATACTTAGGTTGATATTAATTCTTCAAGTTTTTTAATCTCTTTTTTAATTTGTTGTACGGCAGTATTCATCTGAATCCGAACATTAAGTTGTGTTTCATTAATTGCCTGATTTTGTAAAGCTGAAATTTCAGAATGGAGTCGGGCAATGTTTTCAAGATACTGGACATCTTGTTTGCTGCGTTCATTGTGCCGAATTGTAAAGGTTCCAATAACCTCTGCGGCTTGTAATGCAATTATACGAGCTGAATATGCATCGTAGATTGTTTTCATATTCTGCTTATTCAATGCAGGAAATGAAAGGCTATTGGTGAAGGATTTTTGCCTTTCGGTGGGAGACTTGATACTTATTTTTTCGGTAAAGTATTGTCTTTCCATAAAACGTTTTGTTGCATCATTTTGATTTACACGCTTGTCGCAAGTGTTTAGAACCAAAAAGTTATCATTGTGAATGCAAAGCAGAATATGATAAGGAATATATTTCTGAATGAGTTCGGCAATTTTTTGTTTGTCCTTATCAAAACACGTATCACCTGTTTGAACTGAAATAATAACCACTTCTTCGTAAACTGATTGTTCATGAACACAAGCGACAATATTGGAATTTTCTGGCTTAATAGATGCGAGCCAATCTATTTGAACAACAACGGTAAAGTCATCAAGCAGTTTCTTTTCTGCTGTGGTTAATTCAAAGTTACGTTTGAAAAATGCTTTAGTAATTTTCTTATTAACCATGCACCTTTCGGGGATCTGTAATATTTGAAGAAGGTTGTCCAAGAATTATTTTATAATCAAGTAAGAGACCAACTCATAAGGGGCCGTAACATCCTTCTGGACAAATTTTGTACCTCCAGGGGTTGCCAAGGAATCTAACCCTAACTCGTCGTTCACTCCCCTGATATTCACTACTGCCTTATCAAGTAATGTGGTATAAACCTCCATGAAGCGACCACTTTTGGTTTGTTGGTTAAATTCGGCAATCAAATTGCCAGCAATCTCTACTTTACCCAAGCATAATTTCTTGAAATAATCTAAGCACCGTTTCGGGTTGTTCCCTGGAATAAATATCTCGCCATCTCTGTTGGTATAACAGAGTGAATAAGGATATATGGCATTGTTGCTATATAGATCATCAGAAGTGTTATGCAGTTCCTTAAAACAAAAGATAACACCTGCCTGGCCATCCGGTAAATTATTTGCAGTCAATGAAAATATACCGTTTGGAGTTAAAATTAATGCATCCCTTTCAGAAGCAGAAAGACGGTCAGCATCAATCTTGAAATCATTAAATGTGAGATCAGTGATTGAAATTCCACCTTCAATATCTTCCAAATCCAAGACCTGATTTTGCAGTTGTTTAAGTTGTTTTTTGCGATATTCCAAATCTTGCTTTTGGTTGGCTGTTTCATCAATGATGTTGTCATCACCAGTGGCCGAGACATCCAGGATCTGCATACGACCTTTAACTCTTCCAATTAAATTAATATAGCTATCAAGGTCAAGATTTGGAAAGAAATTGACAAGCTGAATTTTATCATTCACAGAACCAATGCGGTCAATTCGACCAAACCGTTGAATAATCCGAACCGGGTTCCAGTGAATATCATAATTTATCAAGTAGTCGCAATCCTGTAAGTTCTGGCCTTCCGATATGCAATCTGTACCAAACAAAATATCGATCTGGTTCTTTTCATCCGGATAGATCATGTCCCGGTTTTTTGATCTTGGAGAAAAATTGATGAGAATTGAATTGAAATGAGCTTTACAGCCTGGCATATTAGTTTTATTCATATCACCACCAGTAACCTGAGCAGAATATAAATTCTTTGCCAATAACCATTCATTCAAGTTTTCATAAAGGTACTTCACAGTATCTGCAAAAGCTGAAAAAATTACAATCTTTTTGTTATTTGGATTTATAGGGTGTTGAATCTTTTGGATAATAAGATCTTTCAAATCTCTTAATTTGGCATCCCGGGAAGGATCAATAACCTTTGTTTGTGAAAGAACATTTTCCATTATTTTCTTATCATCTAGAAGATCCTCCTTACATTTTATTAAATCAATGTCTTGCAAGAGAACCTTGATTTTCCCCCCGGCCAGCAAATCCTCCAACCTATCATCATCAATCTCAATTGAATTAATATCAATTTCTGAACTGAAATACTCGTTATTATGAGCATTTTCAACTTTTGAAAGCAAATCGTTGACCTGTCTCAACAAGGATTCAAGAGTCAACCTAAAAGCGTGTATAGAGCTTTCAAGGCGTTTCAGCAGATTTACTCGCATGAGGTGAATCAAACTCTCTTCACGATTCACCTGTTTGAATACGCTACCGGTCGAGGTGGTAGTATCATATTTGTCTTCATAACTTTTTAATTTATCATCCCTAATATAAAGTAAGGGAGAATAAAATTTGAGATTTAATGCGTTTAACTGATTGTTGACTTTATCCATTGCGGGAAATGAACCGGAAGTGTCGAAATCTGAATGTTTATTAATCGGTTTTAGCCGATCAGGGAACTTACCGATATCACTTACGTCATAGTATTTCTCAATATGCTTTCTTGATCTGGCGATTGTGAGAAGGTCGAGTATTTTAAAATAATCACCACTTAGGCTGTTTACCAATGAATCTCTGTCACTTGTCTCATTTTTATTGGTTTTTAGCCATGAATTAAATTTTTGTTGTGCTTTACGAAGTGTTTGTTCAATACTGACAATTCCGAATTCTTTCAGCGCCTTATCGTCCTGTTCGGTGATGAATGCGATCTGGTTTTTTATGTCATTCATTCGAGTATTCACCGGAGTCGCCGACAGCATGAGTACTTTGGTTTTGACTCCGGTTTTTATGATATCAGTCATTAAACGCTGGTATCGTGTAACCGTTTCCTTTCTTGGGTCATTATTCCGAAAGTTGTGTGATTCATCGATTACAATTAGATCATAGTTTCCCCAATTTATTGTTTCCAGATTTATATCTCCGGAAAAGCCCTTTTCTCGGGATAGATCGGTGTGATTTAACACATCAAAGTTCATGCGGTCCTTTGACAAAATATTCCGCACATCGTTTTGGCTATATATTATCCAGTTATCACGAAGTTTTTTAGGACATAACACAAGCACCCTGTCATTCCGCAATTGATAATATTTCATTATTGCCAGACCTTCAAACGTTTTTCCAAGCCCGACACTATCGGCAATGATGCACCCACCATAGGTTTCAATCTTATCTATGGCACCAAGTACGGCGTCCTGCTGAAAGTTGTAAAGCATTTTCCAAACGACAGAATTCTTGAAGCCAGTCTTTATAAGCCTTTGTTCTGAAATGTCGTCAATTGTTTTGTTTTGGAAAATGCTGTTTAACGTAAATTTATATATGTATTCAGGCGAATAATGTTTAGCTGCTTTATCAACCCAGTTTAGGACAGATTGTTTGACATCTTTTGAACTAACATCCCATGAGTTCTTAAAAATTGTATAATACTGTCCACCTTCATCCTCGAATTTATTAATGAAAAGATTTAATCCGGACTTCAATAAGCCAAGAGATAACATGTTAATGTCATAGGGAACGATGGAAAAACAGGTTGAAGAACCACTGTTGATGATTAAAATAAACTTTTGTCCACCAACATTACCGGAGCGAATACTGCATTTGGATTGAATCAACTCCTTTACGTTTTCGGCCTGGTATTTTGATCTTAACTGAAAATAGTTTTTACTCTCAGCAGTATCATACGCAAACCGAATATCCTTTTCAACATTATTATTATCAACAATAATATCAATTGAAACAACTTTGCGAAGTTGTTCTGAAAGTTCAAATAAGGCAGGGATACTTAGAAAAGAGGCACAGATATATACTTTTGAATCTTCTGCCAGAAGTGCAGTTAGTTCAGTAACGAGAAGTAAGTCTTGGTTGTTGATTAACTTCATGATTTGTTGTACAATTAGTAAATATATTAAGCTTGGGTAAAAATTGTAAAAATAAGCCAAAAATCCAATATTACTTACAATTGATGATGCAGTTATTCAATAAATTGTCTGTACGACCATAAAAAAACGGGAGTTCCGCCCGTCAGGGTGGAACTCCCGAAGATTCAGAAGTTAATCTTCTCTTCAGCTTCTGAAATGCTTGAATCGAATGATAACTTGAGAAAATCAATCACCTTTTTAACTCCAGGGGTGAAGCTGGTGGTGAAGACATTCCCGTCTGAGTCGTTCAGCCGCATGGAGCAGTTGAAATCGTTGGATGAAATCTGGAAACGTTCCAGTTCAGAGCGGGTTTGGACCAACTTGGCCCGTTTTTCGATGATGAGCTGGAGATTTTCGACCTTGAGGA
>Ga0268283_1001595_pt1 | contig 10865 bp, 12 predicted proteins | sample saktaG_13_FD_190140 | JGI IMG/M metagenome (GOLD analysis project Ga0268283, IMG submission 190140) | Saline water microbial communities from Sakinaw Lake, British Columbia, Canada - sak_2013_06_06_36m | ecosystem: Environmental > Aquatic > Non-marine Saline and Alkaline > Saline ... | reverse complement strand
AAACCCGAAAAAAACCGTGATCGTACCTCTCAAACCCTGATTCTACCGTTGAAAATTGGGGTAAACTATTTTTAGGTGGCTCTGTAGGCTTGATAAATCAAAGGCTACAGGGCAGCGCAAATGGCTCCAAGCTGGCAGGCCATAAGAGCATACAAACCACGATGCGCTACATTCACCAAGGTCGAGACCAGAAACGTTTGATCGTTGATGAATTAGCACAGGCGTTTAGCTTATAATCAGTTTTAGTCAGTCTATCCCGACGGGGAGAGGAGTGGAGTCATTAATCGCTCGACTGGCTTTCCCTTAGTAATGAATTACACTTTTATAGAGTTTTCAAAGATGACTAATATATCAAGTTTCAGTTGGTTTGATTTAAGTAAATATGATGCCGTAGAAGACTTAGATCTCAATGGCTGGTATTTTCAGTTGGAAGCGCGCCAAGTTATCTATACCTGTTCTAAGTATCTTAAAAACATGGAATTTATTTCTATGCCAACGATGGAATTATTGAATACCAAAGCCAAAAATAATATAGCTTTAATTAAAGAAAAACCACTTCTCATAAAAGAAAAGAGCCCTTTGGAGTTCTCATCTGTTAAGGATGCAGATTATTTAAATTTATACTGGGCTAATTATTATAGAAATAATGATCTGAAGAATATTTTAAAGTTATCAATCAATGAAGTGACGAAAGACATGCTCAGTAAACTTGTTGTTCCTCGACCCGATAAGGAATCAGCTTATGATAGTGCAATGCTCATGATCAGTTTAGGCGCAACAGATGAACAGCTTAAAAAAGACTTTGATAAATGGTTAAAAAATTATAGATCGCATAGCAAATGCACTGTTAGGAAGAAACAATTTACAGAGCCTAAAACAAAAAAATGGACTAATAATAAAGTGTTACCTTATTTAGATTTAACATTAATTGCAGATTTTGAAAATAAGCAATTGACTCAAAATCAATTGGGTAGATTGTTATTTCCTGATGACTACGATGTTGATTTAACTGAGCGTATTAGACGGACTGTTAAGCCGCTGGCAGATTTTCTGTTAGATGAGGCAACATTTGAATCATTAAATATACAAGTAGGAGCGACATAAAAAGTAAGTAAAATTATGCCGGTATTAAATCTGAAATATTTTATACCGGCATTAAAATCATAAAATTACGTCCCTCGTAATCATCCTTTACACACATCAGAATATAGCCTGACTCTTTAAAACAACCCGCAAGGAGGGTTAGGCTATGTTAAAACAAGCAACAACATCACTGGACGACATCGTCCCTTACCAATCGATCCCAGATCGCTTCCCCCATTTGTACAGCAAGAAAAGCTGGGCATGGGCGGTCAAACAACGTCAGCACAATGGGCTAGCTAAAGCCTTTCGTAAGGTCGGCAAAAATCTTTTTGTAATTCCCCATGTACTGGCTGAGTGCATTGACGCACAGCATTCCGATTGAACCGCATAGGATATGCGGTGCAAAGCCTTACACAATAGGGCTTGTAATCAATTAGGCGTAAATTTAGGCGCATTTCCCCCTGTTTTTAATCAAAAGACTTCAATTCGACGGGCAAAATCGAAGGGGTAAGCGCTAAGGTACGTTGGCAAAGCGTTAGGCTTAAATAGAGCGAAATCGAATTAAAGGTACAAAAGTCGGCCCCCACCTTTTACTGATATAAACCCGAGATTGGGTGGGTTCCATGAAATAAATTAACCGAATTTATAGGTGATATATGATCGACTTATGCAAGGCAAGATTGCCGCAAAATTACTCTGAAATGAGTCAAGTGGAAAAGGTGCATGCGATTATTCCGGTAGCACGCCCGCCGAAAACGGCTTTTTTCAGGGTGAATCCCGATCCAGATTACAGTTTTGACTCCTTCATCCTTGAGTATGAACGCAGCACCTACCTGGTTTTTCCAGAAGTAGCGTCACAACTCCCCGAATTAGTAAAGGCAGTGCGTTTGGTTTCAGTAATAACGAGGGAAGGTAATCCGTACTTGTGGCCATTGCGGTTACCAAAAGATGATGGCCGAAGTGACAATTGGGCAACAAGTGCAATTGAAATAGCCGAACTTGCCAAGGGTGTATGGGTCAGGGTAACTGCCAACATGTCAGCTGGTTGCTATATCGCCTATAAAGCGCTCAGTATTACAGTAGAGCCAGCATTCCTTGCCATGACAATGGAGGAAATGTTGCAAAAAGCCTTCCGCGATTTTGTTATCACAGACATGACTCACCCAATTGCGCGAGAAATGCTGGGGGATAACACAAGTGAAACAACTGCCATTTAAAGAAATTTGGGCCGTTGATTTTGAATTTCATCAGGGAGGCGTTGAGGGAAATCAACAAATCCCCGTTTGTGTGGTTGGTAAAGAATTAAGAACAGGGCGATATATTAGAGTTTGGCAAGATGACCTCACTGACATACCGCCTTACCCCATCGATGAGAGCAGCTTGATTGTAGCCTATTTTGCAAGTGCTGAAATTCACTGCCATTTGTCGCTGAACTGGCCCGTTCCAAAAAATGTAATCGATTGCTTTGCAGAATTTCGAGTACTCACCAATGGCGGCCCAACTGTTAGAGGCAATGGCTTGCTTGGTGCCTTAACTTACTTTGGGATCAACGCCATTGCCAGTGAAGAAAAAACCACTATGAGGGACTTGGTTTTATCAGGAGGGCCTTGGACAGCTCATGAAAAAAAGAATATTCTTGAATATTGTCAAAGTGATGTGGATGCCTTGGACAAACTATTTCCAGCCCTAGTACAAAAACTATCAGGTCGCCTCAATTGGTTGGCGCATGCCCTTAATCGTGGTAATTATTCAATGGCCAGTGGTTACATGGAATACAACGGAATACCCATTGATATATCCATGTTAGCAAAGTTACAAGACTATTGGCCGGAATTAGTCGAGAGTTTAATTGCAGAAATAGCGGCGGAATTTCCTGTATTTGAAGGCAAGATTTTTAAACGAACCCTATTTGCCGATTATTTAATCCGTAACAGTATCCCGTGGCCTCGGCTGCTCACCGGTGCGTTGGCGCTGGATCAAGAGACCTTTAGGCAACAGGTTCGGCAATACCCGGAACTTGCCCCTATACGTGAAATCAGAGATAACCTTTCGCAATTACGGCTTTCTAAAATTCAGATCGGAGCTGATGGTAGAAACAGGACAATACTATCTCCATTTGCGGCCAAAACTGGCCGTAATCTACCGTCTAATGCACAATTTATCTTTGGACCCAGTGCATGGATTAGAAGCTTAATAAAGCCGCCAAAAGGCTTTGGAATTGCGTATGTCGATTTTAGCAGCCAGGAAATTGCTATTGCCGGCGCCTTATCCGGTGATGAAGGTTTGCAGCAGGGTTATCAGAACGGCGATCCTTACTTGGATTTTGCCGTTCGTGCTGGCTTGGCTCCGGTGACAGCGACAAAATCTAGTCATAAAAATATAAGACAAATGTGTAAACAGGTAGTTCTTGGAACTCAATATGGAATGCAAGCTGAAACATTAAGTCAGAGGGCGGGAATTCCTCTTTGCCGTGGGCAGCAACTGCTTAGGGCGCACAAAGAAGCCTATCCGGTTTACTGGGCCTGGGTTGAGAGTTTGATTAATCACACGCGTTCAGTGGGCTATATTGAAACAGTGTTTGGCTGGCGTAAGTTAGTCACCGAGGACGATACCAACAACGCACTTCAAAATTTCCCTTGCCAAGCTAACGGGGCTGAAATGTTAAGGCTAGCTTGTGTTATGGCACACCAAGCAGGGCTAAAAATTATTGCTCCAGTCCATGATGCGATTTTACTTGAAGCTCCGTTGGAAACTTTTGATCAGGATGTTAAAAAGTTACAAGAAATTATGACGAAAGCCGGTGAAATTATTCTGCGTGGGTTTGAGGTTCGTACAGATGCTTACATGATAAGTTATCCCGATCGATACATGGATGAACGGGGGGCAAAAATATGGGAGAAAGTGACTCGCTTTGTTGAGCCGCGTAATTAGGGCCAGAGGGTTGCAAATAGTGCGTTAAGGGTTGCAAATTTTACAACCCCGACCATATTATTAATATATATTACTTATAAGCATATCTAATGCGACAGTAATACCTCAATGGTCCAGTAAAATACTGATAACTTGATAAGTAGAAATGCATATGAAAGAGGAGCGGTTGGTAACTGAGACTGAGCTGGTAATTAAGGGGCGACAGAAAGAAAAGATGGTCTCATTGGATAATGTATTTAGTTTTTGTGGTGTAAAAGTCCTAGCCGAAGCGTATAAAACCTGCGGAGGTAAAGCGGCCATTTTATATTTTGCCCTTCTGGGTAATAGAAACGTGGCGGGAACTGATAAATCCTTTAAATTGTTAAATAGTTTTTTAGACGCAATCGGATTGGACAAAGCTGATTTGTCTAAATCTACTACCAAACTAGAGATTGCCGGGTATATCTCTGTAGAGCGAAAGCCTGGTCATAAAAATTTATTCACTTTAACGGAAAAAGGTCGCCGTGGACTTGTGAATCCTAGATAAGTCCCAGTAAATGCCAGTATCCAAACAAGATTACTCAGTTATCTGGTAGTGCGCCAACTTTGCTTTAACCATTCGGTATAAAGCGGTACTACACAGATGATTGGGGCGCCTATGAACGCCATCTCGATGCCGACAAGCATGAGATTGGTAAGCGCAATACCCAAAAAATAGAACGTACAAACTTAAACTTTAGGGCCTCGATTAACCGTCTGGTGCGTAAAACAATTTGCTTCTCGAAGCTGGAATTGATGCATGATACGGTCATCGGATTGCTAATCAATAAAGTTGAGGTTGGACTTGATATTTACATATAATTATAGATTTCACCCACTACCCTCAAACGATTCACCAACTATAATTAAGCAAAAGATACGGAAGCAGACCGTGGCAATTAGTGATGACGACAGACAGCTGACGGCCATGAGCTGCCGGTCGTGACTGGCGGCTTTGTGGCGATGAATATCGCAGAATAAAGTTCGACAATTTGCTATTACTGGCTCAGTTTAATTAGTCATTAACAGTCATTGAGTGGACGTTAATCTTGATGCGTTGTTTGCATTTTAATAACGTGAACCGGTTTGGAATACCAAAGCAACTTATTTTTTTAGTTAGTGCTTATAGGTATTTTTACGTATTGATTTTTTGTTTGAATCAGTTTAATTTATGATGCAAGTTGGGTATTTTAACGTTTATTCTGACGATCGCTTTCGGCCATTAGCGGCCGGTCGCGAATGGCCGCTTTATGGTGATGAATATGACAGAATGAAGTTCGGCAATTTGCCAACAGGTAGCGATAAGCCAATCTTTCGGCCATTTACTATTGATAACGCATTTTTTATCAATAGTTAAAAAGGACGTGGAATGTGCTTAGAGACCGATACTTCCTTTGCTCTGTTCGTTTTCGAACAGAGCGTTTTGGGTGTTAGATTAAGGTGGTTAGTTTTTGGTCAATTTAACTAAAGTCCAGAGGTGGGCGGTTAGAAGGCAATATGACGAATTAAAGACAGGGTTACCCACAAATTTTGTAGATAAATCGCAGAGGTCATGTGCAGACGACCTGTCTAAAAAACGAATACCTTTTTGTGTTTTCTTTATGATTAAACGATCCGACGAATTTTTTGATCGCTTATGCGATATAAGACAGAAGGGTTCATTTTGTTTTGCATCAACACGAAATATCTGGTAATTAAATTTAATATTTGTTATTTTTTCCTATAATGAAATTGAATGTTGATAAAATCATGATAATCCTTGCTAGACATCTTGAAATTTAAAAGTAATGCCGTTTAATATTTAATCTCATTAGAAAAAGATAAAAAACGAAAAAATGTCTACAAAAACTATTACTACACTATTTTTAAACTAAATGAGGACGATTATGATAACTCAAGAGTTCATTGGTATTTCCGGTTCACGTTGATTCGATGAAGCACTGCAAGATGCGCTTATGCAAGTTGAATTGCACCACCTAGCGCTGCCTGGTGCAGATATGATGTCTGTAGCAGAAGTGGTTAGCACGCGTTTTACACTGGGAGGTATAGCGGGTCTTGATCGTTTAGAAGATAAGGTGTCTGTATTAATTGGTTAGAGTCATTAGGATGGGTTGAGACACGAAGTCCATCAATTGAGTTACAAGGCCAATTGCAGCCGTTCAACGCGGTATTTTGAAGCAACTGTAACAATTAGAATTCTATTGAAATACAGTAACGTAGGGGCAGAAAGTTACAGATCTAAAAACGGAAAGCCGGACTACCGAAGGTAAGGGCTACTTAATCTGGTGTCCGGTTTTTTCTTTTTAGAGAATAGGGCTATTCGTAGTCTGTTAATAGAGTGTGAGTTTAAATAAACGACAGATATATTTTATATTATTTCTTGAAAAACAAATACTTGCGTGGATTATTGTAACAAGTGAGTCTCCAAATTTTAGTCATGTCCAATCGACATTTTTTGGGAGGCATCAACCATAGGTACTCCTGAGGAACAACAGCCTCTTGGGAAGATTACAAAAAACGAAGTTTTACACGATGGGGTTCTAACTACCCCTTAAGGGAGAGAACAATGGCACTCGCAGATGGCATTCGTCGTAACATTGCGTCCGTGGATCCGTCCGAACGGGCTCTATTTCGTGACGCACTGATCGCCTTGAATCAGCGTCGTTTCCCAGGTAACCGAACCGACTCCGTCCCCGGCGGGGTCAGCTGGTGGTTCAAGCAGGATGAGATTCACCAGGCGACCCACGTGCATGGCGGACCGGAGTTTCTCCCATGGCACCGAGAGATCGTCAATCGGCTGGAAGAAATGCTCCGATCCATTAATCCGCAGCTATCTCTGCACTATTGGGATTGGACGCAACACCCGCGGGCCGTTCCGAACGCCAATTTGGGCGATGGTACAACTGGGACATTGGATCTGTTCACTTCTGATTTCATGGGGTACGGGGGTTCCACCTTTGCGTCCATCGGTGAACCCTGGCTGAGTGCTGGCTACTATGTGCCGGGGGTCGACCCCCATCGGGATGCTTCGGGCGGCAATGCCGCCGATCCACCTCGCAATGTCAAACGATCCGTATCTGGTTCACCCGCTTCCACTACAGAAGACTTAGCCATCCTCAACGCAACTGACTATCCCACAATGCGAAACCGATTGGAATCCGTTCACAACGATATGCACGGGTTCGTGAACATGGGCAACCAACACATCTCATTTCGCGATCCGTTCGTTTTTTTGCTGCACTCCAACGTTGATCGCATTTTTGCCCGATGGCAAACTGATCCGGCACATCCGGAACGCTTAGACTCAGCCTTGGTCTACGGTCCCGAATCTAACTTGGACGTACGGGTTGGGGCTCACATTCAAAACGTCAATAATAACATCGAGCCGTGGTCAACAGGACAGTCTGAAGATCAATTCGGCGTTGAGCACTCCACAAGGCCTTGGTTCGCCCCCGAGAGTCAAGGCGTCCCCAAGACTTACAAACACGACACGATCGTCACTCCTCACGTCTATGATACCAACGGCCAACCGATCCCCATCGACCCATCGGAATCGACGCGATCATTGATTTTACGCACCAGTCGCGGCGGACTGTTAGGTTTGTCCATGACTGAAATGGCGTCCCTTTTTCCCATCCGCACCGCCCACGCTGAAACCGCGAGGACGAACCCCGTTCAAGACTTGTTAGCAGCTCTTGAACGGATGGAACAGATGCGTGCGGCGGCAACTTCCGCTGGCGTGAAAATCGACGTCGCCTATGAATGGGAGCAGACATACATGTGGTCTGTACGAAGGATGGATGCAGAGCGCGACGTGAGTGGCCAGCAGATTCACCCCAGAGCATCACTAGAAGCTCACCTTGGGCGAATAAGAGAATTGGAGCGCCGTCTCCAGGTCTTGTTCGAGGCTGGCGAAGCCACACTTTTGGACGTGCTGGCGACGAATGTGTACCGATTGCAAGCTGAGTATTGGCTGGCTCAGGGGAAAGTTACTTAGCATAAGAGTCCACCATTCGATGATGGGGTGTTTCCATGCACCACATAACGGCGTTTATAACTCACCCTACGCTCTGCCGCCTATAAAATTAAGATTAGATTGTAAGAGCGAAGCGAACCACAATCTGAACCGTTTGTTGGATGAGCATGTTGATAGTCGGAAGGCGGACTTTATAATATAAGAAAATATATTTTCGGATTTCGATGGTCGCGTCGAAGCAGCTCTGAGCAAAAAAAGCAGGAAGCGTCTCCCTGGCAACAGCTTCATCTTGAAATTAACGTTTAGATGTGAGTTGTAGTCCTAAGGCCACTGCCAAAATCCGTCATTAAAAGTGGAGAATAAGTATGGTTTTTCGGCATTTTAATAAATAATATCAATCCAACTAATAACTAACGAAGGCACACAATATTTTTGAAATTGGAGAACAAGTATGAATAACAAAAACAATATTAAAAGATTATTGGTATTGACAAGCTTTATCATATTAATGGTCGGTTGTGCTAAAACAACGGTGGAACATTTTAATATGAGTAACGCAAAGGAAAAACAGGCAGAGAAACAGAACAAAGGAATAAGATACTACGAAAATGCTCCTTACATTCTTGTTTATTCAGATCAAGGTCACTATAACAGTTCGATTCTTTGGCTCCCCGATACTACCTCCATTTCATCTGCAACACCAACCGAATTTCTTGCTTCAAATAAGCTGAAAATGAGTTTCACTAATGGAGTTCTGACATCGGCACAAACCATTGGTGATTCGACTAAAATTCCGAGTGCATTTATCTCTGTAGCAAAAGATCTTGCTCTCGCTGCGGCAAAAGCCTCAGCGGCTGCAAATACTATTGGTTCTGCTCCGACCCCACTGGATGTAAACGAGCCCAAAGTATATCTTTATCGGATTGATATCGATAAGAATGGAAAACCGGTTTTATATGGCGATAGTAAAGCAATTACATTAGTAAAGAAGGTAGAAAAAAAATAAAATGTTCATTACCAAATTATGTGTGATGAATAACGCAAAAGCAATGATTATATTTGTCTTATGTTACATAACACATTGATAAATGTATAAACTTGGAGAAAGTGATGATGAACAATATTGTTAAAAGCCGATTTCACACTGTTTTTTTCTTCGGCATATATTTAATGGCACAAGGATGCACTAATGTTAGTGTAAAACCTTTATCGGATAAGGATGATAATATAGGTTTTCGATATTATCTACCTCAACCCTATATTTTGGTTACGCCAAGTGATGACGGGAAGGCAATTAAATCGGTAGAAGTAAAGAATTTACCTGATTATCAACGAGGATATGTGATTCATGGCTGGTCTTTCATGGCGACACACGATCTCACAGTGGACACATCAGATGGATTACTATCCAAAGTGCATCTTGAGACTGATTCCACAGCTATTGCTAATACGCTTCTTGAAAAAGGAGGTTCCCTAGGAACAGAATTGATTGCCTTAAACGCCCAACTCGAGGCGGCTGAAAAAAAGGCTAAAGAAAACTCCGCTAAAAACCAATTAAAGGAAAAGGATCTGGAAAAGGATCTGGAAAAGATTGAACGCTATAGGCCTTCATTGTTTAAAGTGGAAGTAACACGGAAGGTTGATTATTATGGAACTCTAAACAGTTCAACGTTGAAACTCGTCGATTTTGAAACCACCATTGGATCCAAAAAGTTCGATGTGATTCAAGTGCTTCCTCAGTCTGTGGATTCTTCTAATTCTTCTAATTCTTCTAATACTTCTGACTCAAACACCCCACCGCCACTTAACTGAAAAAAAAATTAAGAATTAAATAATATCGAATGATAGTTAATACAGTCTTTCTGAATTAAAAATATCTGAATATTAATTCTGTTGTTTGTTACTAATATAAACAATTTTGAGGACTAAAATGATAAAGTACAAATTAGTATTTGTTGACTTAGTCAAAGGATTTGAAACAGGGATTTGTCCTCCCGTGATAGAAATATACTCACAGATAAGAGAACTTTTTCACATCCCTGGGTATCTTGACTTTGCCTTTCCAAGTATTGAAACTGCAGATTATACTGATTTAACTATTTCTACAGGTCACCTTGACTTTTATGTTAGTGAGGCATTGAACAATCAGGGGTCGGTAAGAAGTTTATGCATTATCTTTGCCCCTGCTTTCGCTAATGATCCAGAAACACTAGGTTATTTATTCGATCAGACTTCAAATGGAAATGGATTTCCACGAGAAGCAGTAGCTGTTTTTTTACCAACCATAAACAGTTTTGTGTCTCGGGTGGCCGCTCGCCTTACCGGCTCAAGTCGTCAAACAATTCAAGAAACTGTTCGTAAGGAAATGGTTCTAAGAACCGTATGCCATGAATTTGGTCATCTTTTTAACTTGGGTCACGATCTAGACTTTAATGTTATGTCGCAAGATAGAATACTTTTAGATAAATTAGATAGCTTCGACGTATCTGAAAGATTCCAAAACTATAAAAGTGCAAGTAGGCAGCTATGTAACGGTCATCGGAAAATGTTGGAAAATGCTTATGTAGATCCCCCATTTACTGAATGGATACCTTGGATACATCCTGGGAAACAACCGTTTATTAATGGCTTGAGCTGTGAAGGAACGGCGCTAACCGGCACTGGGAGGAATATAATTGGTGAGGAAATAAGTCAAGATCGGCTCAAAATAACATTGTCTCCAAATCGAACGGGTGCTGATTTTAAATAATGTCAATTATGCGTAGACTTGGGAACCAAACTGATCAATCTTATCCCAAAACTGCTGCCATCTTCCTTGTGTCTGAACCAATGCCCGTAAAGATAATATCACTTTAGC
>Ga0268283_1001594_pt1 | contig 10867 bp, 16 predicted proteins | sample saktaG_13_FD_190140 | JGI IMG/M metagenome (GOLD analysis project Ga0268283, IMG submission 190140) | Saline water microbial communities from Sakinaw Lake, British Columbia, Canada - sak_2013_06_06_36m | ecosystem: Environmental > Aquatic > Non-marine Saline and Alkaline > Saline ... | reverse complement strand
CTGATTTTAACCAGAATGGGCAAGCACACTCGCATCATAAGAGCATGCTAATTGATCGCCAGTGATAATTTATGGTGTTTATGGATGAGAACTAGTTAGGGTGTACTACAACCTCTCTCGTATTCGGCACTCGACCTCGCGGAAATTTGTAAGGCATTTCTGCAAGACTTTCAGCAGTAGCTTCAATTAGCGATTTAAGTCTAATAGGGGTCACCGTAGAAAACGGAATATAAACCCCGTTAAGCTATTTGAGGCCTTAGAAAGCACCGATAAAATTTAAGGTTGATGGTATATCCTTACAAAGGGTGTAATTAAACCCCGTTAAGGACAGTAGATGCAGGGATCCACCGATAAAGCGTTGGCACTGATACACCAAGGTTTTTAGCTACGTCCCGTGGTGGAATACCATTAAAAAGTAGCTTCTTGGCAGATTCTATTTTACTGTCAGTCATCTGGCGTTTGCGTCCGCCCTTACGGCCCAATTGACGTGCGATTTCCAGTCCTGCGCGTGTGCGTTCTACGGTTAATTCTCGTTCCATCTCAGCCAAGCTAGCCATGACGTGAAAGAAAAAACGACCAGACGGCGTACCTGTATCAATGGCATCCGTTAAGCTTTTAAACTGAATGTCTTGCTTGCGTAGCTCTCCAACCATATCAACTAGATTTTTAACGCTGCGTCCTAATCTATCTAACTTCCAAACAACAAGCGTATCGCCTTCACGTAACATTTCTAAAGCTTTGCCAAGACCTGGACGTTCGGCACGGCTACCGCTAATTTTATCGTCAAAAATACGTTGGCAGCCAGACTTGGTTAAGGCTTCAATTTGCAGGTCAAGATTTTGGTCTTGCGTTGAAACGCGTGCGTAGCCAATCAGCATACTCACTGGCCTTTAATGACGGGCGTGAAGTCAGACCATTGCTCAATACGGAATGCACGAATATCTCGTACCGACGGTGGAAACCAAGCTTGTGATTTTAACGATTGAATTGCGATAAAAAGTTGTGCCATATTCTCATCATCGGTGACATACAAACTACCTTGTACGCGGCTGAATCCATATTGTGCAAGGATTGCACCAATTTCTGCATACGCCTGTGACACACCTTTTGGATGGTGTTTCTCGGTTTCAGTTACCACTAAGTCAAATGCGATAGCGTACATTAGGCAGCCTTTGGATCGTCGTTTACGTGAGTCAGGCGGTATTCAGCTTTTTCGCCAGTCTCTACCAGTACAACTTCAACCATCCAATCGCCATCGTCTAATTGGCGAAGCGGTTGACCGACTTCATATTTTGGTCCTAGTGCGCCAAAACTCTTGATATTCCCAACTGGCACAGACGGTGGTGTCATGATCGTTTGCATGGTACTTCTCCTTATTGAAACTCATTGCTATGGTAACGGTTTGAGAATACCATTTCAAGAACTATTTGTGAGAATGGTAGAGCCTTGATTTTGTGTGTGAGACGAATCACCCAATGAGACTTATCAAAAACCTACGTTTTTAAGAGAAGCATATATGCCACGTCGTTCTATTTTATCGGCTTCAGAGCGTGATGGTTTTTTTACATTGCCAGAATCAAAAGACGAGCTGATTCGGCTTTATACCTTCAGTGAAGCAGATTTATCCATTATCAAGCAACATCGCGGATCACCCAATCAACTGGGATTTGCAGTGCAACTTTGCTATAGATGTTCGCGATGCCTTTTCTGATTTAATTAGAGCCTGGCGGAACTGGCAGCCTTACATCCTCAACTACATCAGGATACGGATTAGGTTTTTTATCAGCGTTTGTTTTTTTATTTTTAAGATGCATTTTTCTAGTCTCAGTCTCGTATATAAGGACTAAGAATTTAATGTTTTTTCTTTACGGGGTGAACAAACACATTTAATAGTTGCGTCAAATAACACAATAAAAAAACCACCCTATTGGGGGGTGGTTTTTTTATTACTACTTACTACCGTTAATGCAACAACTGCTTAGCCAAGGCAACTTCGATACTATCCCCTGACTGATTTAATACATCCAAACCAGAGTCAGGCATATCACCTGAAGTTGATTGTGATACTGCAATTTTCTTGGCCATGAGTTCTAAGCACTGCATTTGTGCAGAGCCTTCATATCCCAGAAAATACACATCAACATCTTCTTGCTGCCCTATACGCCAACTACGCCTTGCAGCTTGTTGGAGCGTATAAACGTTGTAGCCGCTTTGCATGAATACGATAGTTGGAAACTCCAACATATCGAGACCTGTTTTAACCAGCTCAGGATTCGTGATAATAATATCCACTCCCCTATCTACTTGGTCAAACAACCAGTCCTCACGCTTGACTGCTTCAACGCTAGCCCGTAATACCGCAACTTTGAAGCCTTCTTTTTCAAGAAAGTATTTCAGCCTAGCCGCCGTGTCACGCGTGCCAGTATAAGTGGTATAAACCAACGTTCTACGGCCACGCGTTTTTTCAGCTTTACAGATTGCAAGTAATTCCAACTCTTTTGGGGTTGGATTACCCTCATCAAATAGTGCTGGCAAATACGCGAGCTGCTCTTTGGTACGTGGATGTCTAACAAGCTCATCTCTGAAGCACGTATCTGGCCATGCAAGCAACACGTTTAGAACGACACCTAATAAGCTGGTATCCCCTTTACGCAAGGCCTCCTTCAGCTCACCAGTCAACGTGGCACTCAGTGTGCGATACACGTCTCGCATTTCTGCTGTCATCGGCACTTCTCTAAAATGCTCTTGATACGGCGGCAGTACATCGCCTCCAATATCTTTGAGCTTCAGAAAAGCCGTGATTGGCAAAATATAACGCATGATACCCATTGGTCCGAATCCTGGGCCTTTAGAAGTACGGTGCGCAATATTATTACCACGTGCTGTACGATGAGAGCCGCTATCAGATTCCTTAAAAATATCTTTAAGGATGCCATGCTCACGCATAAAGCCCATCGATGCTGTACCAAGCGTGTTTCGTTCATTGTAGTTAAAACCGTCTTCAATCATCATTGACGGATTTAATCGATGCAACAAATAAAACAAGTCATCCGCATAACCGCCCATGAGCGTACCTGTTAATAGCAAAGTTTTCTGACACTTTGCGGCTAACACACCCATGGCTTGACCTTGTGCTGAGTTCTCATTTTTGTACTCATGCCCTTCATCAACGATTAAGGAGCCGAAATAGCCTTGTGGTAAATAACGCTTAATAAACTCGGTCGGTTGGTATCCGCCCTGGCCAAACGAAAACTCCGTATTGGCCATGGCACGTTCCATCCTTTTAGCTTGCCTGTCATTAAAGTACAGCTCACCACTTTCATCCATTAAGTTAATAAACTCATAAACGTTGTCGGATAGCATCCCAGATAACATGTCAGCACCAAACTTATCAAGTAAAGCATTGGCAGTTTTATCGCCTATGGTAGGAATTTGGCATAGGCTTTTCGCCAGCAACTCTCTACCACTAACAGTGTTGACTTGCTTAGTCACTAACGTCCATAAACGCTCGCCACAATCACGCTCTGCTACACGCGAAATACCGTCTTCACCTGCTACTTTACGATACACCTTGTGCTGACATGAGGTACGCTTCTCATTGAGAATTGCACCTGCCATCAATGCTGAGACAGGATTGCCCTCATCATCATGTAACAAGCCACCACAGCTAGGACATGCTGCATAACGCACACGCTGTTTAAACTCACCCTCACCTACCAACATCTTTCTAATGGTGAATGCTGGCTTCCAGTTAAACCCCATGCGCATACGTACACGCCCCATGATAAAAAACTCAGGCACTTGTGGTTTGCTGCGCATAGCACGCAACTCTAACAGCTTGCGTAAGGTGTCTGGCCCATTCAGTATCCAAACACGTGCATCAGGTATAGTGGCTTTAATTTCTCTACGCCACTTATACACTAAATGCGGTGGCGAAATCACCAGTGAACGAGTAAAACCTTCTTGATGTAATACCGCTGCTGCTGCAATGGCCATCATGGTTTTACCAGTACCCATTTCGGCATTGATAATCGCTGCTGGCTGATTGTTGTCAATTAACAGCTTAGCAACCGCCTGTACCACTTCTTGCTGCGGCTCAAAAGGCTTTCTTGGCAATCCCTGCATCAATTTTTGACGAATCAAATTAGGTGTACCATCGTAAACTGACGGATTTTGTTGTTGAACTGCCTCTAATAAGCCATGACCAAAATCAGCAATGAACTGGCTCAGAGGTATCACTTCTTCAGCGGGTTTTTCTTCACTTAAACGTTCTGCTAAAGCAGTGTCATCTTCTTCAAAATATTGCGTTGTCATCGTGCTCTCCTAAAATAAAAAAAGGGAGCACGACCCAGAATGGGCAGTAAACTCCCCATTGGGTTAAATTGTTAAAAATTATTTAATCAGAAATCTTCTTTAGAAAGTCCTGATTGTTTCAAAATTGAACTAAAAGTTCCGATAGGTATTTCAGATTTTGGATGTGGCACAATAACAGTCACACCATCATCGTTTTTATATTTTGCATGGCTACCTTTCTTGCTAACTTCAGTAAAACCATGTTTTTTCAAAATAGAGGTTATATGCCTAGAAGAGTGCAACTTAGACACTTATAGCCACCTCTCCTACCATCGTGTTTCCAATGTGATTAAAGGGCGCATCGGAATCATCAAAATATAATTCAACAGCTTCTTTCAAGTTTGCAATGGCTTCTTCGACTGATTCCCCAAAGCTTGATACTTCAGCATTTAAGCAAAGTGAAACGAAAAACTTACCTTCTTGATACACCACATATTTAATATTTTCCACAAAAACTCCTAATGTAGATTTTTTCATATAACTCTCCTAAAAATAAAAGGGGAGCATTGCCCGATTGGGAAATGAACTCCCCAATGGGTTAAAACAAATAATCATGTAATCCTAGATCTTACGACCCGTCGTTTACAAGGACTGAACGACATTAAACGGCGAACTTTACGGGTTCAATCGAGCTGAAACTGTCAGCTAACAGTAAAAACTTATTAGTGGCTTTCTAAAATAAACGATACTCTTTTTCGTACATTCTAGAAAGCCCCCAAGAGGAGCTGTTCTTAACACTATCAATCTGTTTCTGTTGCATCTTTGAGGTAAATTCTCTTCAATTTATCCAAATCATTGCAATACAATAACTTTAAACTAATCACTTCGTTAGCTCTCACATACTCGAATTTAATCACTCGTGGGAAGTTACTTGGTTTTCGTTCAATAGGCTCTTCTGCATATAAAATGTCTCTTACAACCTTATTTAATAACTCGTCTAAGCACTGTTGGCTATTATATCCAGCAGTGTCATTAAAAGTATCCTCCACTGGATTAACCGCCTTAAGCCATGCAATCGTTGAAATACCCACGAACTCATAGATCAGACCTTGATAGCTAGCCTGTTTAGTAACATCTACAAAACAGCCTCGTTTCTCATCCGCAACCAGCTTAGGACTATTAGTTATTGCATGGCCATTGTTACAATAGATAGCCTTTGTTGGCCACTCATAATTTAACGTATAGCTGAGTATCACAAAATCTGCTGCGCTTGGTGTCATCAAGCTTTTGAGTTCTTTTTCACCATCATCAGAGGCATAGTAAAAAATGAAGTCATCATCAACACCAAAACCATCATGCTGATATTCGTTGGTAAAAGCACCAAAACTGATATACACACTTAATTCAGCCTCGTCGTCTAAGTATCTGATTTTACACTCAGCACCAATAGGATTTTTTTCAATGAAACATAAGGCATTGACTTGGGATGTTTCATTTTTTACTTCCAAAATTTTATTCATGTTATTTCTCCAAAAAAATCAAGAGAACCCCCGCCTTGCGGTGGGATTCCGCTTGACGGGTAAAATTTAATTAAAAAAACTATCGAATACTTACAATCTGACCGTAACCATCACCAGGCGTAAAATCAATCCCTGTAATGGCTGGTACAAACTTATCCGTAAACGTTCTGGTTTCTGCAACGACACCACTATCACTGGTTTCGTGTGTCACAACTAAATCACGTTGTTTAAAGGTATCACCCTTAATCAACAGCTTTCTACCTGATACAGACTCCACTACGCCTGATATTTGACCAGCCGCAAGGGCTAAGGCTAGATGCCAGTTAGATAATGCACGTAATGGCTGCCTAGGCTTATCATCCATCACCGAAAACATGGTGTTGAATTGTGGCCATAGCGTATTTTTGCTTAATCTATTCAGTTCAGATTCTAATTGTCGGCCATCGATACGAATGGCAGTAAATCGAATTTCCAACTCCCTTACCTCAGGGACTAAATAGGGTTCTGCTTGCCAAAACTCAGGCAATACAGCAGCTTCGCCTGTGCCGCATAGCTCAAGGTGTTTTTGTGTTTCCACATCCACCATTTCTGCACGACGCTTCACACCAAAAATAACACACTGCTTAAATTGCTTTTCAGGTGACATAAACACTTTTACTTGCGAAAAATTGCGAGCAATCATGCTTGAGAACTCTTTATCCAGCACATAGTACGGAACAATAAGTACCATCACGCCGCCAAACTGCAACCACGGCATTGTTTTACGATAAAACTGCTTTTCAAGTCGGTCTTTTGTTGTTTTATCCCCTGTCGCAGCTTTGTCAGAAACAACATCGCCATACGGTGGATTCAAGAACAACAAACTTTGACTGCGCGCTGTGATGAATACATCGTTAATATCACAGTGGGCAACCTTGTCTAGTAATGTTTTAGAGTGCCAGGCACGATCTTCGTCATACTCAACCCCTAATGCAGTCACAGTAGAACCACATTCGGTGAGATGATGTTTTATCTCAGCCAACGCAGTACCTTCGCCACAACAAGGATCTAGTATGCTTAGGTTTGCACCACTAATATCCAAAGCATTCAGTACTCTTCCCAACGTCATTTCATCCGTTGGGTAATACCCGTTTTTCAAAAAATTATGCGCTAAGCGCGAAAACATTAAAGCCATATCATTCTCCATTCAAATAAAAAAATGGAGACACTTAACCCTTGCAGGGAAAGCATCCCCACAGGGTTAAAAAATTAATACTGACCAATATTACAAATGCACCCAGCACCTTTACGAGGATTGAGTGGCTTAATATATTGGCCGCTACCTTTTAGCTTTTCGCATATCAGGCTAAATTGCTCATAGTCACATGGTTGGATCACGAATGATGCAGGGTCAAAATCTGCTCGATTGACTAACGTATCAGACCCACAAATTTGCATTACAACTTGTTTAACTTTTTCATAATCATTTGACATAGTGCTCTCCTAAAAAAATGAGGACACCATGCCCTTGTGGGGTTAGTATCCCCACGGGTTAAAATTTAATCAAAAAAATGTCGCAATTGCGAAAAGTCCTCAAACTCTACGATATTGCTATCAAGGCTACAGTTTGAGTAAGGCTCAGTTGCATTCAAACAAAAGCCATAAGAAAACACATTGATAACAGTGCTTGTTGTTTCAAAAAATTGCATATTTTCAAAAAGCTTATTACTTCTTACTTCTTTGATCGATGGGTCAATGGTCAGCCATTTATCACACGGAATGTTGTCAACATAAAAAACATCAACTAATCCTTGTAGCCAAGCCAAGTCAATTCTGATTGCAGCTGGTCGTTTAAAACCTTCACTCAGTAACTTAGCTTGTAGCACATAAGGTCTAAGTAGTTCAGAATCAGTTCTAATGACAACATATTTTGGCAGTGCATCATTAAAAGTATGCGCATACAAAGTTGTTGTCAGGATGTCGATTTTAGTAAAATTAGACATGAACACCAGCCTCCTCTACGGTGGCTGGGACTACAACGACATCATCGTCCTCATCATAAAAATCATCTTCACTATGACCAAATTCATCCATGCAAATTTGACGATAATCACCATCTTCATCGACAAAACCATCACTGTCACAATGTGCGACTCCAGCAAAACCACCGCCCTCATCTGCATACGCCATCCTGAAACTTAAATCAGGAAAAGCAGCACTCATTACTTCAAGTATTGGAAACGCTGGCGACCATGCTGTTTCAAAGTAGCAGCTGTACATGGTGTCAGAATTGTCATCCCCTAAAGCATGGTGGTACGCATCCCACTTCGTACCCCACTTTTCAATTGACCAGTCATACCAAGTGTCATACCCATATTTTGCAATATTGGTCACCGCTTGCTTACCTAGCTCAATTGCTTCAGGGTTATGCTTAGCAAACCAAGCCAAGAGCTTAGGTCTTGAGTTTCGCATGGCATTGATTTTGATAAGCGACAGCTGATTTTCTTGCATCTGATTAATTACCCAAGGGTATTCAAGCACTGCTTTATGATCGCCTGCCACCAATTTTTTACCGATGTCTGTTAATGAACCGCACGTAATGTTAAGTTCTTCAGGCATAGGAATAACACGGTTAAATACTAAACAGTGTTCTACTTCACCAATTTTTTCACAAAACTTGGCTTTGAACGCTGCAATGTCGGCTGGGCAGCCATTTACTTCTAAGTTTGTCCAAACGTGGTTAGGCATCATGCTCTCCTTAAAAATTAAAGGGAGCATGACCCAGATGGGTAATGAACTCCCCATTGGGTTAATACAAAATAATCATGTAATCCTAGTCTTGCGACCGTCGTTTACAAGGACTGAACGACTTTAAACGGCGAACTTTACGGGTTCAATCGAGCTGAAACTGACAGCTAACAGTGAAACACTCCAGTACCAGGTACTTTTCTCAAACACACCACCTGATGGCACATATGCTTGAGAAAAGCCCCTGAAGGCTTTTCTTATTGCTTTGTTACTTACTTAACGACAACGCCATAAAATGACGATGACATTCTTCACATCCACACACTTTAATAAAACCTGCCTTAAAAACTTCTACGCACTGGCTTATATTATCCTCATGAACACTATGGATTTCTGACTGCGTATTGATATAACCATATTTCAAATGCACCCAGTAACCATCACCGTCTTTACCTTGACTGCGATAATCTTCTATCTCGTCAATGTACATAACATAAGGTTTTAAGCTTGTTGGGATTGTTACATTTTTAGTAACTTTCGGTTCATCGCGTAAATTATAAGCTAGCATATCAACTGTCATCTTCAACCTCCTGAACATCAGCTACATAACCTCGATCGTGAACAAAGTCACCACCAATTGATTCCACAGCTTCTTTAAGCGCTAAGTCTCTAGCTTCGCTTTCAGTTGCCGCTTCAACAGTTGTTGTGTAGTCAGTAAAAGCAATACAAACTTCAAATTGGCTCATGCTGCTACCCTCCCGTATCTTTGCTCAACAAACAACTTTACTTCACTCAGTGGTGTTGGCTCAAAGTGCAAATCAAAATCCACACCCAGCCCAACCAACTCACTAATAGAAATATAGCCCAGCTCAGCACACATTAAATCGCCATTGAGAATCGCATAACCAAATGCTTGCGACACGCCATCCTCAATATCTTTTTCAATAATGTACCAATCAGAATCACCCATGAAATAATGCAAACTCACTAATGGATCAGCGGTTTTACTCGTTTCATACGTTTTCGGCATGGTGGTTACTCTACGTGCCATTTCTTGAAATTTATTCTCAAAAAATTCGCCCTCTTCACCTTTGCAATATTCCAACATTGCTAGGTACTGAGAAGTAGATAGAAATTGGCGTAACATTGATTTGGCCATGTGTGTAACGACTTTATCAAGTTCCTGCATGTCTTTCACAATGCTTCTCTGATTAACTAGATTGGCATCCATTTGTTGACCATCAATACCAATTGAACCTGATTTCACCATCCCAGAAATAATCTCTGTGAACTCAGCATCGATCTCCAATTTAGCCGCGCTAATTTTACCTAGCGGTGGATAGTTGGTAGCAGACATCCAAGTGACACAGATTTCATTATTGGAGTGCATGATTGGAGTGCATGATTGCAGTTTGCCAATCATCCAATAAAGGAACAGGCGACAAAGTTTTGTATAACGACCACACGCCACTTAAAACTTGATTGCTTACCTCTGCACTACCCCAAGGTTGATTGAGCATTACCCAGCCCGATTTTGTGGCTTTGCAAGGCTTAATCAATACAGGATCGTAAATCCAAAGGTGAGTTAGATTGCCAAATAGGTTGTCTTTAGGAAATCGACCGCTATAAACTTCAAATCGATCAGGATTACCTACATGCACGGTATGTGGCGTTTCGGCACGCTCATTACAGTTACGTAAAGAGAAGTTGGAAATGCCACCACTATTTGGCTTTAATTGCATGGCCGCTTTAAACTGCTGGATCGCAGTATCACGGCCATAGACTGAAAGAAACATTAATTCACCTGACTCATTGCGCAGACAAGCGTCCACAAACAAATCGGCCAATTCAACGACTTTATAAAGCATGGTATCACTCCTTAAAAAAAGAAGGGACACCTGCCCTTGTGGGGTTGGTATCCCCACTGGGTTAAATAATTAAATAAGGCTAAGCAACTAATCTAGCAGTGCCATTCAGCAAGTGTTTATTCAGAAACTGCCGACCAATTCTAAGCCGTCCATCGAAAACTAAAGCTCCAGCTGTTTTTTGCGTCAATTTAAACGTGTCACTTGAATAGCCGCTGATAAAACTAATTGCTTTATCAAATTTAAGCGTACTACCAATCTTAAAAGTTGAAATGATTTTTTTACAATCATCTTTTTCTTTCAATTTTTGATAACAAGCCTCACGCCAATTAAGTGCATATTCATACTCAGTTGACGTGAGCAGGTCTAAAATACGCTTAGGACAATTCTTAGCACAAGGTCCACATGATTCGTCCATATCTTTATAGCAAAAGTTATTCCAAGTTCCCTTTTCAAAACTCA
>Ga0268283_1001593_pt1 | contig 10869 bp, 7 predicted proteins | sample saktaG_13_FD_190140 | JGI IMG/M metagenome (GOLD analysis project Ga0268283, IMG submission 190140) | Saline water microbial communities from Sakinaw Lake, British Columbia, Canada - sak_2013_06_06_36m | ecosystem: Environmental > Aquatic > Non-marine Saline and Alkaline > Saline ... | reverse complement strand
CGACTATACTAGCCCTAATTTCTAAGCTGCCTACGCGGCAGTGAACATGAACAAATTTTTAGCTGAAGCAATGAAAATCTTTCTAAGCTGCCTACGCGGCAGTGAACTCGACAAATTCCCCGTCATCCCATTCGTTGGTTTTCTAAGCTGCCTACGCGGCAGTGAACTTCGTAGTAGCATTCACATAGTCATAACCCAATTTCTAAGCTGCCTACGCGGCAGTGAACTGATGGCTGGTACCCAGGGCAGGAAGACCTTGTTTCTAAGCTGCCTACGCGGCAGTGAACGCCATCACCCGCGCGCTTTGCGCGTTCGTAGTTTTCTAAGCTGCCTACGCGGCAGTGAACTGGGTGTTACCAGTACAGGAGTCCGTCACTACTTTCTAAGCTGCCTACGCGGCAGTGAACCAAAGAAGATATCCTCAACGCATCCATTTACGCTTTCTAAGCTGCCTACGCGGCAGTGAACCGAAGTCAGATACTCAGCGTTGAAGCAAGCGACTTTCTAAGCTGCCTACGCGGCAGTGAACGGTATCAGGCAGTAATAGGCGTGGAACTAGGATTTCTAAGCTGCCTACGCGGCAGTGAACGTACTGCTTCGAAGGGTCGGTATGGTGCTTAGTTTCTAAGCTGCCTACGCGGCAGTGAACCCTTGCGGCTTTAGCACGATTTGTTTTCAACATTTCTAAGCTGCCTACGCGGCAGTGAACGCAACTAAAAGCACCTTCCGCACTGCACCCGCTTTCTAAGCTGCCTACGCGGCAGTGAACATTTGAGGTAATGGTATGCGGTACGAACCAAAATTTCTAAGCTGCCTACGCGGCAGTGAACCCTGAAAGAGTCGAATTGAACGTTATCATCTTTTTCTAAGCTGCCTACGCGGCAGTGAACTCCAAAGTGCGTTAATTAGTCTTTGTACCGTTTTTCTAAGCTGCCTACGCGGCAGTGAACCGCTTGCTGCTGCATACGAACCGCCGCCACTCTTTCTAAGCTGCCTACGCGGCAGTGAACAAAGACAGGTTGGATCCGCTTTTAACCGTTTCTTTCTAAGCTGCCTACGCGGCAGTGAACCCACTCCTCACTCAAGATACGGATCTATCCGATTTCTAAGCTGCCTACGCGGCAGTGAACCGGGACGAAGTGGGGATTTTGATAAAAGCAGTTTTCTAAGCTGCCTACGCGGCAGTGAACGGTTTAGGGAAGACGTCGATAACGCTTTCTGCTTTCTAAGCTGCCTACGCGGCAGTGAACTTTCCAACGCAGCATGGATCGAGTTTCCCGGATTTCTAAGCTGCCTACGCGGCAGTGAACTCCCTTGCCTCCACTACTTTACTAGTTAGCATTTTCTAAGCTGCCTACGCGGCAGTGAACGGTTATCCCCGAGGCACGGGTAATCTTGAAGGTTTCTAAGCTGCCTACGCGGCAGTGAACTAGGCAATTGTGCTTAACTAATCAGTTTTTTATTTCTAAGCTGCCTACGCGGCAGTGAACGGGCACTTTGCGCCTTTGTCGTAGCATTCACATTTTCTAAGCTGCCTACGCGGCAGTGAACGCTCGTCTAAATCGCTTTGTAGTCCTAATAATTTTCTAAGCTGCCTACGCGGCAGTGAACCAGGGGCGGGTGGTACAGGGGCTGGTGGTACATTTCTAAGCTGCCTACGCGGCAGTGAACTTTCCAGATTCTTTTTTCCGAATTTTTGGCGGTTTCTAAGCTGCCTACGCGGCAGTGAACCAGAGCCTCGTGGACAACACTACCTGGATTACTTTCTAAGCTGCCTACGCGGCAGTGAACCCACTCCTAACAGTCAAGAGGAACTTCAATTCGTTTCTAAGCTGCCTACGCGGCAGTGAACTTTATCAGCGGGGACTCGACTCCATTACTAACTTTCTAAGCTGCCTACGCGGCAGTGAACAACCAAAAACGTACGTTTTTTCATCAGTATCATTTCTAAGCTGCCTACGCGGCAGTGAACGTAAAGTGCTGGGTTCCCAGCACTAAAAAGGGTTTCTAAGCTGCCTACGCGGCAGTGAACTGTCGTATGTAGCAGGTGGTTGTGGTGCAGGTTTTCTAAGCTGCCTACGCGGCAGTGAACCTTCGTTAGTTGACTTGCGAAAGGGGGAGAGCTTTCTAAGCTGCCTACGCGGCAGTGAACACAATACGTTTTACGAACTGGTAGAAGCGAGTCTTTCTAAGCTGCCTACGCGGCAGTGAACTAGAGGTATTAGTGTGAGAGAATGTGCATTGATTTCTAAGCTGCCTACGCGGCAGTGAACTGTAGAGTACAGGAGCGACGGACTCCTATACTTTTCTAAGCTGCCTACGCGGCAGTGAACTTCGAGAAGTTTTGCCACTTTGCGACTTCAACATTTCTAAGCTGCCTACGCGGCAGTGAACCGTATACCTGACCCTGATTTTATTCTTAATAATTTCTAAGCTGCCTACGCGGCAGTGAACTCATTTGACAAGGAGGAGAGTTTAGCAATACTCTTTCTAAGCTGCCTACGCGGCAGTGAACGCAATTGCGCCACAGAAACAGAAAGTTACTCATTTCTAAGCTGCCTACGCGGCAGTGAACGGAGGCTTTCACCCCCCAACTATAGTTGTGGGTTTCTAAGCTGCCTACGCGGCAGTGAACGAGGTTATCCCCGAGGTTATGCATATCCTGCATTTCTAAGCTGCCTACGCGGCAGTGAACCTTGCATCGACTGCACAATTAGTTGACATGACTTTCTAAGCTGCCTACGCGGCAGTGAACCTTGCAATCTACGACTCAACCAAGCGCGCCACTTTCTAAGCTGCCTACGCGGCAGTGAACGTAGTCTGATATCCGCCACCAACTTTACGTACTTTCTAAGCTGCCTACGCGGCAGTGAACGACACGCGCACAGGATCGACACGCGCACGCATTTTCTAAGCTGCCTACGCGGCAGTGAACTACAAAAATAACTATGAGTCAATTTTTTTTGAGTTTCTAAGCTGCCTACGCGGCAGTGAACTAGACTAGCTCGACAGCTTTTTTTTGTCAACTCTGTGATCTGTGTACGATTTTTACCCACCACCCCTAAAAAATCGATGCAAAACCCTAATTTTTTGGGTCTTCGTAAGTCATTGTTTTTTCAGGGGGCAGCAATGAGGCTAAAAATTAGGGTCAAAAGATAGGGGCAGAATATTTGTTTGTAAGAATGGAGCGTTCCCTCTCCTGTCAATGGGAAGAGGAAAGAAGGTCTAGGTTTTTATCTTGTTCCCCCTCTCCTGTCAGGGAGAGGGGGCTAGGGGGTGAGGTTATTTTGTGCTATTCGGCAGTAAAAAATGATTTAGAACCAAGGCACCGTAGCAATCGCACTTAACCCATAGCAACTAAACTTCCCAAAAACCGGAAAGGCACTAACAGGAGAGTGCTCAATAAACAAGCGAAAACGCTCCCCTGTACTTTGGCTAAGAATTTGGAGGAAAGGCAAATCTGTTTCAATCTTCCGATGGGGCAGTACACAGGTAGTACCATGGCGACGCACCCAACGGCGTTGCAAGCGAGCTGGATTGCTTTTAACCTGAACCCTGCGCACAACGCGGTAGACTGCTCCAGAGGGAACCGGGTGAGGGCCATGAAGCGCAATATGGTCTCTCATCCCAACCAACCAGCCAGAGGCCATGAGTTGTCTAAGGCCTGCGTTCGTTCCATGCAGACGTAAGCAATCCCCCAAATGTTTCTGATCGGAAGACAAGCGCGGAAAACTGATCCCGATAGACTGGTTTTTCATCTGCACAAGCGCGAGGTGCAACTTGGCAAACAAGATATCAAGCAGCAGGGCAGACTCAAATTCAGGATCATTCAAAACATGAATGTCTACGTAGTGGTCCATGACACTAGTCTTCCTTTTTGACGTCTCCGAATACGCCACCACGAATCAGATTTGCCAGTACATAGTGCTGCTGCTCCACGGGAGGTACTTTCCCCTTGAGCACCCAATCGTCTAATAAAGAATAAAAGTCCATCTTTTGTTTAGGTTTACGAAATGCCATCCCACGAGTGGTCACAGAACCGTAGGGCTCTACTGCAATGGGGCCGATATTCCCTCCTCCGTCAACATCGTTGGTGTCATACCAATCATCTATGGTACGAAGTGTATTGCCTATCTTTTGGCTGTGCATTGCTGCAATGCCTTGCACATCGTAAAGAGTTTTGCTTTTCCCGACTTTTTTATCTAGGATTAGTTCCTGTGAGGGATAGACTTCCTGCCCATCACCCATACGAGCGTAGGCATGAACGTCTAACAACACGAAACTGGAACCAGTCAACCCCTCTTGAATAGCAAAAGCAAGCTCTTCGATTGATGTTTTACTTTCCTTGGGTACTTCAAAATTGCGCAAATTGAAATCGAAAGCATTAAAGACCCAAGATTGGATTTGCTTTCCTTGTCGTAACTGTTGTATGTGTACTTCGACCTGCTCGCTGGTCATGCGGTTCCGATGCAAGAACCGTCCATTGGCTAGATTGCAGGCATAACGTCGAGCCAGTTCTGAAAACCCATGGGTATTGGCGTATCCTTGAACGACTGATTCCAAAGCGGCTTGGTAATCGGCTCGGTTACACGCGGAGGGTATCCCGGCACCGCCCAATATCCGAAGAGTAAATCGGCAAAGCAAGGTATCCGCATTGTTAGGAAGAGTAGCCACATCCACGGTTTGCAGATTGGCATTTTGGATAGAAGCATCCAGTTTTGCGGGATCTTGGTCTTTGGTTTTAAGTCGATTGGAAATGGTGCCACGCACAGATTTTGTACGGATTTGAATTGGCAACCAAGGATTCTCCCTGTCTTGCCAGTGACCCGAGTACAATAGAGCATCTGAAGGATCTAGTTTTCGCTCGAAAGCAAGCACAGAAGCGGTTTTTAGTTCACTTTTTGCCATTTTTGCATTTTCCTGTTGTGTTTTAACAATCTACCACACGCCCATGACACCACTAAAACCTTCCGATCTTAAGACCATCCTACACTCAAAACGAGCCAATCTGTACTACCTTGAGCATTGCAGGGTACTGGTCAACGGTGGCCGAGTTGAATATGTCACGGACGAAGGACGACAATCGCTGTATTGGAACATACCCATTGCAAACACAACTATGCTGTTATTAGGGTCAGGAACTTCTATCACCCAAGCAGCTATGCGGGATTTGGCCAGAGCAGGGGTGCTAGTGGGATTCAGTGGAGGCGGAGGCACTCCGCTATTTAGTGCCACGGATCGAGACACAGACATTGTTTGGTTTTCCCCGCAAAGCGAATATCGCCCTACCGAATACTTACAAGCTTGGGTACGCTTTTGGTTCGACGACGAAAAACGTCTCATTGCAGCCAAAAGGATCCAGAAAGCGCGCATCGAACGGATCCGAACTACTTGGCTTGGAAATCGTGTATTTTCAGAAAAAGTTTTCCCAATAGATTCCGTTCGCTTAAAAGAAATGTTAACAAAAACGGAATCATCAATCGATTTAGCAAAAGATGTCACGGATTTACTAACAGAAGAAGCCCGTTTAACAAAACAACTATTTAGACTTGCAGTGCAGGCTGTGGGATACAGTGATTTTACCAGAGCCAAACGAGGTTCGGGTATTGATCCGGCAAACCGTTTCCTAGACCAAGGCAACTATTTGGCATATGGACTAGGTGCGACCGCTACTTGGGTACTGGGGCTTTCTCACGGATTGGCTGTGTTGCATGGCAAGACCCGCCGCGGAGGTTTAGTATTTGACGCCGCCGATTTGATAAAAGATGCTGTCATTCTGCCCCAAGCCTTTATTTCAGCAATGCAAGGGGACGAAGAGCAGCCATTTCGGCAGGCTTGCATTGAAGCCTTGACCCAAACCGAGGCGTTGGATTTCATGATCGAGACCTTACAAGAGATAGCGTTGGAACTCGGAGCACTTCCAAAGTGAACGTTGTCCTAATCTCAGAATGCACAAAAAAGGCATTAGTAGAAACTCGTCGCATCCTCGACCAATTTGCAGAACGCCGGGGAGAACGTAGCTGGCAGACCTCTATTACTGAACAAGGATTAGACACACTCCACCGCCTGATACGAAAAACGGCACGTAGAAACACGGCTGTGGCGTGTTTTTGGGTGCGCGGTAAAAATCACAATGAACTATGTTGGGTAGTAGGAGACGGTCGACGATTCAATGCAAAAGGAAACACCCCAACAAACGTCACGGCCCGTGACATCTTAAAAAACCAAGATGAAAATGATTGGCACTATGGAGAAGAAATCCGTTTACTTACTTCTCTTGCGGCATTATTTCATGATTTTGGAAAATCCAATCAAGCATTCCAGAAAAAGCTCTCTTCAAAAAAAGCTCCCACAGATGCTTTCCGCCACGAATGGGTATCATTGCGTCTATTAGAAGCCTTTGTTGGCAAAAGTAATGACGATACGCAATGGTTGCAGCGTCTAGTAGATTTATCAACTCAGGAATTACCTGAACTTGTCCTTCAGCCATTACGAGATGGTGTAGATCAAAAGACGCCTGCTCCGCTAAAAACACTTCCCCCGATTGCAAAAACGGTAGGTTGGTTAATCCTCAGCCATCACCGAATGCCCTTTAATCCTGAATATGACGCTGGACTAAAAGCAGCACGTTTGCAAGAAATGGAGAAATATCTTCAATCGGATTGGGGCAGTGCCAAACGCGACATTGAAGAAAAAGAAAAAGGAAACTGTTGGACTTTTAGCAAAGGTCTTCCTATTACCAGTAAGCTTTGGCGCGAACACGCAGGCCGCATAGCCCAAGCCGTCTTGGCTCGTTCGTCCATGCAAAGTCAACAGTGGTTGCATAACCCCTACGTATTGCATTTATCGCGTCTCGCTTTAATGTTGGCAGACCATTACTACTCCTCGCAACCGAGTCACCCCCATTTTGGAGACAGAAACTTTCCTCTATACGCCAACACGGAAGACGGAAAGTTAAAACAACGTTTAGATGAACATCTGATTGGCGTTGAAATCAACGCTTCTCGTTTGGTTCGCACTTTACCTTCTTTGGAGCAATACCTGCCCCGCTTGTCACACCATAAAGCCTTTATGCGGCGCACCAAAGTAGCGGCTTTTCAGTGGCAGGACAACGCTTTTGATAAAGCAGTTTCTTTACAAGCATCTTCTTCTCAGCAAGGTTTTTTTGGAGTCAATATGGCTTCCACTGGCTGCGGGAAAACCCTAGCCAATGGACGCATTCTCTACGGACTATCCGATCCAAAACAAGGAGCTCGTTTTAGCATTGCCTTGGGTTTACGAACGCTCACTTTGCAAACCGGAGATGCCTACCGTGAACGTTTAGGCTTGGGTTCACACGAAATGGCTGTTCTCGTGGGAGGAGGGGGCGTTCGCGCACTACACGAACACTACGTAGAAGCTTCTGCCAAAGAACCTTCTGAACTAGAGAAATCTGGCAGAGAGTCCTCTGAAGAAATGATTTCGGAACATGATTACGTCCATTTTGATGGAAGCCTAGGGGATGGCCCCTTTAGTCATTGGTTAGAACACAGTCCAAAAGCAAAGCGTTTGCTAAACGCGCCAATCCTAATTTGCACTATCGATCACCTGATTCCGTCCACGGAAGGAACCCGTGGAGGTCGGCAAATCGCACCCATGTTGCGGCTTCTTAGCTCCGATCTGGTCTTAGACGAGCCCGACGACTTTTCTACTGAAGATCTACCGGCACTCACCCGCTTAGTACATTGGTCGGCAATGTTAGGTGGTCGCATATTGTTGTCCTCAGCAACATTGCCGCCTGCTTTGATTCAAGGACTATTTCAGGCGTACCGTGAAGGTAGAAAGATCTACCAAGAAAACCGTGGCGAACTTGGAAAGAAACTCAGTATCTGCTGCGCTTGGTTTGATGAGTATCACGTAGAAGCAGGAGAGCACGAAACGCAACAGAGCTATGCGGTAGCCCACCGCGCCTTTGTCGATTTGCGAATACAAAAACTAGCTTTAGCAGAGAAACGCCGCCAAGCCTTTCTTTTTCCCATGCCCATTCCTGCAGAGAGAACACGCCAAGCCATTTGTCAATCTTTGGCAGAATCTTTGCGCGAACAGATTGGGATCCTTCACGATCGACACCACAGCGTAGATCCGAAAACAGGCAAAAAGATCAGTTTTGGCCTAATCCGCATGGCCAACATTGGGCCACTGACTTTGACCGCCCAAGCCCTTTATTCTCTGGGTGCTCCGGAAGAATCTCGAATATATCTTTGTGTGTATCATTCGCAACACCTTTTGTTGATGCGCTCTAGTATTGAGCGACGCCTAGACCGTTTGTTAAAGCGAAATGATCCAGAAGCCATTTTCCGAGATTCGGAAATGCGGACATGTTTACGGGATCATCCAGAACCAAACCAGATTTTTGTGGTCATTGCAACGGCCGTAGCCGAAGTGGGACGCGATCACGATTATGATTGGGCGGTTGTAGAACCTTCTTCTATGCGTTCTATCATCCAACTCGCGGGTAGAGTTCGCAGACACCGAGAAGGTGCTTGCACTTCTCCAAATTTGCATTTGTTGGACACTAATTGCCGACATTTGCAAAAAAACAAAGAAGACAACGTAGCCTTCTGCCGACCAGGCTACGAAAGTAAATCTTTTCCTCTGGAAAGCCATTCTCTGACCGAACTACTGACTACGGAACAAATAGCGGCTATTGATGCTTCCCCTCGTATTCGTGAGAGAGATTTACAAACTCCCACACGAAACTTAGCTGATTTAGAGCATGCTTGCCTGCGCGCGTTGATGTTAGGAGAGGTACAAAACGGTAACCAGAAAACAAATCCCGTGCACCTTTGGTGGACTACTCGCGCGGCACTAAGCAGTGAACTCCAGAGGGTACAACCTTTCCGAAGAGATCCAATGGGGCATACCCGGTACATGTTGCTTCAAAATGAAGAAGGAGACCTTGAATTTCGGAGGTTTGAAAAAGAAGGAACCACTACCCAAGTGAACTTCCTAAAACGCGATATTGTTCTTATTCCTGGGCCACGTATTGTTTTTTGGGGCGAACCTGATTACCTCCTCGAGTTAGAAACGCTATCAGAGAGGATGGGCATTGAAATGTCCGAAGCTAGTCGCCTTTTTGGAGTAGTAGACCTCCAAACCAAAGGATCGGAGAACGGTTGGGAGTATCATCCCGCCCTTGGATTTAACCTAAAGGCTTAAGACATGACAAATACAGACTGCCTAACACAAAATATCCGACAGGTAGTACAAGAATTCTTAAAAGATCGTTTGGAGAAAAAACTCGAAAAAGAAACGGACGAGGAAAGGCGTCGTACCCTAGAAGAAGAACACCGTGTAGAGAATTGGATCCCAAAAGCTGCTCATCGGGTGACTCAGCTTCAACAGGCAACACACGCGATCAAGTATACCCATCCAAGCGCTCGTGGAAGCAATTTGTATAGCTTAGGAAATCCAGAGGCTGGATCGAGCCTAATCAGTACTCACACGCTAAAAGGTAATCTTAAGAGTGACGCAGTAGGAAATGCTGCGGCTCTGGATGTGTATAAGCTCTTGTCTACACGAGTAGAAGTAGAGGGAAAATCTTTGCTTGAATATGCCATGGAGACGCATCCTGCGTTTATTGCCGCTCTTCCAGGCAATAATGAAGATTTAGCCAAAGAATGGACAAAGAATTTTAGAGATATCACTGGATTAAGGGGAACACCAGCCTCTCACATGTTAACCAAACAAGTGTATTGGCCACTCGAAGACGGCAAGTATCATTTGTTAGCACCCCTTTTTCCAACCAGCCTGGTACATAGGCTGTGGGAAACCATTCGAGAAGATCGTTTTTCTGAATCTGCAAAAGAAGCAAGACAAGCAAAATGGGCTAAAAAGCCACACTCTCAAAGTACTCGAGACTATTTAGACACTGTCTTACAAAAGTTTGGGGGTTCAAACCCGCAAGGCATTGGTGCGCTAAACAACGAAAGACACGGGGAATGTTATTTGTTAGCGTCGGTACCTCCTAATTGGCAAAGCGAAAAGATCCCTGCTCCCATGAAGGTTGAGACTATTTTTGGGCGTCCTTTTGGCAGTCGAAAGAGTGTGCGGGCTTCGATAGAAGATTTGAGAAAACTTTTACGAGACAAACGGAATACTAACAATGTGCGTATCCGAAATAGACGCGCTGGACTTGTCGGATCAATCCAAGGTGAGCTAATACAGTTCTCTGAAGAATTGCGATGTTTGCCACTTGGTTGGAGCAGTCACGAAGATTGTAGATTGAACCAAGAAGAATGCTATTGGTTAGATCCGAATCGTGCCGAGCAGGACGAAGCGTTTGCTTTAGGTAGAAAGAGTTATCCTTGGGCTGACGAAGTTTGTCGACGATTCGGAAACTGGTTAAATGCCCGCTTAGAACAAGATCAAATGCACATGTCAGATCCAGAACAATTTGAATGGTCCTCTTTACTGAAAAAGGAATTAAACCAAATGAGTGAGGAGCTGAACGATGAGTAATGCCGCAAGTGTTCTATTACTCCCACATATTCAAGTACAAAATGCAAATGCCATTTCTGGTCCCATGAGTTGGGGTTTTCCGTCTCCGACGGCATTCACGGGATTTGTACACGCGTTAGAGCGTAAATTGCGCCATCAAATAGATATTTCACTCGGTGGTGTAGGCATTGTCTGCCATCGTTTTGAACCACAAATTTCTAAACCTACCCAGGGCTATAACCAAACATTTCGTCTTACTAGAAACCCATTTAACACCGGATGGAAACCTTTTGAGGATGGACCCACTGCAATTATAGAAGAAGGACGCGCCCACCTAGAGGTTAGTTTGCTCATTGAAGTGAAGAATGAAGTGGATCCAGACGAGCAAGA
>Ga0268283_1001592_pt1 | contig 10887 bp, 5 predicted proteins | sample saktaG_13_FD_190140 | JGI IMG/M metagenome (GOLD analysis project Ga0268283, IMG submission 190140) | Saline water microbial communities from Sakinaw Lake, British Columbia, Canada - sak_2013_06_06_36m | ecosystem: Environmental > Aquatic > Non-marine Saline and Alkaline > Saline ... | reverse complement strand
TATTGGTACCACCGCTGATATGATGGTTTGTGCGGACAAAGATTATCAGATCGCTGATAAGCGCCTTAACCAGACCTACAACGCCCTCAAGAAAACGTTGGACGTAGAAGGTACCAAGCTGTTGTTAGACTCTCAGCGTGCTTGGTTGAAATTCCGCGACACCAATTGCTCCCTTGCTGCCGATCAGACCCGCGGCGGTACCATGGCAGGTCTGCTCCAAATAGGTTGCCTTTCTAGCATGACGGATCTGCGTACCAAGGAATTGAACGAATTGATTAATGGATTAGGTCGTTGAGAACGGCTGTCTAGGAGCGTTGATTACACAAACGCCTTTCGCACATATCTCTCGCACAAAAATCCTTCGTTTTCAAGGTGTAGAATTTTCATTTGTAAATCTTGATGTACGCGACTCCACACCCTTCGGTAAGGAATTTGCATCGAATGCCTTCTTATCAAGATCCCATTTTAGCAATCATTAGCGGACATTCGGCTGCTGAACGTTCTCAAATGAATGATCTGCTAATTCGCCTCCTTTCACAAGTGCAGTTATTTGACGATTTCCATCAAAATGATCTTTTGGAAATGCTAAATATCTTGGAAAAAGTCACATTCCCCGCAGAAAAGTTTATATTTCATGAAGGAGATTTTAACGAGGAATCACTATATATTCTGATTTCCGGTGAAGTATTGGTTATGAATGGAGTGGCAACAAAGAATCCCGTAGAGGTCGCAAAACTTTCGCCCGGTGAAAGTTTTGGTGAAATGGCATTAATTGACAACAAACCACGCTCTGCGTCAATTCGCACAATAAATCATTGTACCGTTCTTAAACTCAAAAAGAACAGTTTAATTAGTCACCCAGGTCTAGCAGCCAAACTCCTTCTAAATATCTCAAGACTTCTCGCAGCTCGGCTACGCAACTTTAACAGGAGGTGTGAATTATTCGCAGCAACTTCTTGGGCGAATGGAATGACGTCTCATGAAATTAGAACATTTTCTAACTACCTAGACATCAAGTTTTACTTGAAGGGTGATGTGATTTTAAAAGAGGGCGAGGATGAATCATTTATGTGTATAATTACGGAGGGACAAGTACATATCTTAAAAGAAGATAGTTCTAACCGTAATAAGATTATCGCAACTCTTAGCAAAGGTCAATCGTTTGGGGAGATGTCATTATTTGATGGTTATCCACGCTCTGCAACCGTTGCTGCCTCTAGGAATACAAGTATCTTAGTGCTAAAAAGGGAATCTCTCATTGATATGATTAGAGATACTCCCTCTATCGCCGCAAAATTTACGATTAAACTTGGTTCGGCTTTGAGTAAAAGACTTCGTCGTATGGACAACAAAACTATTGAATTCTTTTCAAATATGGACAAATCAGATCTGACCACTGAGTAGGTATGGAATAACAACCTAGATTAGCTGGTCAATCAAGGCGTCAAGATTCGCAAGCGCGCCATCAAAATCATACTTCGCAATCTTTCCCTCCAATACCTGTAACGAGTTGAGTAACATTGGCTCGGATACCTCTTTCAGCACCATAGATAGATGGTCCTCCGCCTCAGAATCATATTGTACGAGCATCCCACGCAGGCTTTGCAGCCGGGGCATAAGTTCTTTAAGACTCAGCGACTGGGTTAGATTGGAGACTACTAGTGTTTCAGATGACTGGATAGTACGGATTGCGGAAACAATCCGCGCCAATTCATCGTCCGTCGTTATCAACAATTCGTCCAAGGGATCAACCAGTCGCCCGCTAGATAAGGCTATTTCTAGCTCATGAGCGGCCTGATGCAGCATAATCGCGCCGATATTACCGGCCACACCTTTCAATGTGTGCGCCAAACGGATTGCCAGTACGCGATCCCCGCAAGCAACCGCCTTCCGAATCTCAACTATCGTCTCGATTTGATTGTCCGCGAATTTAATAAGCAACCGACGATAGGCATGAACGTTTCCCATCATTCGATTGAGTCCATCGATCGTGTTAATCCCGGGTATTTCTGGTAGGTCTTCTACTCGGTCACAGTCCGGGCTCGAGACAACGCTCAGATCCGGTAGATCACGTTTTCCGGGAACTATCCATTTCAATAGTGCACCGAACAACTCCTGTGGGTTGATCGGTTTGGAAATATGGTAGTTCATGCCGGAATCATGGGTTCGTTTGCGATCCTCGATCATGGCATTGGCGGTCATGGCGAGAATAGGCAAATCAGCGAATCGTATATCCTCACGTATTTTTCGCGTCGCTTGCAAACCATCCATCACCGGCATCTGCATATCCATCAACACGCAGTCATAGCGACCCGGCACCAGCATATCAATTGCTTCCTGCCCATGATTAGCAATGTCTACCACAAATTTGGATTGCTCCAATATTTCACGGGCAACTTGCTGATTAATTTCGTTATCCTCGACAAGCAAAATACGCGCCCCTTGGATTGAGCGCAATAACGTCACGTTCGATTCAGTACTCTTTCGCGGCTGGATGGGTAGCGGCGAGCCTCCAGAAAACATTTCTGCAATGGTATTGAACAGAAACGATGGATTGATTGGTTTGATCAAAATATTGTCCAGGAATTCCGCATCCTGAATACGAGAGACATCATCACGACTCGATGCCGTGACAAGGATAATCTTGGGTGGCGGTTGCAATAGAGGATCAGTCTTAATTAGCTTGGCTACCTCCAAACCGTTTATGTCAGGCATTTTCCAATCCATCACGATCAGATCGAATGTGTTTCCAATCTCCCGTATAATATCAAGCGCCACTCTCCCAGAATGAGCTACCGTAACCTGAAATGATAAGAACTCTAGATAGTTCTGGAGTATTTCAATAGAGGTGGCATTGTCGTCTACGATCATAACTCGGAGATTATGCAGATCTACACTCATTCCGATCGGTTTGTGACTAAACGGTTCAACTAACCCAAAGGGAATGTCAAACGTAAAGCTACTACCAACACCAGGTGTACTTTTTACGTGGATGTCACCACCCATCATCTGTATCAACTGCTTAGAAATGGCCAGACCAAGACCCGTGCCACCGTACTTGCGCGTGATCGAGGAATCGGTCTGGGAGAAAGACTTAAATAGACGTTCCTGTTGTTCTGGTGTCATACCAATACCAGTATCAGATATAGAGAATTCTAGTCTAACGGTATCTGTCGATTGACTCTTCATCCTCGCGGATATAACCACTTCTCCAGAATGTGTGAATTTCACTGCATTGTTGGCTAGATTTGTCAGTATTTGCCCCAACCGAAGGGGGTCACCGATTAATTGAACTGGAATATTAGGTAATCGAAAGAAAAGCAGCTCCAGTGATTTCTCGTACGCTTTGATAGATAGTAAAGTCGATAAATTATCAAAGACCCGATCCAAATCAAAAGGGATAGTCTCAATATCCAGTTTTCCTGCTTCAATTTTCGAGAAATCCAGAATATCATTGATGATGCCCAACAAAGAATCTGCCGAGGCAGAGATCTTATTCAGATAATCGCGTTGTTTGGCGGAAAGAACTGTTTCTAGACACAACCCAGTGAATCCAATAATAGCATTCATGGGCGTACGAATCTCATGACTCATATTGGCTAGAAAATCGCTCTTTGCCTTGGTAGCTGCGTTGGCAACATCAAGGGCGGCAGCCAATTCCGCCTCCATTCTTTTTAATTCGGTAATATTCGTACGTATAGAGATATATTGAAATGGTTTTCCCTCTTTATTTAAGAAAGGAACAATAGTAGCGTTGGTCCAATAATACCCGCCATCTCTTTTTGAGTTTTTGATCTCACCGTGCCAGACCTTGCCGTGAGCGATCTGACGCCACATGGCTTTGTAAAATTCTTTAGAGTGTTCTTGAGATCTAACGATCCGATGATTTCGTCCAATTAATTCTTCTCGGGTATAGCCACTGATAGTACAGAACTGATCATTTACGTCGGTGATCCGTCCCTGTACATCAGCAGCACTGACAATAGCATGTTCGTCGAGGGAGAATTTCATAAAATTCAGTTTATCGTTGGTGATCTGCAATTCATTGGTGCGCTCATCGACCCGTTGTTCGAGATTATCCCGAACCGCACAGAGTTCGGCGGTACGTCGATCGAAGGCACAGGCCAAATCCTCTAGCTCATCAGTAGCGTCTTCTGCACTACAAAAAATAGTCCGATCATTCGGTTCCATTCTCGTGATCTTTCCACAAAGATTGAGGATCGGGCGAGCGATAGAATTTCCGATTCGTACGGCTATTACTGTTGCCACCACTGTTGCCAAAATGCTCAACAAGATGAAATTAAAAATAATGTTTTTCATTGGTGCGTAATATACGCTTTCAAGAACGCCAGCATCTAACCGAATATTGAGATTTCGGAGATACGGTGTCGTTTCATCTGGGTAGGAGGATGTAATGACGTACTCACCCTTTTTACCTGTCATTTGGGTATAAAGAATTTCTTGATTGCCGGCACTGTCATTCGTAACTAATTGTTCTAAGGTTTGGTCTTTTTCTGAAAAGATACGTTGAGCCAATAATTCCATATCGTAAGAGACAATGATTGCTCCTTGCGTGGTATTGTAGTATTCGATGGGGTCGACAATAATTATGTGTTTCCTCGATGGCGACAAAAGGACACGATTGTAGCTCCTTGCCAGGGCTTGGCGAAGCTCAGGGAATTCATTAAAATTTGGTGGCGGTTCGTTGACGGTAAATATGGGCGTTCCATCGAAATCAACTAATGATACGCCGATAACGTCTCGATTGGTTTTGAAATTCTCGATCAACTTGGGTAGGTAGGTCTGCCGTCCTTGGATATCGATAAAACTATTGGAGACTAGTGAATTCTTTGCTAAACGGTCGACGGTTTCTATCAAGTATGAGATACGTTGTTCGACGCGCCTTAATTCGTGAAAGGCAATCTCTCCCATCGTTTCTTTCCGCATATTTTCGATATATTGCACCATCAGGCTGATCACGATCGAAGTCACTAACAACAGAGATGCTGCCACGACGCCTGAAATTCTCAAGGCTAGGTATCGTTTTAGGCTTCTGCGTCGTACCATCTCGTGGTTATTCTTCAATAGAAAACGGAAATATTGCAGCATGATTGTGTCCTAACCTTTTCACTTATCGGGATAGATAACAGAGGACTGAATGGGAACGATGATTCCGTCGGAGTTATAGCGACTGAGGTGGTAGTCGTCCAACGATAAGGCCTCGTGTCGTTTTGGAGTAAATGGTTGGTGATAGGTCTTGATCAATCCTGCGTAGGTATCAATATGTTCCAAGGCCTCGCGCACAGCGGTTCGATCTGTGCTACCTGCAGTAGTAATGGCGATTGCCAGTAGGTGTACTAGATCGTAAACGTGGGCAGTACTGTCCGGGATAAAGATATCGCGAGCCGATGGCACATCAAAAGTTGTCATGTAGCGCTGGATTACATCAAAGAGCTTTGGTGTCTGCGTTGTTAGGAAGGAAAATGTCTGAATAAACGTCAAGTCGATTTTATTCAAAGCATTTCGTGCCACCTCACGTGGATTGCTGTTCGATACCCCCCAATGAGATATCATCGGCAAAGGGTGTGTTCGATCAGCCATCGCATTGATAATTCGAACACTTTCCGCAGCAGTGCTCACCAGCACCACGATATCCGCACCAGACGTTTCAATCCGCGATAGCGGGATCGAAAAATCCTGCTCACCACTGTTGAACCATTCTACAGCAGAAGGAGTAACGCCATAATTCTGCAATGCCTCGGTGAGCGTGAGATGATTTCCGCGTCCCAATTCGGTATTATTTAATAGCAAGGCCGGTCGTTTGGCGTGCTTGATCACGTAGTCAATGATGAATATCGAACTATCACTGTCAGAAACGGATAACCGAAAAACAAAATTTGGTAGATGACCATTCTCTACTATATTGGTAGCGGCTGCCCTTGGAATAAGCATTGGAACTTTAGCTTGATGGATAGCATCGATTTCCCTTAGCACCACGTTACTCGTAGAACCACCAATGATTGCCACCAAATTAGGAATTGTCGCAAGATCATAGATATTCTTAATTCCCCGTTCGGGCATACCTCGATCATCCCTGGCAATCAAAGCAAGTTTTCGACCTAACACACCACCGCGTTCGTTGATTTCATTAATGGCAAGCAAGGCACCACGTTTGATGGCCAAACCAGCACCCGTGGTACCAATAGATAGATCGGCATCCAGGCCGATTAGGATCTCATCCTTTGCTGTACTGCCAAGACGTTGTTCGCGCAATAGCTCTTCACTTTTTGACATAATGTCAGAACCGATTTCTCCTTCAAATTGGAGAGGTATGTGTGCGGTGAGCGCAGCGAAACGACTTCTTTGCTCCTCGGTTAATTCATAAACGATAACACCGGCACGACGAATAACGTCAATAAATCCACTTTCATACTCCTTGGTTTCTGCACGTTCGAAGAGTGTGAGCCTGTGCGCAACCTCGATGAGGAGTGATCCAATATCATTAGGGAGTGAGTCAAAAACTTTTTGACTGATAACAAAAACATAACCGATATAGCCGTGATTGCTGAGTGTGAGGTGTTTCTGTACCTTATAGAAACCCATCGCAGCAATGGCAGAAAGTGGATTCTCTTGACCATCCGCCGTACCGTCTTGTAATGCCTGGTAGGTAGAATAAAAATCGATTGGTAGAGATTGCGCCCCAAAGGCCTTAAACTGATCCATGAGGATGCGGCTTTTCATAACCCGCATTTTGAGGCCCTGGAGGTCTTCTGGTTTATGAATCGGACGATTGGCCGTGAATTGCTTAAATCCCATGTCCCAAAAAGTAACACCGATCAAATCGATGAGACTTAATTTCGCAAGGAGTAATCTACCTGGTTCGCCATCAAGCATTCGGTACGCTTCGTTTCGATCGTGGAAAAAGAACGGCAGGTCAGCATATTGCATTGCCGGTACGGCCGAGCTGAGTTTTGCCGTTGGTATCAGCATGATGTCGAGGGTACCCTCACGAGTCATCTCGATCATTTGCTCGTCATTACCAAGCTGTTGCGCTGGATACACCGCAACTTCAACCCGATCTTTTGTTTCAAGTCGCACGGTTTCGGCGAATTTCTCTGCAGCTACGTGAAGTGCGCTATTGACCTGGAAATTATGGCCAAATCGAAGATATAGAACATTGTTGATCGGTTTTTTCGGTGGATGATCACTAGATCGCAGATAGCTATAAAACCAGAATATAGAAATACATAGCCCACCCACGAATAAAACGTAAAGTATCCACCGCCATGATTTCATTAGATTTTTACCTCAACCAAAGTAATGTCGTCATTGTGAGAAGACGATTCGACATGTTCATTCAGCAGAGCCATCAAATTATCCAAGGCACATTCACCAGTAGCCACCTTTTTGAGAAATCTTTCCAATCTATCCATTCCAAACATCTCTGCATTACTGCCCTTAGTCTCAATGATTCCGTCAGAAAATATATACAGATGATCATTGTCTTCCAGAGACATGGCTATGGCGGCACCAGCGACATCTAATTTCTTAGAAATACCAAGGGGAAGCATTCCAGAGGGAAAATGGCCGTGGATTAATCCATTCCGAATGGATAAGGCGTCTGGCAGGCCGGCATTCCAAAGAGTGGCTTGCGTACGTTCCGGAGAAAGTTCGACCAAAGTAGCAGCAAGAAAGATCCCCACAGGAAGTCTTGCACAAAGTTGATCGTTGATTTCAGCAAGGATCTGTTCTCCACTGGCTCCCCGCCTAGCCAGTTCATGCAGAATATAGATCACCAAAGGACCACCGATGGCGGCAGGTAGACCGTGACCAGTAAAATCCCCAAGAAAAACCAATTGTCGTCCGTCAGGAGTAAAGATTGAAATAAGCATATCACCAGCGGTCTTTTCCACCGGAGAAATGATATAACGCAAATAGCGTTCGTCGAACGTATCTGCTTTTCGCATTTTGAGAATGATGGCCTCAATCAATTCACGCTCATGTAGCAGGAATTGGTTGTGTTCATCCAATTTTTGCTTGGTGCTTTGAAGTGTTAGGTGAGTTTTTATCCTCGCCTGAACAATAGGAATGCTGTATGGTTTTGTAATATAGTCCACCGCCCCCAGTTTCAGCCCCTCAATCTCGTCATTTTCTTCTGATTTTGCGGTAACAAAAATGACAGGGATGTCTTTCGTAATCGCATTTGCCTTCAGTTGACGGCAAACTTCGTAACCATCCATTCCTGGCATTACAATATCGAGCAGTGCCAGATTCGGATAGGGTCGAATCTGTGCTGCCTTCAACGCAATCTGACCGTTGGGAGCAGCCCTCACAAGATAATCGCCCAACAAAGCTCTTTTTAATATATCAATATTCTCGGGGGCATCATCGACGATCAGTATGGTTGGCTTATTGTTCATGTTATTAATAAACGCCTCGGTATTCCAATACAATATCATATTGGATAATTTAGTCAAAAGGTTTAAGAATTATTCAGGTTTATCCTGATATTGTTCGATGATTTTCACGAGTTCAGGCCTTAGCTCAAGAAACAAAGGAACCAGTTTTGGATCAAAATGTTCTCCCGCCTCCCGTGTAATTAAGGCCAAAGCGTCCTCCATTGACCATGCTCTTTTGTACGGTCGTACCGAGATTAAAGCATCAAATACATCACCAATAGCGGAAAGGCGACCAGCTAGTGGGATGTCTTCGCCACGAAGTCCGCGAGGATAACCTTGACCATTCCATTTCTCGTGATGGGTAAGCGCGATCAAAGCACCCAGGTTCATAACATGAGAACGTTGTTTTCCAATAATCTTGTATCCAATTTCGGCATGTGTTTTCATAATATGAAACTCGCCTTCCGTCAATTTTCCCGGTTTTAGCAAAATCCCATCGGGAATACCGATCTTACCTAGATCATGCATGGGTGCCGCATACATCAATTGTTCTGCTTCTGAAGTAGTCAATCCAGATTTCAGCGCCAAGAGTCGAACGTAGTGACCCATACGAATAACGTGCATGCCCGTCTCATTGTCCCTATATTCTGCCGCCCGACCTAGTTGACGAATTACCTCATATCGTGTTTCCTCTAATTCCATATTACGAATGGTAAGCTGGGCGGTGCGTAGTTCTACTTGATCCGAAAGAAGCCGGACCTGGTCGTGAATGAGCAGATGAGTTTTGACACGAGCCAGCATGATGGCGGGATTGATCGGCTTGACCAGATAATCCGATGCTCCCAGCATAAGTCCCTTAGTTTCGTCTTCTACGTTAGATTTAGCAGTTACGAACAGAATAGGAATACTTCGAGTTTGTTCATCTACTTTGAGTAAACGGCATACTTCATATCCATCCATTCCAGGCATCATGACATCCATGAGAATTAAATCCGGTCGAACAGAAGACGTAGCGACTTTGAGCGCCATACGTCCATGGGTAGCCACTAAAACTCGATAAAAGGGGTTGAGAATTCCCTTCATAATATCTAGATTCTCAGGACTATCATCTACAATAAGGATGGTTTTCCTGAGCGTTGCTTCAGTGTTAGGCATATTCGTTTACCTGTGCGTGGGAACTAAGATGTCGCTTTTCCATCCCATCCTTGGTTTTGCACGCGCGGTTGGTACAGCCGTCCAAGGATCATCAGGCCAAGGGTGTTTGGGGTAGCGACCTTTCAGTTCCTTTCTGACCTCTGGATAGGTGCGTTCCCAAAAACTGCGTAGGTCCTGGGTTACCTGAATAGGACGTCGGGCCGGCGAGAGTAGATGCAGGGTCACTGCTACTCTTCCCCCTGCGATGCGTGGAGTATCTCCGAGACCAAATAATTCCTGGATTTTTACCGCCAGGATCGGCGTCTCTCCCGGGATATAAGATAAACGCAATCGTGAGCCGCTGGGAACCGTAAGATGCGTGGGGGCGAGCAGATCCAGGTGACGCATCTGCTCCCAAGACAGGTGCCCGTGCAAAGCACTGGCCAGATCAACCCGAGCGAAGTGGTCGCGACGGGTGATGCCATCGAGAAATGGTCCCAACCACGAAGGTAAGGACGCCCTCAATGCAGTGTCGGAGACATCGGGCCATTCTTCCTCTGTCCGCCACACACGTAGGGACAAGACTCGAGATTGCCACTCTCGCAATTCCGGTGTCCATGGCAGCACATCGAGGACGTACCCAGCGTTTTGCCCACCGGACTGTTTACCTGTGCGTATTCCCTCCAACACTGCGGTACGTACCGCCTCTGGGTCTGGCCGGATCAAAGCCCGGCTTTCCAGTAGCAATTCTCCGAGTCGTTCTTCGCGTCGCGCCACCACCGTACCCGTGGTCTCGTCCCATTCCAGACGGTCCAACGTTTGGCGATGGGTTGCGAAGATCTCTCGTAGGTCGGCAAGGTCAATGGGGGCTGCCAGGTGGATTGTTCCTTCTCCACGACCGGCATCGAGGTGAGCCGCCACCAGGAAGGGATAACGACCCATCGAATCCCCCAACGATAGACGCACCCCCCGTCCCCCAGAAAGCAGGTAACGCCCTGTCTCTCCAGCACGACGCCCCGCCACTCGGTCGGGGTAGGCCAGGGCCAAGATCCGTCCCACCTCGGTCGGTACCACCGGTCCCTCATATTGTTTTATCCTCACCAGCGACCGAAGTTGGCGTGCTGCTGCCTCTGCCTGAGAACAGGCGAAGGGATCAGCCCCGTAGACCAAGGCTGCAGCTCGACCACCACTTCGAAAAGCCACCAAAGCCTCCAGACGAGTACTAAGGTCGCAAGATCGTTCCGATCTCTGACCTGGTCCGGTGCGTAATAGGTCACGCCCGGAGAGGATCGCTGCTACGTCCACAGCCAGTCCACCGTACCCCGAGGTCTGGGCCTCCCGCAACAAATGGGCG
>Ga0268283_1001591_pt1 | contig 10892 bp, 9 predicted proteins | sample saktaG_13_FD_190140 | JGI IMG/M metagenome (GOLD analysis project Ga0268283, IMG submission 190140) | Saline water microbial communities from Sakinaw Lake, British Columbia, Canada - sak_2013_06_06_36m | ecosystem: Environmental > Aquatic > Non-marine Saline and Alkaline > Saline ... | reverse complement strand
GCATTCGAGAGGCAAACGAGATGCTGGCATGAAAAATTATCACAATATTTCCAATAAAATTTAATCGATTGATTTTATTTACTTTTTAATTAATTATTTAAGGTTTTTTAAGGGCGAATGGTGAGGTGAAAAGCTCAAACTTAGCGAAATATCAGGGCAACCGCATATAAATTAACTTAAAAATCAGGCACCTTTCATTTTCTAGTTTACAGTTCTAATGTGGTGTTGCCATTTATAAATCATCAAAATATTATTAACTCACTTGGCATAAATGCCGAAGAGTTTTTAATCGACAACCGAATTTTCGAGGCCGCAGAAATCGGCAGAATTCACGTCTCCATACTGTCTCCGCGTGACCTCGTCTTGCTTCTGATTTTGTCTTTTAACGTTTTTATAGACTTTCAGATATTAAATTTCCAACTTCGCCAATTAAAAGCTATTAAAATCAATGTGTTTCTTGGTATTGCTTGGAAGTTATTTATCTGAAAATCTATAGGCTCTTCTTTAGAGTTTATGCACAATAAGCAAAACAGGTATACGCTGTAACCTCATCCAAATAAAATGAGGAGAGCGTTATGTTCACCGAGGCGAAATTACACAAACACCCAGCATTGATCCCTGCTTTCACAGGTATTCCGGCTGAGGAGTTTTGGGATATGGTTGAGAAAATGGAGGCCAAGTTGCCCACTCATGAAATAGAAAGGCATACTCGAGATGATCGAAAACGAGCGGTTGGTGCTGGGCGTAAGTTTGACCAATCGCTAGCTCAGCGAATAGTGGCCGTATTGCGAACGCGGGACGGGGTTTGCAACCCCGTCATTCACGTTTTGAATGCCATTAAAGCTTCGAAAGCACGGCCAGCATCGAACTGGACAAAAAACCTTAAAGGCTTTTCACCACGAAGAACACGAAGTTTTTTCTTTCTTCGTGTCTTCGTGGTGAATAAAATTCCAGTTCGGGAAAGTCAAGGTGAGAAAACTTGATGATTGAGTTTAAATCACCCCATTTTCAATCACGGGCAAAACCCAATAATCAATACCCGAACCGGAAAAATCCCGACGTAGTTGCTCCAACAATCTCGGCAACTCGTCTACCGGCACATACATCTGGAAGCGGATTCGTTTTTGACGCCCGGTCACTTGCTCCGCTAAAGATAAGCCTTTATTAATATGATGATGGGCATTGACCGGAAAACTGCTGAAACCATGATCTTCTTCAAACATCAATAGACTGTCAACCATCAGCTCTTCAAGACTGGGCGGAATGTTGAGGGTTACCAAATACTCTTTGCAATTCATTGCTCAATCTCCTTGGGTACACCAAATAATTTAAACAAAATGGGTAATAAAAATAAGGTTAAAAAGGTGGACGATACCAAACCGCCAATCACGACGATAGCTAAAGGTCTTTGAATTTCAGAACCGGGCCCGGTTGCAAACAACAACGGAATTAAACCAAAAGCCGCGATACTGGCCGTCATTAATACCGGTCTTAAACGCCGTGAAGAACCCAGCGTCACGACTTTAGTCAGTTCCATACCGGTTGCTTTGAGCTGATTAAAATAACTGACCATCACTACACCATTGAGTACCGCGATACCCAGCAAAGCGATAAAACCAACGGAGGCCGGCACGGATAAATATTCACCGGAAAGCCACAACGCAAAAACACCACCAACCATGGCCAGCGGAATGTTTGATAACACCAGTACGGCCTGGCGGACTGAACCAAAGGTTGAAAACAACAACAAAAAAATCAAACCCAAGGAGATGGGTACAACCAGCGTCAATGTTGCGGCTGCCCGTTGTTGATTTTCAAACTGTCCGCCAAATTCAACGGTGTAACCGGTGGGTAATTTGACTTTTTCGGCAACGGCTTTGCGGGCTTCGTCAACGAATCCCACCAAATCCCGATCTTGTACATTGCTGCGAACGACCACAAACCGTTGTCCGCGCTCTCTGCCAATCGACACGACACCCTCGACTTTTTGGATTTTGGCAATAGCCGTTACCGGTACATGCTCGCCCGTTGGCAGGGTAATTTGCAGATTATCAAAATTGGCGGTGTTACTGCTGCCACGCAAAATGAGCGGTGTCCGTTTAATGCCTTCCTGAACAATACCCAGATTTAAACCTTCAATCTGCGCACGCAGCAAGGTTTCAATACTGTCACTATCCAGTCCCAAACGCCCTGCGGCCAATTTATCAATAGTGAGTTGTAAAAATTGCATACCATTATTTTGTTTGGAAAATACATCACTGGAGCCGGTAATATGTTTTAATATTTCCGCTATTTCAGTGGCTTTTTCATTTAACACAGCCAGGTCAGAACCGAATAATTTAACCGCCACATCGCCGCGTGTACCCGTCAGCATTTCTGAAACCCGCATTTCAATTGGCTGGGTAAAACCAAAAGCAACGCCCGGGGTTTGCGCCATGATCTTACGAATCTCTTCAATCAACGCGTCTTTGCTAGCCATACGCCATTGGTCTTTAGGTTTAAGTACCAAAAACGTATCGGTTTCATTTAAGCCCATCGGGTCAAGACCCAGTTCATCAGCGCCTACTCTGGAAACAATGGTGGCTATTTCGGGAATATTTTTCAGCAGATTTTTTTGAACCTTACCATCCAACCCCACAGATTGCTCCAGTGTGATGGAGGGTAATTTTTCCAGTTGCAGGATAATATCGCCCTCATCCATCGTTGGCATAAAGGTGCTGCCTATCTGGGTAAATACCACTACCGTCACCGCTAATAAAGCGCCGGCACCGATAAATACTTTTTTACTGTTTCCCAAACACCACAATAAAGCCGGCTGATAAAGCCGTTGTAATTGCCGGGGTAGCCAAGGCTCTTCATGGGACACTTCTTTTAGCAAGTAAGAAGCGATAACAGGAATAACGGTCAGTGACAATATCAGCGAGCCACTGAGCGCAAAAACGATGGTTAAGGCGACTGGCGTAAATAATTTACCTTCCAGTCCTTGCAGGGTCAGTAGCGGTAAAAAGACGATAATAATAATTAAAATACCTGACGTAACCGGCCCTGCCACTTCGCGTGTTGCCCGATAAATGACATGCAATCGCGGTAAGCGCTGGGCTTTTTCAACATGGGCCAGATGGGTGATAAGATTTTCAACCACCACCACCGCTGCATCCACCAACATACCGATAGCAATTGCCAAACCACCCAAACTCATCAAGTTTGCTGACATACCCATGTAGTTCATCAATATAAAGGTAAATAACGCCGCCAGCGGCAAGGCCAAGGCAACCACCAAGGCCGCCCGTAAATTACCCAGAAATAAAAGCAGTAAAATCACCACCAAGGCTATCGCTTCCAGCAAGGCGTGTAAAACGGTCTCCACTGCCTTGTCAACCAGGTCACCGCGATTGTAAAAGACTTTGGCTTCAACGCCTTTAGGAAACCCCTTGCTAATTTGAGCCAGTTTTTCCTCGATTCCGACAATCGTTTGGCGGGCATTAGCGCCGCGTAAACTAAGCACCAATCCGGTAACCGCTTCGCCTTCGCCGTTTTTACTCACGGCACCATAGCGTGTCAGCGCACCGATTTTAACTTCGGCAATATCACTGACGGTAATGGGCGTGCCGTTTTTATTATCCACGACGATGGTACTGACATCATCCAGGGTTTTAATTCGGCCTTCAGCCCGCACAATCAAGGCTTCCTCACCATCGGTCATGCGCCCTGCCCCGTCATTACGGTTGTTGTTTTTTAACGCTTGCATCAGCTTATCGATATTGATGCCTCGGGCAGATAGTCGGGTATTATCGGGAATGACCTCAAAGCTTCTGACCGCCCCTCCCAAGGAATTAACATCGGCAACCCCTGAAACCGTGCGCAGTGCCGGACGAATAACCCAATCCAGTAAATCACGACGTTCCATTAAACTTAAATCGCCGCCCTCAATGGTAAACATAAACATTTCACCTAAAGGCGTCGTCATGGGGGCAATGCCGCCTTGAACGCCTGCGGGCAAGTTGCCCCACATCGTATTTAAGCGTTCGGCAATCTGCTGCCGCGCCCAGAAAATATCCGTGCCTTCTGCAAAATCAACCGTAATATCCGTTAAGGCGTATTTGGCAATAGAACGCAACATGGTTTGGTGCGGAATACCCAGCAACTCAACCTCTATGGGTGCGGTTATTCTGGCTTCAACCTCTTCGGGTGTCATGCCGGGGGCTTTTACAATGATCTTTACCTGAGTGGGTGACACTTCGGGAAAGGCATCAATAGGAATATTTTTAAAAGCATAGTAACCGCCTCCGGATAGCAGTAATACCACTATCATCATCAATAAGCGCTGGCTTAACGCAAAGCGAATCAGGCCAGCCATTATTCAGCGCTCCCCAAGCTCAACCAGTTAGCTTTTAATGCCACGGCACCCTTGCTGGCAATCGCCTCATCACCGGTAAAATCGCCGCTAATAATGGATTCATTACCCTGTTTGCCTATAACAGTAACGGGGCTGACTTTAAAGCCGTCCGGGTTACGAATAAAAATAAAATAGTGGCCTTCATTTTGGGCAATAGCCGTATTGGGCACTTTAAAAGCCACATTTTTAGTGGTTTGAACAATCTGGGTATTAATGGTTTGTCCCGGACGTACGACAGATTGGCTCCCAGGCGCCTGTTGAGTAACGATAATAGCTCGCGCCAGTAGCGTTTGATTCTCCGGATTAACACTTTGCCCCAATAAAGTAATTTTTGCGCTGATGGGAGTATTATCAATCAGAACCTGATCACCCACTTTAATGCTGCCAATGCGCTCTTGGGGAATATTAATCTCCAACCAAAGCTCGCTCAGATTGGCAATGCGATATAACGGTGCCAACATGTCGACACGCGCTCCTGCTATCGCTATCCGTTCCATCACCACCCCTGAAATAGGCGAATGTACATTAAGCTGGCTGCTTAACTGGTGGGTTTGTCCCAGGCTTTCAATTTCGGGCAGGGTCATCCCGGCGATATTTAGCAATTGCTTGCGCTCATTCACATCGTAAACAAAGGCATTGTATTGGCTACGGGTTTCCTGCCAGCGTCTTTCAGCAATAACGCCGTCCCCCAAAAGTTTTTTATCGCGCTCATAAGCCAGCGCCCCTAATTGCATATCACTCAGCGATTTAAGATACAGGCGCTGCATGGACAGCAAATCAGGACTGTTAAGCTGAACCAGTACCTCACCTTTTTTAATATTATCGCCGACCGCCGCCTTTAAGGTAGTGATAACGCCGGCTTGGGACGCACTGACCACATACTCGTTGGTTGGGGGAACCACCACTTTGGCAGGTGCCGTTAATACCGGGATTTGTTTGACAGACTCCAGTTTACCCAGAGTGATGCCTAAATTATTGACATTATCCTGCGATAGCTTAATCGTATTTTCAGCGTATACCGGTGGGCAAAGCAGCGTCGCCGCTGTAAAACTTGATAACAGTAAAAATTGATATAAATTCATGGCATAACTCCTACTGCCTGATTATAAAGTGCCTTATCCCGCTGTAACATGACAGTACGTTCCTTGGCATTGAGAATGGCTTGTTGGGTTCGGGACTGGATTTTTAATAAATCCAACAAATTAATTTCACCCACAGAAAAAGCCAGCTGAGTCATGGTCAACAATTCTTCTGACACTTTTTTCTGTTCATTGGCCGTGCCCAATTCGACTCGATTAACTTCCAGATTATGCTCGGCTTCGTGATGCGCCAATTCCAAATCGCGGTAAAGCTGTTCACGCTCTGCAATTAAGCGGTTTAATTCAACATTGACTGCCGCAATGTGTGGCTGTATGTGTGCGCTACCGCCAAAAGGAATGCTAACCCCGACATTAAAAAATTCAGCATGGTTACTGCGCGGATCATAACCCTCATCGCTTAAGATACCGGCGATAACATTGCTTTGACCTGACCCTATTGATTTAATGGCATTAATCTGGGCTTGCTTACGCTCAATCTGGCTATTAATAGCGACCAAAACGGGATGATTTTTCTCGATTTCTTTTAAGGCCACCAGATTTTCTTCATAAATACTCGGCACTTTATTCATTTGGGTAACCGAGCTATAACGTTTGCGAACGTGCATTAATTCCGCTTCGGCCATGGTAAATACGGAACGTTTTTGCAATAACTCGGTTTGCGCCAATAATTCATCCGCGCGAGGTAAATCCCCTAATTCAACGCGACGCTTAATGGTCTCCAATAATTTCTCATAAATACCCAACTCCGCTTGTGCCTGCTCATAACGAATTTTTGCCAGCGACATGTTCCACAAAGCGATCCTGACCAAACCGGCGACCCGTAATTTAATACCTACGGCTTGTGACTCGGTACTGCTTTCGGCCTGATTGGCCAACTTATGTTCTGCGTCACGCTGGCCTATATTCCAGAGCGGCACCTGCACATTACCGGTTGCATAATTCAATTTAAAAGTGGATATTGACTGATAACCGACAATGGCTTGTGATGAACCGGCAACCCAACTTTTACTGCGCTCCGAAATGGCGGCGGCCTCTTCTTCCAAAGCGCTAAGCCAAGCGGTATCCGGGTATTTTTGCATAGTTAAATCAACCAGCTTGGATAGCGTCAGCGAGGCATCAATGACAATAGGATCAAGATGATCAACAGCCTGTATTGAAGTATCGCGTTCCCAGGTCGTATCCTGGGAATAAGCCGGATTTGAAACAAGCAGTATACTTGCCAAAGAAAAGAGAACATGACCCGGCCGGAGCCGGGGCACATGTTTTCCGGAAAGGTTTAAAGAAAACATAAGATAAGCTCAATGCGGTTAACACCGCGTTATAGATAGAGATCTGATTAAAAAGACGAGTGCAATCGCGTCCCTGAATAACGAAGAAAAATTTAGTGCGCAGGCGGAGCCCGCTGCGGGGGTGATGGAATTAATAGGCAGTAAACCAACTGCTGAGACAGTGAAGAAAAATTGGCATCAAACCGTAAGTCTGCGTCATTAAAAACAAAAGTCTGTTGCGATAGATAATAATGAGTGGCTGAATCGCCCGGCTGATTAATTTGGCTTTGCTTAACGCCACTATCAACAGCGACAATCATACCCTCCACCGCGTTGTTGTATGACAACATCTTCAGTTGTTCTGGTGGCGTGTTATGCTCTGCGCTAAAGTACTCAAGACCTGGAACATGCAAACCGGACGTTGAACCCGGTTCACCCGCATGGGCATGTACCAACGGCGCAATGAATTGCAACAGCGTCAGAAAAACAACTAGATATTTGCGTAGTGTTGAAAACATGCGAACAATGCTATATTAATAAGAAACAATTAACAACCTGATGACTAAAGTTAACGGCTGATTATAAGCTCAAATGTTAATTGAACCTGAAAAACTTGCCTAAAGCAGATTTTCATAGCCCCGAAAGGGGCATAAAATGGCTAGTCTGCATAAACTTACACTTTAATTTAACCCGGTGATTGTATGAATAAATATACCAGTCTTATTGCTTTTTGTTTAATCGCTTTATCGTTAAGCTTGGGCGGCATGTCAGATGCGGATGCCAAACGTTTTGGCGGCGGCGGTTCTTTTGGCGGACGCTCATCTTACAGCGCTCCCTATAAACGCTCGGCAATACCGCCCAGCCGTTCTGCCAGCCAACAACAAGCGACCGCTCAAAACCAGACCGCCAGACAAGGCATGGCCAATCGTGGCGGCTTAATGGGCATGTTGGGTGGTTTGGCTTTGGGGGGGTTATTAGGTTCGCTGTTCTTTGGAGGCGCTTTTGAAAATTTTAACCTGATGGATATTCTGGTGTTGGGCGGGGTGGCTTTTTTACTGTATAAACTATTTGCCGCCAAAGCACGCGCCACACAACGACCTGCTTACGACCGCACTGCACATAATGAGTCCGAAGCGCAACCGGCTCACAGCACTCAGGCCGGTTTTAATACCGATTTGTTATTCAATAAAGATAAAAAATCGTCAGCGGATTCTGATTTTCAAACCCCGGCAGGCAGCAACAATCTCGTCACAATTCCAGCCAGCTTTGACCAACAGGCTTTTTTATCAGGCGCTAAAATAGCCTTTACCACCCTACAAAAAGCCTGGGATGATAAGGATCTGGCCGAAATCAGAGGCTTGTCAACAGACAAGGTATTTGCTGAAATCCAGGCGCAAATCAAAGCATCCGCCACTGAAAACCACACAGATATACTCAAACTGGACGCAGAATTACTGGAAGTCAGGGAAATCGGTTCAGAACTTGAAGCAGTTGTGCTGTTTGATGCCATCATGCGCGAAGACATCAACGGCCAAACCGAACAAATTAGAGAAGTCTGGCATTTTGTTAAACCTAAAATCAGCATCCAACCCAAATGGCTATTGGATGGCATTCAGCAATTGGAAGATTAGGTTCTTTGGCTTCCAAGTTGGAGAGACTGTGAAAGTATTCGTTTTTTGTACAAAATAAAAAAACTCACCACGAAGGCACACGAAGGACACGAAGTTTTAATGCATTGAATAAAAAAAATTATTTTCCTTCGTGTCCTTCGTGCCTTCGTTCTGAATAATGTTTTAACCTGTTTTTTGATAAAACTTTCACAGCCTCTGGAGCTTGGGAGCCAAAGCATAAAAAAGCCACCTCAAATGAGATGGCTTTAGTTTAGTCCCACTATGACAGCGATAAGCTTATCGTAGTGTCCTGCGAGTTTGGGTAAGATTACGCTTGTGCTTTTTTACGTAAAGCACCCAAACCCAACAAACCTGATGCAAATAACCAAACTGCAGTAGGAACTGGAACTGCAGCGGGTGTTTGTGAAATCCCATTAACGAACGAAACTCCCTGTAAAAGCGTAGTGCCTGAAGGCGCGTTACGACCTGAGCCCCATATGAAATCTAAAGCACCTGTTCCAATCGCGTTTAAAAATGGACTAGCCAATGCGACAATGGTGGGTGTGCCGGAAAACGTGCTAGCCGTCAAATCGGATGCAAAATGTCAGCAATTCAGAGCATTCCTTAAAAATAATTGGCATCCCCTACGTGCTTTATTTTGGGCGCAAAATCGCCTCTCCCTTTATTATGGAGCTACTCTAGCATCTAACTTCAGTTCTAATTTATGGCGCCACCTGTTAATAAAAATAACAACTTTCCAAACCTTAAATTCTGGAGTAAGGCATCTCCCTCCTGCTTTTAACTGATAAAGCGAAACTGTATCCGTGTCGCGGAAATTTCTGCTAATTTGGCAGATTTTAACCTTGCCCATTTCATTGCCGCATCCAAATCTTTCCACAGACTTTTTAGCGTGGGATGGTCTTTTTCTTTCATAAAGGCCTCTTGAAAAACGGTACTCTTCACCAACAATTGATTAATCAAATAACCCATCTGCATAAATTGAAAGTAGTTTTTTAAGGCTTGATAACTTTTACGCGCCCATTTATGCTCCAGGCCATAGCCGCCATTCTTCAGGGTATTAAAGCCTTCATTCTCGATTTTCCAGCGTAAACGTCCGGTATAACTGCTGGCGGCAATATTTTTCTTGTTCAACGGCAAGTCAGTAATATGGACGAAGTGTTTTGTCTCTATTTTTATTTCCTCGCTACCCTCCGCATTTTTACGCGTCGTGGTAACGGTTTCGCAGCATTCCTGCCAGTTGACCGAATGCCCCTTGTAGTCAATTTGATCTACCCAACAAAAAAGCTGTTCGGTTGTTGTGTTCCCATTTGCTGAATAAGATATTTCTGTATGTCGATTATTGGGCTGGAGTGGCTTTAAGGCCAACACTTCTTCCCAAAATAATGTTGAATTACCTTTTTTAAAAGTAACCAAACAAGCCCATTGATTGGCTTTGCAGATAGTAAAAAAGCCCTCGTAAGGGTAAAGCGCGTCGGCCAAAATAATAATGGGAAGCCTGGGATAAATCTTTTTTAGTTTGGCGGCCAAGCGCGTGAAAGCCTTGCGTTCACAGTCTTGTTTGTCATACGCCTCATGTTCAGGGTTTTCAATCCATTCCGACGCAACCGAAATTGAAAAACCATTAGGCGTGATCAGACGGGCATCCAGTACTTTGTGCGAATAAGTCGTCTTGTCATTTTTTGAGGTTTGGTGCAGACATTGCTCACAATGAGGGTAATCAAAACTGACGACCCCTGTGCCATCAACCGCTATACGGTACCAGTGGTGACGGTACCGGCTTTTATGAAACACTTTGCGCTTAAGCAGAACCTGCACCATTTTTTGATTGAGCCGCTCAACTTGGGCTTCATCCAGCAAAGCAATAACATGGTGGACAGAATCCCCGTGCGGCATGGGAAAGCCGAACAGTCTCTTGAAATTTCTCTGAAACAGGGGTGCTTTACGCTTTTGATTATATTCGTTGCGGGAACCTGCTTTAAATATAAACAGGGCGAGACAAGCGGTCAAATGCGCCGCCAATTCAAGCGGGGATGCTTTTTTACGCGGATCATCTACTTCTCGCATCCAATCAAACAACTGGGGGAAATGATGGGTGACGGTGGTATAAATTTGATAGATCAGGTCAGTTTTCTTTTCTTTGTAGGCACGAATTGCCGCTTTCTCTAACTTTTCCTCCTGTTTTTTGGCTTTTTTTAATCGACGTTTTACAGTTTGTGGGTCACAGCTTTTGGCTTTTTTTTCATAGAGGGTACATTATTTAAAAAGTGAAATTAATAAAAATCCGGCTATTATCTAACAAAATTAGCCGGAAGATTATATTTTCAATCCGTCGTAAGTTGTTGTTTCTTGATGGTGGTTTGATATGCTCTGAATGGCTGACTTTATGCGCTCTGTGCTTCTGATGACTTAAAGCCTCGGTATGATATCAGCAATTCTCATTATGGGAAAATATAGTAAATCAAAGGGTTATAACAATAACAAGCCTCTAACGTTGATG
>Ga0268283_1001590_pt1 | contig 10896 bp, 12 predicted proteins | sample saktaG_13_FD_190140 | JGI IMG/M metagenome (GOLD analysis project Ga0268283, IMG submission 190140) | Saline water microbial communities from Sakinaw Lake, British Columbia, Canada - sak_2013_06_06_36m | ecosystem: Environmental > Aquatic > Non-marine Saline and Alkaline > Saline ... | reverse complement strand
AGGGTCCCATCAATATGGTGAGGATCATGCCTCCCCCGAGGTGGCCGCTTGATCCCGTAACCGGAATCGTGAAGTTGATCATCTGGGCCGCGAATATAAACGCCCCCAGCACCCCCATGAGTGGCACGTTGCTGTCATCGTTGTTTTCTTTGAGCTTCTTTGCGCTATATGCAATGAGACCCGCAGTAGCCGCCCACATCGTACCGCCCACAACCGGAGAAATCAGTGCGTCTGCCATGTGCATGGAAAAAATCCTCCCTCCGGAGGCATTCAGCCATCCGGTTACTTAAAGGTTGCAATAAAATCTATCACCCAGAGCAATTTCCGGATGATAATTTGCCCGCCGGAGCGGGCTCTCAAAAACAAAAAAGGCCAGACAATGCCTATAAAAGCACTGTTCTGGCCTTCTTAACCGGATTTTAAATATGCAGGTACGATTATTCTTCTTGGATCAAGGGCTTCTTGCCCTTTAACTTCTACCTTCATACATAAACAGCCTTTCTGTGTCAACTTTTTTTTGCGTCCATCACGATTGGTTGGGAACTATAATAAGTTGAGTTGTCAGAAATGTGCGAGGACGGTTCGCAGATGCTCCAGCCACACCTCAACGATTTCCGGATAATCGGCAGTTCCCTTGATTATGCTTTCGCACTGATAGCCGTTTCGGGTCAGGACGGATTTCCAGCTCTCCGGTTCATCCCCGGCCATGTCGTTTTTGGCGTGATCGCCGGCAACGGACATCAGCGGCACCAAGTAGACTTTTTTGATTTTAAGCTGTTTCAGCTTGGGCAGCAGGGTTTCGATCATCAACTTGCCTTCCACGGTTCCCACAAACGCTCGGGGATCGATATCCTGAAACACCTGATTCATGGCTAGATATAGGGCATCCGCGGGGTGGTGTCCGGTGCCATGGCCCATGAAAAGGACGGCATCCGCTGGCTTTCGGCCCGGAATGTTTTTCATCAGGGTTCCGGCCACGGTCTCCATGTCTTTGGCCGATGACAGCAATGGCCGCGCCACCAGAATTTTCTCGAACCCGCCGGCCATCTGGCCGAAGAGCTGAGCGTTCTGGTAGAGTTCGTGGAATTCCTCACCCGGAATCGTGTGCAGGGAGAGTACCGCCACATGGGTGTAACCATCGCTCATGAGTTTCGACATCGCCATTTCCGGGGAATCCAGAAACTTGCCTTCTTTGGCAAGCTTGGCACGAATCATCTTTGAGGTATATGCCCAGCGGATTTCCATACCGGAGAACGCTTTTCGGGTTTGTTCATCGATCCGGTCAAATACCTTTCCAGCTTCCGGATCACTTGTGCCAAAAGTAACGAGCAGAATCGCCTTTTTCTCCGTTTTTTTCTCTCCGTATGCGGCGAACCCGGTCAAAGAACAGCAAAGCAACGCGATCATGACCAACAACGACAGCATGTGTTTGGTAAGCTTCATTTCTTTTTCTCCTTTTTTATTTGGGTTGTGTAACAACAATGATTGAAAAAATGGAAAACTCATCCGGATAGCCTGAATGAGCGCTCCCCAAGCTCCAGCCGGCGCCCCTCTGCATGGTAACGAGCATGCATGCAGGAGACCTGGTGCATTCCGGCTGCAAGCATTCTCCAACAGGAATATGACATCTCGTCTTCCGATATGGTCAGGCATACGGACTGAACGCCCAGCTCCCGCTTCAGGCCGGACAAGTCCGGATATGGAGCGTCGTTCAGTTCGTTTTTCCCCTGCGTAACGTAAAGAATCATTCCTTTCTTCATTCTCGTCTCCTTTCATGATTATTCTTCATTCAGATTGTTGATAAAAAAATCCCAGTCTTTCATGAGCAGTAAGAATTTTGGTTTTTACAACAAAAAATCCCCGAATCGAAGCCATCTCGATCCGGGGATATCCCTTCTTATCCATCGGAATGCATGCGCCGGGCTTTGTCCGAAAGCGTACGGCGCATCGTTCAGGCAGGTCTTCTGACTCCCGGTTCACCCTAATGGCAGCGCCTTCCCGATCCATGTATTGCAATCAGTGGCATAAATGCTGCGGTCGTCCCCGGTTACAGCGGCGGGCCCGTCCCCGATTCTCACGGGGTTCCCTCTTAAGCTCTTTTCAGAGCACCTGAACGGTGATTAAATTATCATAAAATTTCGGGCAAAAAAAATCCCGGACCGATTCAAGATCGATCCGGGATGCCCTTTTTATCGCACGGAATCTAATAAGCCTTTCCCTGTCCACGGGAAACGGGCTGATGTCTGTATAGGCAGGTCTTCTGACTTCCGGTTCACCCTAATGGCAGCGCCTTCCCGATCCAAGTATTGCAATCAGTGGCATAAATGCAGCGGTCGTCCCCGGTTACAGCGGCGGGCCCGTCCCCGATTCTCACGGGGTTCCCTCTTAAGCTCATTTTCTGAGCGCCTGTACGATATCCAAAAAAACACAGGCAAAGGGTAATGTCAAGAAAATAAGTTAGCAATTTTGACCGAGACTGTTTTGGTTTGAGCCCTGAATCCCGCCAGGAAAAACATTTTTTTACATAATGTTCTCCAAAGTATTATTTTTCAAATTCATCCAGGCAATCCAAAAGCAGGGTCGCGCTTGAAGCCAGCACCGGACCACCGCCGAAGACCATGGCCATCCCGGCTGCTTCAAGAATTTCGGCCCGGGTGCAGCCTGCCTCCAATGCTTTCTGGCAGTGAACGGCAATACATTCAGGGCATCTTGAATACAAAGACACCCCGATGGCGACCAGTTCCTTCTCCCTGCAAGTCAACACGCCTTCTTTTTGGGCGCAATTGATAAAAGCACCCAATGCCGGAATGGTTTCCGGCATGGCCTCGGCAAGAATCCCCATTCCTTTTTTAAAGTGTTTTACAATTTCTCTGGCTTTTGTCATTTCGTCCTCCTCGGAGTTAACCTATTTTCTGTTATTGATATAATGCGCTGCAATGGGTGCCGTCTGTTCTTTGCAGATAAAGACAAACGGAAATGAGAAGATAGCATTCGCTTCTCATCCAAATCTTTTTCGTAATATCTCGGCTGCCGCAACGATGCTGCAAAGTTTTTTAAAAGCAATGTCTTCAACATTGACGGATCGACTGGCAAAACAGCCAAAACCGCAATCGGTATTGAGAAAAAGCTGTTCCGGTCTGTAAAAATCAAGCGCTCTTGTGGCCTTTAGCACGATTTCCTCCGGAGTCTCAACAGTATCCGTCCGTGGATTGACCACCCCCAGTCCCAGCTCCCGGTCCGAAAGAACCGATCCCACCACTTCAATGTCGCCGGCCCTTGGGGTGGCATATTCCAGGACAAACTGGCCGATCCGCATGGGTTTTAGGGCGGGGATGAGTTTGGCGTAATCCCCTTGCAGGAGCACCTCTTCCTGTTTGCTCCAATTGCCCCGGCAGATATGAATTCCTATCCGGATCCCCTCGATGCCGGCGGTGATCCGGTTGATCAGTTCCGCCGCGAATTCCAGTTCCTTTCCCGCGTCACGGCGGGTTGCCAGGGTGGCTCACATGAAGGTTCGGCGATCGCAGTTCTCGGACATGACGATTTCGGTCAGGACCGGTTCGTCGAACTGGACAAAGTCGCAACCGGCATCACGCAGATCGATCAGCTCTTCCCGCAAAATTTTGACGATATCATCCGCCAGTTTCTTGTGATTGCGATAGACCTTGCCTGTCAGTGCCCCGACCCACATGGAGCGGGTAAGCAGATACGGGCCGGGCAAGGTGATTTTAACCGGTTTCTTTGATATCGTGCGGAGAAATTTGAGGTCATTGACCGCAAGGGGTTCCCGGCGTGAAAGTTTGCCAATGCAGGTGGGATTTTTCACGGCCGAGGCCGGCATGTCCATGGTTCGCAGCATTTCTTCAAATTCAGCCTTGTCTTCGACATAGTCGAGCATATCGGCCAATGACATGAGCCGTGTGCCGTCAACCTTGTCCGTGATGAAAGCATAAAAGCTCTCCCTGCGGTGTTCGCCGTCGACGATGATATCGAGTCCGGCCTTTTCCTGCAGGTGCACGGTTCTGCGGATCTCGTCATCGGCGATGTTGTCAAAATCCCTGCGGGACAGGGCCTTCTTCTGAAAACCGCGCAGGGCTTTGAGCATTTCCCTGGAACGGGGCCAGGAGCCGACTTGGGTGGTTGTAAATGTTTTGATGTTTGCCATGATTATTGCTGGTGTCAGACGATAGCCAGTCTGATATCCATGTCCGTTCCTTTCTTGAGTGTGGCAACAAGGGGCGAGCGGTTGACCGTGCCCGCCCAGATGGTTTTAACCGTATCCTCATCCTCGAAGGTTGAAACGAAACATTTCACAGTGATTGTCTCGAAGGACGGATCGCCTTCTTCCACGCCCAGATGAGCCAGAATGTTGTGGAGACTGGCGCTGATGGAGATCTCGATGTCATCGACATCCAGACCTGCCCGGGCGCAGTCACTGGCAAAACCGGTAACCAGCGAACCAGCGACCGCACCCAGCAGATATTCGATCGCACTCGGGTAGCTGTCTTTTTCCTCGAAACTGGCGGGCTGGCCGATCTCAAACGAGAAATTTCTGGCATAGCACTTGGCGTGCTGATGACCGGCTGATCGGACTCTGGCCCGCCACTCGAAAGACTTTGCCTCCTGTTTGTCCCTGGCAAGGGCCTGGGTCTCTGCTTCCGCCTCCAGGGCTGCCCGGCGTCTGACGAAATAGCGAACAAAACCTTCTGCCGGCAAAGAGCCCAGGTATTCATGACCCACCATCCGGCACCAGGGAGGCAGATCATCGGCAACCGTGGGTTCTCTGCTGCGCATTTCAAGAATCCCGTCTACCGGGGTCTTCAGCATGTTTTCACGGATCAGGAGGATGAGGCCGGAGCCGCAGTCAAGGTCACCGCCGTCAAACAGGGTGTCGGGCTTTAAAGATGTCACATCGGAAATCATGGGTTAACCTGTAAGCATGAAAATGGATAATCAGTAGGCAACGCAGGGGGAACCGTTGGCCAGCCATTCCACAAGACTGGCGCCACCGGCGGGCGTGGCCCCTTCAATCAGCATGTCTTCGGTGATGCCGCGTTTTTTCATACAGGGGGTACAAACATAGATTTTCCCACCGGCCTTGACGAATTTATCAATGAGTTCCTTTAGGGAGGCAAAAGGCGCCCCTTCATTGACCTTGGTCATTTCTTCCTTGTGGGCGCAGTAGACGCCGTCGGAACTGAGGAAAACCATGGTTTCTTTTTCGCTGCCCTGGGCGGCATTGGCGACGACAAAGCCAAGTGTTGCCTTGTCTCCATCGGTTTTACAGTGGGTGATTGACACACAAAAGGTGTTAGACATGAAGTGTACCTCCGAATTGGGTTATTTAAGGGTGATAAGATAATAGGGATGCTTTTGTTCCACGAGCGTGTTGCGGGTCATGCGGCACCATGCCGGCAGTTCCATGGGCGCCCCCGGATCCCGTGAGACCACCAGAACACGGTAACCTGAAGGCTGGCTCTGGAGGTAAAGGTGCAGGTTGATGATGACCCTGCCGCAGGTCTCCTCGCCGCCGTCAAATTCGTCGTCAAACTGCCAGTCGGGGTTTTCTTGGTGCATTGCTGTTTGGACCCATTGTGATGTGAAAAATCCGTTTTTTATGACAACATTAATTTAACTTCATTTCACATTAATATGAATATGTCAAATTCACTATAGTTATAATATGCCATTCATTATCACCAATGGTTATAGCTTTGAATATCGGATTAACATGCCGGATGATAGATGATGTGATATTTTTAAATGTTAATTCGTTTCGGACGCTGCACCGATTTCCAGTATGATCTATGAAAAATGGTTCAGGCGCCAATAACCACTATATATATTAATCGGTTGATACCGTTTTCTGTTTTCATTGAACAGCAGAGTCCAAGAATATTGGCTATAAGAGACGACGATCTATAACTATTATGAATTAGATAAATTCATAGAAATAAGGTAAATAGAAGATGCTCTACACGGAAAAAATTAAAAAAAGGTGAACATTGCCGGAATCATTCACAAGCCTGCGGGAAAAGCCGAACCTGGATTTTCCAACCCTTGCCTTGGCTGTAAAAGCCCAGGATCTGCCTGAGCATTTTTGCTGGGCCATTGCCAATTCCTTTGCCCTGGAATATACGCCGGATCCGGCGTGCATCGAACTGCTGGAGAATCATTTGGATCCGGCCATCCAGGCAGGGGTGCCCATTCGTTTTCACGGCCGGTACTTCGGACATGAGATCGGGCATCCGGATTCGCGCATATCCGAATCGGCCATGCGGGTTCATCTTGCAACGATTGAAGCCATGCACCAGAAAAGCGAGCCGGTGGTGACCTTTCACCTCGGCCTTTGCCATCGGGAGCCGTTTGATCCGGACAAAGGCGTAATAAATCTGACACTGCTGGTTGAGGCAGCAAAAAAACGGGGCATAACGGTCTGTCTGGAGAATCTTCGCAGGGGGCCAGCCAGTCATCCGGAAAATATTGCGGCATGGGCCAAGGCATCCAGTGCGTCCATCACCCTGGATATCGGTCATGCCCTTTCCTGCCAACGGGTTCAAAGCGGCGAGCTTCTCGTAACGGATTTTATCGACAGCTTCGCCGACAGGCTTTATGAAGTTCATATTTATGGTCACGAATCCGACCGCCACTATCCCATCAACAACATGGCGCCGTTTGAACCCATTGTGGATCGCCTCCTTGAGACATCCTGCCGGTGGTGGACCATCGAACTGGAAGACCCCTTGGAAGCATTATCGACCCGGAATTTGCTTCTGGGCTATCTTGAGGCAAGGCGCTGCACGAAACCCACGCCCATCTGGCGGCAATCCTATTCCGATGAATTGCTGATAGATTTATTTGAACAGCCCGGAGATTCGATTGGTTTATGAAGAGCCGATGGATCAATTGAAGTGCATCAGGAAATATGGTGGAAATATGATTCGCTGTGTTTATCGCGATCCAAGGTTTGACAGGCAATTGGATGCGCTTCGCAAAGCCGGGAAAAAAAACGCGATAGCCGCTAAAAAAGCTGACAAAATTATCCAAAACCTGGCACTTGGATGGCAAATGCTCTCTGAAATTGGGATGTTGACAAAGAACGGCGAATTTCGAATAAAGAAATGTATAAAGTATGACCTGGGGCGCGGTTATCGCCTGATTACCATTCGGAAAGCGGATCTTTTGTTTGTTTCGTTTATCGGAACGCACGATGAATGCGATCGTTGGCTTGAAAATAATAGACGGCTACGGCTCGGGGTAGTAGAACGCCGAAGCCTGAAGGTTTCGGTTTCTCAAAAATCATTCGAAAATACCCTAAATATAGAATCCCATCCCCCAATTGATGATGATCCCTATATTTATCCCATTGAGGAAAAATATCTCCGGATGATTTTTTGCGGATTGTCCAGCCAGGGGATTGGATGAAATGAAACAAATACAGTTATTGGCGGATGTTGAAGCGTTCCAATAGTTTTTGATGTACTATATGTGGCTTCGTAAACTGTCGTAAATTAGCCTGCGACGCCCCCTAAGATGAAAATATATTCAGATTGCAGTCATGTATTTACACGGTAAAATAGGCTCATTCCTGTTTCGGATGGGTACGATTGAGAATATTGCACATTACAGTAAGAATTTATTTTCGGTTTTTTGTTCACGTATACTTCTAGTATCCTTGAGAAAAGAGGAACCCAATATCTCTTATCCGTGTCAGGTCAGTGCTCACCGATTCTCACTCTTTGCATAGTGTCGATGTTTTCCCCTTTCACGGGCAATTGACCGTGGAGACCTTCGCTCAGCGGCGATTAGCCGCTTCATCGCTAAACCATTGCGGTCGTACTGGTCTCCATCCCTTGCATCGGCGTCTTTTGGCCGCCTCCTTTTACGTTGGCCGGCCATACTCGGTTACTATCCCTTCGATCAGGGATGATTCGCCAAGGGCCTTTGGGTTATTTTCCGATGCTCGCCTGGTTACTCCATCGTCGTTGTCATTCTCGATGCTGTCTGCGACCCCGGGGTGTCGGTCGGCACTTGTCTTTAACGCACCTTCCGTTTTGCCTGCGCCCGTTATCAAGGGATCGGCACTTTCCCAAAAATTCAATTTCTCGGGGCTATGTGTCAGATTCAGAGCGTACACTCTTCACCTCGCTTGACTCGTGTATCGCCCCCAAATAGGAGGACAATACACTACCGGGCGGCTGACTAAACCTTACCCGGGATGGCCTATGCTTTCGCATTCCCCTCGCAACGTTGAACCAGAGCCAGATTCAAACGATAACATATTGTTGAGTTGAGCCATTTACCTCAACCAGCTCTTTTCTGGCCGTCGTGGCAAAATCAGAGGGTGTCACATTGTCAAGCCTCCAGCTCTGTCGGAGGTATTTGACTTTCTTCAACCGACAACAATCCTGTTGCCGCCCTGATTTTTGGCATTATACATGGCTACATCGGCACGTTTCATCAGAGCAACACCAGAGGTTTCATCTTCCCGCTGGACCACACCCATGCTTAATGTAACCGGGGGAAGCACACCGGTTCCGCTGGTATCATACGGCCAGCTGTCATTAAACGTCAGGCAGATCTTTTCGGCGGCGATTATCGCTTGGTCTAAATTGGTCTCAGGCAGCAGTACGAAGAACTCGTCCCCACCATATCGAAAGCCCTTATCCGTACGGCGGATTATAACATTGAGCAGATTTCCTAACCGCCGAAGGACATTGTCGCCCTCCAGATGCCCGAGCCGGTCATTGCAAGCCTTGAATCGATCCAGATCAAAACTGATCAGGCTCAACGGACTGTTATAGCGTACAACTCGTTCGATTTCATCGGCAAGGCAGGAATAGAAATGCCGCTGGTTGAACAGGTTGGTCAGTCCATCGGTAATGGAAAGTTTATGGAGTTTTTCCTCCATGATCTTCTGTTTTGTCAGGTCATGGAAAAATCCGACACTCCCCACCTCATTGCCGTTTTCAATAATCAACGCCGCCGACAGACGTATTGGAATGGTCTTATTATCTATATCCACGATAGCGGTTTCAAACCCATCGAGGCGGCCGACACCGCCGAAGTCTTCAGCATAGATGGCTGTCTTGATTCGGCGTGCCTGTTCCCGATTCCCGTAGATTTGACCTATATCCAGACTGCCGATGACATCCTTGCACTTGCGCCGGGTCAGCGTCGCCGCTTTTGCATTGAAAATCACCACAGTGCCGTGCAGATCCACACCGATGATCCCGTCTGGGCAGACAGCGATCAGATTAACGATGATGTTGTCTCTGGCCATTGCCGAGGAAAATACCGTCTGGATCATTATCATTCTCTCCCAGAAAAGCTGAATACTACAGATACTTACTTACGTGATTTAAAAGTCAGAATCTTTGGCTCATCGCTGTTTTGTATGTGTGACCCAACCGAAATATCGAAGAGCCATATTTGAAATGACAGCAATTCTTTTGGTATTGTTAATATTTCAGGACCGCCCAAAACTCAAGAATGGGATAACATAATCTGAAGTCGAGTTTTTGGTCTCATGCAGATCTTTTCTGACCATTTTGTTCTCCGGCGCATCAGATGATTTCTTGCGGATTGATTCCACTCTAATTCGTTGTATTCAATTGTCCAGTATCTTCAGCCGGGGCGGTCAGCACCCGGCTGATCGTTTCACTAAGTTGCTTAAGTTGACATGGCTTCCCCAAGAATGCATTGGGCCGTTCGGCATGTTCGTCTGCCATAACCCGAGCCTCGTCATATCCGCTTGAGAGGATCACCGGAATATCCGGCGAAAGCTGGCGCAGGGCTGCCAGCGTATCCCAGCCATTCATATGCGGCATCGTCAAATCGGAGAGAATGCATCGGATCTCATCCTGGTGCTGCTGAAATATTTCCACGACTTCAACGCCATTTTTTGTTTCCAGCACAGTTTCATATATTCCCTTAATTTCATCCAGTCTGACATTCAGGCAATTCAGTGTTTTAGTGCATACCAGAAGATTCCGGATAAAAACGATCCCGGTGTATCGGAGTTCGATTCGAAAATGGTTAGGGAGATAGGCAGCAGACCCTGTTTCTTCCTGTCTCCTTTGCCTCGTACATTGCCTGATCAGCTCGATTAAGTATAGTTTCTGTGACATCCCCGGTTCTGTACTGACTGACGCCGATACTGGCGGTGATAAAGAATTTATTGTCCTGAAAGCAAACGGGGGATTCCGCCAGATTCACTCGTAATCGTTCTGCTGCCTTGGCAGCAGAGTGGATCGCCGTCTCCGGCAACGCAACTGCAAACTCCTCTCCACCTATCCTGCCCCAGAAGTCGCTTTTTCGCAGTCCGGACGATTGAAAAACTCGAATCATGGTTCGAAGTGCCTCATCACCGGCTGCATGTCCATAAGTGTCGTTGACCGATTTGAAGTGATCCAGATCCAGCATCAATACAGAGAATATGTGATTATAGCGATGGCTTTGTTCGATTTCAGCACGTAACAGCTCCATGAAATAGCCGCGATTATTGGTGCTGGTCAGAGGGTCGGTTCGCGCCATCTTCTGGAGATCCTGCTCTCGAAGGTGCAGATCGTGCATGGTCTCATCGAGTTGCAGCACCATGGCATTGAAGGCTTCGGAAAACTCACCCATAAAATCGATCCGCTGAGTATAGTCACCTGAAGCGATTGCTTTTGTCTGCCAGGTCAGGTGCCTCAACGATGCCTGCATACCTTTTATTGAGCCGGGCACAAACCCTTTCATGTGAATTGGATATATTAGATCGCCTGTGGCAGCCCTTTCAAGGTGATAAAAAGTGACTGAATGACATTCATAAAATAAATCTAGACATATTGTATTTATATAGATAACCTCCAGGAATAATAACCCATATTCCAATTGGAGGTAGATAAAATGTTT